>ERZ650304.1285-NODE-1285-length-10075-cov-11.873653_pt1 | contig 10075 bp, 18 predicted proteins | sample MGYA00376240_ERZ650304 | MGnify/ENA primary metagenome ERZ650304 (study PRJEB26733, sample SAMN07839271) | wastewater metagenome | biome: small river; feature: stream; material: water | place: USA: North Carolina | collected 2016-03-01 ...
TACGCGGTTGTGACGTCACGGTCGTGCGGCTAGGCGCCGAAAGCGGCGGCAACGCGATGGCACTGGGCGCGGAAGGCGAGGCTATGATCGACCCCGCCAGTGAGCAGCACGCGGGTGGCCGCGTCACCATCACGCTCAAGTAGACGTCGCGCGGCGTTGGCGCGTAGGATGCATCACGGCCGCGCCATGCGGCCAACCTGGAGACGACCATGAGCGATATTCAGAAAGCGCGCGCTGCGCTGGTGCGTGCGACAATGGATTGGTTCCAAGTCGACCGCGAGGCCCGCGCGCAACGGGCCAAAGAACGCGACGATGCACGGCAGGCGCGAGCGGCCGCAAGCCTCAAGGCGAAGCGCGAAGCCCGCTTGGCGCAGCGGAAGGCCATGCTGGATGAAGCTGGCGCGACCCTGCGCGTCATCGCGCCCGATGGCGCCGCGGTGCCCGTCGCGACCCTCGCTGCGCACCTCAAGCGCAGCGTCGCTAGCGTGCGGGCCACGGTGCGGCTTGCGGCACGTGCTGGGCTGGTGTCGCTTGACGGCGATCTGGTACGCATGTGTGACGCAACACCGTAACCGCAGGCGTGGCTAGAGCCGTAACGACGCCGCCGTGCGCCCGAAGGTATGCGCCCGCGACGGTGGCACGATGCTCGCAATAGCGCTCCACATGACCACCAACGAGGGCACGTTCGCCAAGGTGAGCCGCATCCTGCGTGACGCGGAGCTGCCCGAAGGTCGCCACCACAGCAACGGCGGCAAGGCGCTCTGCGCGCTTGCTGGTGTCGACGGCTACATCGTCAACATCGTGCGCAAGTACGAGCGCGGCGGCTGGACGCCCTGCGTTGTGGTCGACTACCGCGGCAAGGACCGCGATGCCGCGCTCACCCGCTGCGCCGAGGTGCTGCGCAAGGCTGGGCTTGCCGTTGACGTGCGCAGCGTCAGCGAATTCGTCGCCAAGCGCATCGTGTGGGTCTTGGCGCCGCTGTAGTGGCGCGGACGTTGCAGAACCGTGTACAACGAACGAGAGGAGCGTAACCGATGCAGATCGTGACCCGTGACGCGAAGGAAGCCCGTGCCCTGACCAAGAGCCGCATGGACGGCGCCTACCGCTTCCTCAAGCGCGAGGCGCACCGCAGCCACCGCCACGCGGCGCGCATGGCGACGCACAATGCCCGCCTCACCGGCGAGTACGAGCCCCGCGAAGTCCGCAGCCTGACCGGCTGGGAAATCGTCTAGCCACCCACGCAACAACCGGAGCACACCCACACCATGTCCACGACCCCCAAGATGCACGCGCTGCTGAAAGAAACGGCGGCGCTCGCTGCCGCTTTGGCCGACGTCGGCCTACCCGACACGGCCGAGATGATGCGCGACGCCACCGCGCCGACCATGATCATGGTGGCTGCGCAGACCGCGCGCCACGCTGCGCACGGTGCCGTCAGGGTGATGGCAAGCCTCACCGGCATGGGAGCGCTGCCGCCCAGCGGTCAGGTGACCGAGATGCGGACGATGCTGCTCACCATCGCGGGCCACTCGCTCACCATCGAAGCGATGGCGCTGGACGCGGTGTGCGATGCGGTGGACGCGGTGTGCGATGCGGTGGACGCCACCATCCGCGGCGAGACGATGGCCACGTGGGGCTGGGGCGAGCCGTGCGACGATGACGCCAACGCGCCCATGCCCGTCGCTACCGTGACCAGCGCGCTCGACGCCACGGTGCCCGCGTGACGCCGCCCAGCTTCATCGCAGCGCACCGCGTGTGGCGGCGTGCGCAGAAGCGTGCGACCGCGCGCGCTAAGCGCCTCGGGTTGCCCGGCGCGGCTCACGTGATTGCTGGCTGCGACATCAGCCGCCAGTTGGCGAGCGGCGTCTTCGCATGGGCGTGGCTGACGCCCTACCTCGCGCAGTATGCCACCACCTTGCGCCGGCATGCCGCGGCGCCGATGGCCGGGTATCGCCCCGCCTATGACCGCACCGCGCGTCGCATGACCACGGTGGCCGAGACGCCCGCGCAGCGACGCGAGACGACGAGGCAGGCGCGGTGGGTCTACACGCTTGCCGCTGACGCCGTGGAGAAGCTTCACCGCGCCGCGCTGGTGGCCATGGTCGAGGCGCAACCGCGCGAGGTGCGCCCGACCCTCGTCGCTCAGGCCAGCGTCGTGCACAGGCCCGCGGTGGAGCAAACCGCCATCGCCGCCGCGGCTTGAGCCATGGACGTGACGCACTGCCCGCGCTGCGGTTGCGAGATCATCTGGGGCACGGCCGCTACGCCCGAGGCGAGAGCTTCGGGGCTGTGCCCCACGCTACCAGGTCGCGAGCCATGCTCGCCGCGCACGGAGCAGGCGCCGCCGCTGCCTTTGGCTGCCGCGATCTTGATCATCCTGGAGGAGAGCGACGTCGCGGTGGTGGAGATGCACCAGCGCAGCAACGGGGTCCTTGTGGTGTGCGATGGCGATGACGCTGCCATCGCGCTGGCGAAAGCCGCCACCAAGCACAGCGTCACGGCAGGGCGCACGGGCGCCATGGTCTACCTGAAAGCGTAACTCGTCGCGGACGGCACGCCGAGTGCAAGTCGCGGCACATGGAGGTTCACATGGAGACGGACATCAACAGCGACGTGATCATCAACCTGATCGACAAGGCGATCCCCGGCGCGGAGTCGCCGACCGACGACGCCGACGCGCAGATGGCGCTTGGTGCGCAGCTCAGTGACATGGCGTCCGACCGCGTGGACGTGCTCGGTGTCGGCGAGTGGCATGGCCAGCGCGCGCCGCTGACGATCATGGCGTCCACGCCCGAGGCTCGCGACGTCGCGGTGGCCATCGTGACGGGGCTCTACCCGTCGCTGGCCATGATCGGGGAGCGCGACTTGCCCGAGGATGACGTGGAGCCCGAGGACTACCCGATCGGTTACTTCATGGCGTGGCTTGGTGCCGCGCCCGTGTCGGCCATCGTGCTCGCCGCACGTCACGCCATCGGCCAGCTTTGGGCGCACCTTGCGTGCTGACGCTGGCCCGCCACGTGCAAGATCAAGCCGCCATGTACGCCTTTGACGCCAGCGCTACCCGCGACGCACACGGACGCCTCTTGGACGCGAACGGGGTCATCATCGGCTCCATCCGCGACTGGACGCGCGAGGACCGCGCCGCGCACGTGGCTGCCGTGCAGGCGTGCCTTGACGCGCTGGACGCCCGCCGTGCCCCGCCGCGTGACGTCGGTACGAACAGCTTTGTTACGTTGCAGCGTATCGCGCAGGCGTCACACGACCCCGCCGTGGTGCTGTGGATCGGCAAGGCCATGGAGGCGCGTGGCGCCGCTGGTGCCGAGGCGCTTTACCGCGCACGGGCCATGCGTCTCGCCAAAGCACAAGCCGACGCCATCGTGGTAACGTGCATGGCGGCACGTGCCGCAAGGAAGGCTGCACGTAGCCGCCAAGGAAACGAGGAGAGCCATGCCGAGGAATGACGGGAAGCCGACGATTGCCGAGATGGTGTCCGCCGTGGATGCCAAGTTTGGCGCAACCGATCCGCGGGCGGATAAGCCGTGGCCCGCCACCGAGGACTGCGACGGGTGCAACGGGCATCAGCTCGGCCCGCACCGCTTCGGCTGCAAGAGCCGCTACGCGGCTGCGAGTCACGAGGTGTGGGTCAAGCGCCACGGCCTGTACGGCGCCGACGTGCCCACGGGTACGACCATGGCCCCGCGCGAGTTCAACGGCACGAGTAGCGCTCGCTCGCTGCTCATTCGCATGATCGGCCACGAGTCGTACACCGCGCTCACCGATGCTGGCGCCGATGCCGTCGTGCGCCGTCTTCACGCTGCGGACGCGGCATGAGCAGCCTCGCGGTCGTCATCGGCCTTTGCGCGTGCACGTTCGGCTGGGCGCTCGGTAGCCTTGTGCACGCCACGCGACGCGGGCATGCGTGCGCCAAGTGGCGCATCGCGGCTGCGGCTCGACGCGCGATGCGCGTTGGTCATCCGTGGTTTGCAGTGCCCGCGACGGAGGCCGACTGCGTGGTGGTTTTGTATCGTTCGCCGTCGCCGCTTGGCGTGCAATACCGCGTCACGGTGGTAGACATCGTGCGTGGCGCTGATGTTCTCGCGCCGCATACCACCGTCGACTTGCAGGACGCGCTCGCAGCGTTCTGCTCGCTCGCATCACACGAGGAAGCCCATGCACTCGCAACAACCGCCGTACCCGTTTCTTGAGGACGCCGCCGCGCAACTGCGCATGCTCCGCGCCGTGCGCGGCATCGTCGCTGACGCCGCGGACCGCGCACGCGCCGCACGAACGGTGCTGCAACGGTGCAGCGTCGACCGGATGCCCCGGTGTGTGCTGACGATGCTCGCGCAGGCAGAGCGCGCGGAGCACGTCATCGCGGATGACATGGCAGCCTGCGAAGGGGCCATCGACCTCGGCGTGGCCATGCTTCGCCACTACGGCAAGCGCCTCGTCGATGAGACGTGCCGCGAGACTGTCGACGTCACCGAGCACGCGCATGCCGCGGCGGACTTCGTGCGTATGCTGCGGTTCGCGGGCGTCCGCTGGTACGAGTCGTTCAACGACACCGACCCTAACGCGGTTTGCTACCTGTCCGCGGTGGCGACCTACGGCGCTGACCATGCGCAGACGGCTGCGTGCGCTCGTACGCTGCGCACCGCAAGAGCGGAGTGACCGTGCGCCGTGCCCGTCGACAGACCATCCGCCGCGGCAACCTGAGCGGGCGCCAACGTCGCCGCCTGCGGGTGCTCGTCGCGCGCATCCAATCGCGCCCTTCATCGCGTGGCGCAGCGTCGGTCCGCGACGTGCGGCGCCTGTCCGAAGCTGGCATCGTGGTCGCCGTGGTGTCGAAGTACCGCCCGTGGTCCGCACAGCCGATGGCGGAGGTGACCGCGTTCCTCAGCGTTGAGGCGGCGCGGCGCGAGTTCAAGCATCGCCTACCCGGACGGCTGCGCTAGGCAGCGCCCACTACCACGCCGCCAGCGACGTAGTACGCTAGGCGCGTGCCGCTACGCCCCGAATACACCCAACCGACCGCCAACGTCACCGTTCGCAGCCGCCATCCGCATCGGTCCATCCCGGCGGGTGGTCTGTCGTGGGGGCCGCAGCCCACAACCGTGCGTGCCACGGACGCCATGCTGCGTGACCTGTGGTCGCAGCGTGTAGACCTCATCGTCGACTGGCCCGCTGATTGGGTCGCGCCTGACGGCAGTCGCCCCGGCCGCTACGCGCGGGTCGCCGAGGCCGCTGGCGTGGCCATCACCAAGGCCGCGGTACCAGGCAGCGAGGCGCTTACGGTGGCGCTAGAGCCCGCGTTGCCGCCTGCTCAGGATGCCGCGAGCTGGGAGCCCGCCGCGGCGTTGCCTGTGTACGCAGCCCCGGCAGCCGAGCGCGAGCCGAAGCCTGCCAAGCCCGCGAAGCCGCTGCCGCCCGTGCCACCGCCGCCAGCGCCGCGGCCCTTCGGCGACGAGCCGTGCTGCGCCATCGGCGCGCGCGCGGATTACCTCGCCATTGCTGAGGCGTTGCGCTGGTGCGGGCAGCCTGGACGCGAGACGGTCAAAGAGGTGGCCGAACGCACCGGGATCCCGCTCGGCAAGCTGGCAAAGCACCGCAGCATGTGCCTGATGTACCCGGCGCTTACCGCGCGCGTCCCGGAGCGTACGTGGGTGGACATGGCGGAGCCTCTACGCGAGCGCGCGATGGCTGCCATCCGCGCCATGGCCGAGCGCTGCGACGAAGGTGCGGAGGACACCAACGGTAAAGCTGACCGCGAGCTTTCGGACGCGCTGCTGGCCGCCATTGCGTGGCTGGAAGATCCGCCTGACCCGGCACAAGCCGAAGAGGCCGCGCGCGCGCAGGTGGCACAGAACGCAGCCGCGGCGCTGACGCTCAAGTTCCCCACGCTGACCAAGCGCGAGGAGGCCATGGTGGACGATCTCACCAAGATCATCGCCGCTGGGCAATATCATGGCTGGAATACGGCATGCGCGGTGGGCCGTCGCCACGGATGGGACAACCACGCCATCGCAACGAAGATGACGGCGCTTCATCGCCTTGCGGTAGAGCGCGTGGCCCGCATGCGCGGCCCGAAGGCGGCGCAGATTGAGGCGCACATCGCAAGCTTCATGGCGATTCAAGCGCGCACGATGGCGCTGGTGGAGCAGTACCGCCGCGATGCAGAGATGGCCTACAAGCGCTGCGACGTGCTGACGGCGCGCCTCGCAAACCAGATGATGAACCGCACGCTCATGGTGGCCATCAACGCCGAGAAGGCGGCAGCAGCCATCACCTTGGCGCAGACGAAGGTCTCGCGCGCCGTGGCAGCCGCAGTGCAAGTCAACATCGCCAACGGCAACGTGCGGACGCAGATGCAGGATGCGAGCGCCACGCAAGAGGTGCTTGTCCGCATCTTGCGCGGAGTATGCCCGCCCAACATGTTTGCGATGTTGGCGCCGAGTATTGACGAAGGCATGAGCGTCTACGAGGAAGGCGGCGACGTCGCCCTCGTCAACTGGCTCGCCGACAAGCACCAGTTGCTATCGGGCATGCCGTCCGTCATCGACATGGTGACGGATGATGGCGACAACGCCAACGCCACGTGAACGGTCACTCTTGCCCGTCGCCGGGCTGGTACGCGTCAGCATCGGGCAACGGGTGCCCCACGAAGAAGCGCATGGGCGCGTCACTCGCGACGGGGCCGCCCGTGACCACGCGTGCCGTGAGCGCAGGGCCAGCCGCGCCGCCGCACATCGCATCAACCTCGGCCCGCATGCGCGCCTCAATGGCGCTCACGTCGTTGATGACGTTGTCGCGTGGCTCTTCGCTCATGGGCACCTTGTAGACGAGCAGCAAGGTGCCACCGCCCTGCGCTGCGTGCCGAGCAAGGTGCGCGCGCGCGTTCGTCAGGGCGGCATCGCGCGCGGCGTGCTCCCGAGTGCCGGTGTAGATCGCGACCACGCTGCCCGCGGCGAGCATCACGGCGGCCGTGCGGATGGCCTCTGCTGGCGCGGGGTTGTCGACCAACGTTACGCCGTCAAGCGCGGTCACCAGCGCGACGTCATCGCCTTGCAGCTCCACGATGGCACCGGGCGGCCACCCGCCACCGAGTGCGTAATCCATCTCCATGAGGCCAGTGCTGCGCGGGCCTTGCGGCAGTGCCGCATCGGGCTTGACGTTGCTCACGCGGCTATCGTACGCGCCCGTTTGCGTCTTGGCTAGAGCGTGCCATCCTTGACCGGATGGCAACAAGCTACGCCGAGGCCGCGCCCAAGCCGAACGTAACGGGCTTCCGCGCTGCGCTACATGGCGTGATGAAAGCGGACGGCATTGAGCCGCATCTGCCACCACCGAAGGCCGCGCGCGATGCGGCTACGGCGTGCATCGGCCCCACGCTCACACTTGAGCAGCTCGCCGACATGCTCTACGCCGACAAGGCCAGCGAGTTCCCCATGTCGGCGTCGCAGCGCGTGCTGTGCCGCGCGGTGGACGGCAATGGCACAGCTGGCCTTGTCGACGCCGATACGCATCGCTTCCACTTCGGTACGGCGGACGCGCTGCCCATCCTCGGCAGCATCGGCCCCAAGGTCATCTATTGCCGGAGCGGCATCCGGTGCGGCAAGACTTATTTCGCAGCGATTGGCGTGCTCAAGTGCGCGCTGACGTGCTCCACGCGCCGCAAACTGACGGCCGCAGAGGTGCGCCAAGGCCGCAAGCCTGATGCGGATGGCAAGGTGCCCGTGTTGCAGCCAGGCGAGCGCATCACGGTCTTCTTCTGCACTCCCAAAGCCGAGCAGAGCGCCAAGGCTTTCGGCTACGTCGTGAGCGCGGTCACGGGCTCGCCGCACCTCGCGCCGCTGATCACGAAGTCGACAACGGAGCACTTGCGCATCCGCCGTCCGCACGATGGCGTCGAGGTGGACTTCGTCATGGTGGCCGCAAGCCCGCGCGGTACCAACATCCGTAGCGGCTGGCTTGCCGCGGCGCTGTTCGACGAGAGCGCGTTTTTCGACGACGACGCCGAGGCCGCGGTCAACCTCAACGACAACCTCAATGCGGCCACGTCGCGCCTGCTTGAAGGCGGTCAGGTGTGGCTCCCTTCGTCGCCGTGGGCCGATAGCGGGACGTGGCACGAAGAGATCAAAAAGCTTTTGGATGCACGCGATGGCGTGGTGAATGGCAGCCGCACCGCGGTTGCATTTCACTCCGACAGCTACACGCTCAATCCGGCGCTGGACCCGAAGCTACGCGAAGACCAGGAGGCAAAGGATCCGATCGAAGCGCAGCGAGAGTACGACGCCGTGCCGATCAGCGCGCTCACCAACTTGTGGTTCACCACGGCCGCGCTGGCGAAGTCGATCAACCCTGCGCGCACGCCGGACAGTGGCCTGCTCACGCTGCCGCCGATTGCAGGCGTGCCGCACTACGCGGGCGTTGACCTCGGCTATCGCAAGAACAGCTCCACCATCGTGGTGAGTCGCAACGACCTTCGCGAGACGGACGCTGGCTCATCGATCGAGGTTGCGGTGGTGGCCTACCACGAAGAGCTGATCCCGCCCAAAGATACGCCGCTCATGCCCAGCGCGGTGACGCAGCAATTCGCGAGCGTGTGCCAGGAGTACGGCTGCCCCACGATGCGCGGCGACTCGTACGACACGCCGAGCGCCATCGACAACCTGTGCAAAATCAGTGGGCCGCGCGTCACGTACGACGAGTACATCCCCACCATGGAGCGCAATGCAGCCCTGTTCACGCGCGCTCTTGAGTTGATGGTGGAGGGGCGCGTCGAGATCCCCGCGGACCCGCGGCTGCTTGGCCAGTTGAAACGCGTGCAGAAGCGCGTCTTGCCCGGCGGTCGCACGCAAGTGATGCTGCCGAAGCAGGGCCGCGCGCACGCCGACTTGGTGGTGGCTCTCGTGCACAGCCTTGTGCAAGCGGGCGAGAACTCGGGCGGCCGTACCACGCGCGTGGAGTACGACGCGACCTACGATCGGTACATGAAAGGCGTCACGATGCGCACGGTGCACATGACGGCCACCACGGACGACGAGGACGAGGGCGGAGGTTTGGGCTTTTCGCGCTACGAAGCGTTCTGATATGCTTTCTGCATGAAGCAGCGAGAGCTACGTGAGACGCGCCCCGCGATGCACTTGAACACGAGCGGCTTGGGGACCGCGGACTACGCAAGCGCGCTAGCTTCGCTGTCGGGCGTTGGCTTGCGAAAGGCGCGCGTGTACGCGATGGCTGACCATGGCTACGTGTCGCAGCACGCGGCCGACCTCATGTCGGAAGCGCAGCGCAAGTACCATGGGTGTGTTCCATGCCGTCCAGCCGACTTGTTTGGCGTGGTCCACCGCACCGCGGTCGCGTGGACCCGCTACCCGTCGCGCCTGTTGCTCGCGCAGCAATGCGGCGCCATCGGCTGGCGCTTGTGGGCTCCGCCTACGCCTGTCGTGCATGTGCGCGCGGATGAGTCCTCTGCATTCTTCGGTATGGCGGGCAATGTCGTCGCCGTCATTGATATCGACGTCAGCGCGTGCGACGCGACATGGCGCGAGGTGGCCAACTCGCTTTTGGCGTGCAAGCAGTTGGCGCCTGTCCTTGCGCGTCCACGGGCCATCGTCTGCGTAGCGGGCGATGGTGAGACGCCCGCGATGCTGGCCGCGCTGGATGGCGTGGTTCGCCTTGACGTGACCGAGTAACGTGGCGCTTCACGCCGCGCCGCAGGCGCGGTAGCATCCGCGGCCATGGACCAACACACACTCAACGAAAAGATCGCGCCGCGCGCCCCGGTGATGGCGATGCGTAGCCCGACGAACAGCCTCGGCGCACAAACCTACGTCAACGAGCGCATCATCTGCGGCTGACCAGGAGGCTCTCATGTCCACGACGCCCGCACCGTCACCGACCCCCCACCCCGAACCCGGAGACGTCCTCCGGTTCAAGCGCGGCGAGAAGCGCCTGAGCGCGACTGTCGATCGGGTCGCCACCGCGCGCCTCGTGATGGCGCGCGATCCCGAGGGCGAGAAGGGATTCGTTTGAATCCGCGAAGTTAACAGCCGGAGAATTTAACGAGCCATGA
>ERZ650304.1287-NODE-1287-length-10067-cov-3.777667_pt1 | contig 10067 bp, 13 predicted proteins | sample MGYA00376240_ERZ650304 | MGnify/ENA primary metagenome ERZ650304 (study PRJEB26733, sample SAMN07839271) | wastewater metagenome | biome: small river; feature: stream; material: water | place: USA: North Carolina | collected 2016-03-01 ...
AGCTGATGGACGGCTACGCCGAAGCGCAGTCGATGATGCCGATCAAGGTCATCGCATCGTGCCGGCACTTTCTGTCTCAGGCCGTGCTGAACGCGCATCAGAAGGCGCCGGAACGCAAGGCGAAGCCGTGGGTCGGTGACGCAGCATGACCCGCGCCCGAACCGACCTCGACGACATCGAGGCTTCTGTCGCGAACGACCTCAAGGCGATCAGAGACGCACTGAACCAGGCAGACGGGACGCCGGCAGACGAAGCCATGTGCGGCGTGGAGATGTTCTGCGCAATCGCCATGCGAATCATGCGAAAGACGAACCCGAGCAAGGTCAGGAGCGAGGCCCGCACGATGGAAATCAGGATGCGGATCGCCGGGGCGGATGAGATGCCTGCCGATGGTGCTCATTTTTTGGGCACGCGCTGACGGACTGGCGCCAGTCGACTGACATTCAACCCGAGGCGAATCTGTGACCGTTCTGCTTGCCATCGACCCAGGAACGACGCAATCCGGCTTCGTCGTTTTCGACGGTCAGCGTGTGATCGAGTCAGGCGTGCATCAGAACGAGGAAGTCCTTCGCCTGATTGCCGCGAGCCAAGAGCGGCGAATCACGTCGCTCGCAATCGAGATGATCGCCTGCTACGGGATGGGCGTCGGCCGCGAGGTGTTTGAAACGTGCGTGTGGATCGGCAGGTTTCAGCAGGCCTGGCACGACCCGGGCGCCGTCCGGCTGGTCTACCGGCGGGAGGTGAAGTTGCACCTCTGCGAGTCTGTGAAGGCCAAGGATGCGAACGTCTGGGTCGCGCTGGTTGACAAGTTCGGCGGGCGCGACGCCGCTGTAGGGAGCAAGCGCGCGCCCGGGCCGCTGTACGGGGTGAAGTCGCACGCACGGGCCGCGCTCGGGGTGGCAGTGACGACGTTCGAGACGAAGGCGGCCGCATGAAGTGCGAAGCCTGCACCACGTCAGAGGCAGATCCGCTCAATGACGCCCACTGGCAAGCGGGCTGCATTGGCTGCGAGGCAAGAGCGCTGGCGAGCATCGGCGCACACGTCGAGTCGCTTGACCGGCGCGCGCTGACGCCGGCCTATCGCAGCGCGCTCGAGCGCCTGTTCGGCCAGCGATGGGAAGAAGGGCACCGGCTGGTGAAGGCATGGCACGAACGCATCGTGTCGGCCACCGTTGGCGCCCAGGTCGTCGAAGCGGTCAAGCAGGAATCCAAAGCGAAGAAGCGCAAGGCATGAACAACCCAGCCGGCACCCGGCACACTGAAAGGCACCCGATGAAGCTCAAAGCCCTGTTCCTGTGCGCCGCGCTGGCCTCGACGGCAGCGCATGCGGAGTTCGTCAACGGCGATCTTCTGCGCGCGGCGCTCGCCAGCGACAAGGAAATCGCCAAGCAGCAGGCGACCGGCTACATCGTCGGCGTGTTCGACGCGACACGAGGCAATGCCCACTGCGCGCCGACCTCTGTCACGGTGTCGGAGCTGGTCGCCATGACGACGCAGATGCTCGAGGAAGTCGGCGCGCTGCGGTCGCACACGGCGGACGTTCTGATCGGCAGCATGCTGAAACTGCGCTACCCGTGCGAAGGCGACAAGCCGTCAGGCGGAACCGTCCGGCGCGGGGCGAGTCGGGATACGTGAGCCGATGCGCTGCGTCAGGTGCCACCGCCTGCTGACGGCGCCTGGCGCGGTGTCTGTGCCTACCGCTCGCGGGATGGCTGCTGTCGGGCCTGTGTGCGCGAAGCGGATGGGGCTGGTGAATGAGCCTGCTAGGCGCGGTGCTGTGGTCGTCAGTCGCTGCGCTGAGGCGGATGAGCGTCAGGGTGAACTATTCGAGGACGAAGCAACCGTATGAACTCCCGCGGCATCACCTACTCAGAACGCAACTAGGAACCATTCAGCATGGCGCTCACGGAAGAACAGAAATCGCAAAACAAGGCTGCACTTGGCGTCAAGTGTCGCGCCCACAAGGCGCGCTGTCTTTTGCTGCGTAAGGCTTTGGCTGCAGCCGAGTCCGCGCCTGAAGTCATGGACGCCAGGGCCGCAGCCGATGCGGCGGCCGAACGCGCCGCGGCGGAACGGACTGATCGCGATGCCCGCATTGATCAACTGCTCGCTCAGATTGCCGACCTCAATCGGCAGATCAAGGAAGCGAGAGATGCGCCATTGAAGGAGAGAGATGCAGAGCGTTCCGCCGTCAACCGTTGGCGCGAGTTGCGCGATTCCAAGATCGCTGCCGCAGAGTCGATGTTCCCCGACTTGGCCGGTGCAGCCCGTTGGAGTGTCGCGGCATGGAAGCCTCCACAAGAAACAGCAGTTGCCAATGATGCGAAAGTGAAGCAAGCATGACCGACGACACCCGAGCCACCATCGGCGAGCGCTACTGCACTGCGACCGAAAGCTCGAACCTGAAGGTCGGCGAGCGCCCCGGCGACATCGACATGATCATCGCCGCCGGCCTCATGCCCGATGGCCTCGCCGCCGCGCTGTTCCGCCTTCAGGTCGAATACGACGGAGTGCGCAGCGAGCACCGCGCCGCCGAGATGAAGATGCGCCAAGACGAGGCCAAGGCCAAGGCGCAGCAGGGCGAAGGCGCATCCCAGCGGGCCGAGGCGATCATGGCCGAGAGCGAGCAATCGGCGCTTGTGGCTCACGTCCTGATACTGACGCGCCTGACGAACTTGCGTGACGCCAAGGATCAGTTCGGCGCCTTCGCTTTGAAGGAAGCCAACCGTCGCCGGCTCCTGAAGAACGACCGCGAAGTCGCCGTCATCGCCGGCCGCGTGCTCGACGTGTTCCTGAACCCGACGTGCCGGCACTGCAGCGGCCGAGGCTTCAATGGCGCGAGTCACCGAGGGGAATTGCAGACCCTATGCCGCCCTTGCCGCGGATCTGGCCACCGCAGAGACAGCATCGGGAAGGACGACGCAGAGCGCAACTTCGCCGGCCACCTCATGATGCAGACAGACGCGATGCTCTCAGAAGCCCAGCGGGAAATCGCCCGCGCCCGCCACCAGATCAACGAGGCGAAGAAGGCGATTGCATCAGCGGCACTTGACAACGCTTGAAATACTTGACAAGCGCGCATATACTCGCGGCCATCCCGCGAACTGCCAGCCGAGTGCCCGCAGTTTGATTTAGCCGGCATGAAAGCACTGCCGGGCGTACCGAGCGATTCATCGGCCCCGCGCAATGCGGAGCCGTCGCCGGACAAACCTCAAATTCTTCGTCCCCGACTCGACGCGAAACCTGATTGCGTCCGACCGCGGGTAAACGGTCGGTGTCTCCTCGCCTGGCGCTACAGGTCATCAGGGGTGGCGATACGGCAGACCCGAGCGGCTTTGCCGTAGTCCGATCGGGCCACCTCTCAAAGCGCCGCGATTCCCGCCCGGATGGGCCTGTGGATGCCCGCGGCGCAAGTCTCGTCGGCGGATGCCGGCACCTTGCCGCGGTGGATGCTGCCGGCGGGAGTACCCCACATGCCAAAGGCGAACACAGCGCCAGCAAAGGCACCAAAGCGGCCAAAGGCTGGCCGACCGACGCTGTACCGCAAGGAATACGACGAGCAGGCGCGAAAGCTGTGCCTGCTTGGTGCGACGAGCCTCCGTCTGGCTGACTTCTTCGAGGTGACGGAGCAGACGCTGCTGAACTGGCTGAAGCGCCACCCTTCGCTGCGTGCCGCGGTCAAGGCCGGGCGAGTGGTGGCGGACGCGAACGTCGCCAATGGTCTTTACCACCGGGCCATTGGCTACGAGCACGACGACGTGGACATCCGGGTCATTGCGAACGAAGTCGTCATGACGAAGGTGCGCAAGTACTACCCGCCCGACACGCAGGCCGCGGTGACGTGGCTCGAGCGGCGCGACCCGGAGCGGTGGCGCAAGCGGGACGCGGACGAGGGCGACGAGAACGCGCCGCCCCCGGTGCAGGTCGTGCTCGAGGTCAAGAGCGCGCGGCTACGGCCAGACGATCCAGATGCCGACGCTCAATGAGCCGCAGGGCGAATTCCTGGCGCGGCCCGAGAAGTTCCGGGCCTTCGTCGCCGGGTTCGGCTCCGGCAAGACCTGGGTAGGCGCCGCGGCGCAATGCAAACACGCCTGGGAGCATCCGCGCGTCAATGCCGGGTACTTCGCGCCGACCTACCCGCAGATTCGGGACATTTTCTACCCGACGATCGAGGAAGTCGCCGCCGACTGGGGACTCCGGGCGCAAGTCATGGAGTCGCACAAGGAGGTCCACCTCTACAGCGGGCGGAAGTACCGAACCACGATCATTTGCCGCAGCCTGGAAAAGCCGCAGGACATCGTTGGCTTCAAGATCGGGCACGCGCAGATCGACGAGCTGGACCTTCTGAAGAAGGACAAGGCCGCTACCGCCTGGCGCAAGATCATGGCGCGGATGCGCTACAACGTGCCGGGCCTGAAGAACGGCGTCGACGTGACGACGACGCCCGAGGGCTTCCGGTTCGTTTACGAGGCGTTCGTCAAGCAGTTGCGCGACAAACCGGAACTGGCCGCGCAATACGGCATGGTGCAGGCCAGCACCTACGCGAACGAGGCAAACCTTCCGGCCGACTACATCGACACGCTGCGGGCCAGCTACCCGCCGCAGTTGATCCGCGCGTATCTGCGCGGGCAGTTCGTCAACCTGGCATCCGGCAGCGTCTACCCCGAGTTCGATCGGGTGCTGAACGGCTGCACGACGACGCTCATGCCTGATGAGCCGGTGCACGTCGGGATGGACTTCAACGTGAACAAGATGGCCGCTGTCATCTTCGTCACGAGAGACGGCAACCCGCACGCGATCGGCGAGCTTGCGAACGTCCGGGATACCCCGGCGATGGCGCAGAAGCTGCGCGAGCGGTACACGCTGCAGGGCCATACGGTGACGGTCTACCCGGACGCCAGCGGCCAGAACACGAGCAGCAAGAACGCCAGCGAGTCGGATCTGAGCATCCTTCGCGCTGCGGGCTTGCGGGTCAGAGTGAATCCTTCGAACCCGGCCGTTCGGGACCGCATCAACGCGAAGAATGCGCTGATCCTGAACGACAAGGGCGAGCGCCGGCTGAAGGTCAACACGTCTGCGTGCCCGGTCTACACCGAGGCGCTCGAGCAGCAGGCATACGACACGAACGGCGACCCGGACAAGAGCACCGGGCACGACCACCACAACGACGCAGGCGGATACCGCCTCGTCATGGATTGGCCGATCGTCAGGCGCGCAGCAACGGTGACGCCGCTGCGGGCTTGATCGGCACGACACAAGGGCGCCGGTATGGCAGTTGACCAAGCAGTTTCGCCGGCCACGCCGAGCGCCGACGTTGCAGCGATGCAGCCGGCATGGGAGCTGGTTACGGCCCTGCTTGGCGGCACCACGGCCATGCGCGCGGCGGGCAAGAAGTATCTGCCGCGCCACCCGGCCGAGGAAGAAGACGCCTACGCCTTCCGGCTGTCGGTGTCGACGCTGTACGGGGCTTTCGCCAAGACGGTGACGACGATGGCGGGCAAGCCTTTCGCCGAGCCGCTGCAACTCGGCGCGGACATGCCGCCGAAGCTGGTCGAATACTGCGAGGACATCGACCTTGAAGGCCGCGACCTGCAGGCGTTCGCGCACACGGCTTTCGCGGCGGCGATGGGCTACGGCCTGACGCACATCCTCGTCGACTACCCGCGAGCCGAAGGGGCGCAGACGCTGGCCGAGCAGCGCGCCATCGGTGCGCGCCCGTACTTCGTGCACATCCTGGCGCCGCAGGTGCTTGGCTGGCGTGCCGAGCGCATCAACGGCGTGCACACGCTGACGCAACTGCGGTTTGTCGAGTGCGTCTCGGAGCCGGACGGCGAGTGGGGCGAAAGCACGATCGAGCAGGTTCGCGTGCTCGAGCCGGGCGCGTGGCGCATCTACCGCAAGAATGAAAAGGGCGAGTGGTTCCTTCACGAAGAAGGTACTTCGACGCTTGGTGTGATCCCGCTGGTGACGATCTACACCGGCCGAACCGGGTTCATGACGGCGCGGCCGCCGCTGATGGACTTGGCGCACCTGAACGTCGAGCACTGGCAGAGCGCCAGCGATCAGCAGAACATCCTGCGCGTGGCGCGGGTGCCGATTCTGTTCGGCGCCGGGTTCGAGGACGGGGCAGCAATCAAGATCGGCGCCACCAGCGCGGTTCAGGCGCCGTCGTCTGACGCGAAGTTGATGTTCGTCGAGCACAGCGGGAAGGCGATCGAAGCCGGCCGGCAGTCGCTGCAAGACCTCGAGGAACGCATGTCCGTCATGGGCGCCGAGCTGCTGGTGAGCCAGCCGGGCCAAAAGACGGCGACGGAATCGGCCACGGACACGGCAGAAAGCAATGCGCCGCTGTCGGCGATGGCCCGCAATCTCGAGGATGCGATCGAGCAGGCCCTGGACCTCGCGGCGAAGTGGGAAGGCCTGGACCGCGGCGGCGAAATCGAACTGTATGACGGGTTCGCCGGGCTCGAGGCCTTCGACATCCCGAGCCTGCTGAACGCCAAGAAGATCGGCGTCCTGTCGGCTGAAACCGTGTTCGCAGAACTGCAGCGGCGCGGGCTGATCGACGACGCGAAGAAGTGGGCCGACGAACTGGCCCGCATCGCCTCAGAGGCGCCGCAACTCGGCATTGCCGGCGGATTCCTGGCGCCCCCGGTCAAGGCCGGCGCCTGACCTGACGTTTTCCAAGCCGCTGCGCGCAATGCGCCGCGGCTGCACTGCTGCGCCTCGCGGATGCGAAGGACAGCGCACCGGGCCGGATGGCCCACCACCAAGCCAAAGCGCGGATGCGCAAAGGCACACCCCCAACGATCATGCCCTACAAGTACGACGCTACCGGAAACCTCGTCACAACCGAAGTCGAAGGCAAGAAGTTGCCCGTGTTCGTCCACCCGGACGGCAAGGAGGTGCACTTCGACGCAGACGGCACCCTCGCCACCATCTCCCGGCTGAACGGCGAGGCCAAGGCCCACCGCGAAGGCAAGGAAGCCCTCGAATCGGCCTTCCGGCCTTTCAAGGACGCCGGCATCACCGACATCGAGGCGGCCAAGAAGGCGCTTCAGGTCGTCGCCAACCTCGACGGCAAGAAGCTGATCGAGGCCGGCGAGGTCGACAAGGTGAAGGCCGAGGCGATCAAGGCGGTCGAGGAAAAGTACCGTCCGTTCGTCAGCAAGGCCGAAAAGCTCGAGTCGCAAATCGCGTCCATGCTGATGACGAACAGTTTCCGCGGCAGCAAGTTCGCGACGGAGAAGTTCGCAGCGAAGGGACAGGCCGGCGCCGACGTGGCGCAAGCCCTGTTCGGCGGGCGCTTCAAGCCCGAGGGCGACAAGCTCGTCGGTTTCGACGCGAGCGGCAACAAGCTGTTCTCGCGCTCGCGGCCTGGCGAACTCGCCGACTTCGACGAAGCCCTCGAGATGATCGTGGACGCCTACCCGCACAAGGAACACATCCTGGCCTCGAACGGCGCCAGCGGTGGCGGTGCGGGCGGCAGCAAGGGTGGGGCGGCGGCCGGGAACAAGACCGTTCCTCGCGCTCAGTTCGACGCGATGGGTCAGGGTGAGCGCATGGCCTTCTTCAAGGCCGGTGGCGTCGTTACCGACTGACCCCACACAAGTAGCAAACCCTGGCCCGCGAACGCGGGCCTTTTTCATTGAAAGGCCCATATCGTGGCAAACGTTCTCTCCAACCTCGCTGCCGACATCTACGTTGCCGCCGATCGTGTCGGCCGTGAACTCGTCGGCTTCATCCCCTCCGTCACCGTCAACGCGGGCAGCGAACGCGCCGCGCTGAACGACGTGGTTCGCTCGCACTTCACCCGTGCGGCGACCGTCGTCACGCCCACCCCGGCGATGACGATCCCGGAGGGCACCGACCAGACCGTCGACACCAAGACGATGACGGTCGACACGCCGCTGTCCGTGCAGATCCCGTGGACCGGCGAGGACATCAAGCATGTCCGCAACGGCTCGGGCTTCGAGACGGTCTACGGTGACCAGATCATGCAGGCGTTCCGCGCTATCACGAACAGCATCGAGGCCTCGCTGGCCCTGGTGGCGAAGAAGGCCGCCTCGCGCGCCTACGGCACCGCCGGCACGACGCCTTTCGCCTCGAACTTCAACGAGCTGCCGCAACTGCGCAAGATCCTCGCCGACAACGGCTGCCCGTTCGACGGGCAACTGTCCGTCGTCATGGACACCACGGCCGGCGCGAACCTGCGCTCGCTGGCGCAACTGCAGAAGGCCAACGAAGCCGGCGGCGTCGAGTTGCTGCGTCAGGGCGCGCTGCTGGACCTGCAGGGCTTCATGCTCAAGGAATCGGCCGGCATCGTGACCCACACCAAGGGCACCGGCACCAGCTACCAACTGTCGGCGGCCGGCACGGCGGGCGATACCTCGATCAACGTCGACACCGGTTCCGGCACCCTGCTGGCCGGTGACATCGTGACCGTGGCCGGCACCTCGCACAAGTACGTCGCGAACACCGCGCTGTCCGGCGGCGTGTTCACCATCGGTGCGCCTGGCCTGATCACCGCCGAAGCGGACAACGACGCGATCACCATCGGCAACAGCTACACGCCTAACATGGCCTTCCACCGCTCGGCGATCGAGCTGGCGATGCGCCCGATGGCCGTGCCGGACGGCGGCGACGCCGCGGTCGACGCGATGATCGTGCAAGACCCGTGGTCTGGCCTGGTGTTCGAGATCCGCGCCTACAAGGGCTACAAGAAGGCGATGTTCGACGTGTCGTGCGTCGTCGGCTTCAAGGCCTGGAAGTCGAACCACATCGCGACCCTGCTGGGCTGATCCGGCGGCAAGCGACACGCCGGGGCCATCGCGCCCCGGCGCCTCATGAGGAACAGACATGGCAGGACTGACCAGGGAACAACGCGCCGAGCGCGCTCGCCTCGCCGCGGAACAAGCCGCTGCCGATGTCGGGCTCGTGCTGACCGCTGGCGATGCGCTCGCCGACCTGAGCGGCACGCCGCGACCAGACAACCACGTCGCGCCGGCAGCGGTCAAAACCGTGCCGATGGTGCGCGACAGCCAGACGAACCCGAAGCCGCATGCGGCGGACGTTCACCCCGACGAGGTGTGGAACTACAGGGCCGCCGGCTGGATGCTCAAGACGCACGCCGACAACCCGGGCGCATGACATGGCTCTGACCGACGCGCAAAAGGTCGACGCCCGCCGCTGGATGGGCTACCCCGTGCTCGGCGATGGCGAGACGGACGACGTGTATTCGTCGGGCGCGTTCTCGGTGTCGCTGTCCTCGCGCCTGGACGCGCTGACGGCAGCGGAGGAAACCGCGCTTGTCGACGCCTTCATGACGCCGATTGCCGCGCTCGAGACGGCGGTCACGACGGCCGGCGACAACCTCGACACGCTGAAGGCGGGGCCGTGGGAAGCGAACCCGAACGAGGTCAGCCAGCGGACGGCGCTGTTTAAGCAGTGGCGCCGCGATATGTGCGCGTTCCTTGGCTTCGCGCCTGGGCCGGCGCTGGGCGCTGGTGGCGGCATGCGCATCGTTCGGTGCTGACCATCGAGGCCTGACATGGACGGTGAAACGCTGCAAAGCCGCATCTATGCCGGCTACCGCAAGGCCGCCGATCACGTCGGGCGCGAGTATTCGATCTATCGCGCGGCGTCGCCGATCAACCCGATCGAAGCCGGGAACCTCGTCGGCGCGGTGAACTGTTTCTTCGCGGCGGACCAGAAGTTCACGTCGGTCCACAAGTACAAGATCCCAGAGCGGTATATGTGGGCGGATGGGCGCGAGCTTCAACAACTCGACATCCTCGTCGGCCCATACGGGACGTTCTTCGTCGGCGACATGCAGCCGAACCTGCCGATGCAGGTCATTCGCTGCAACGAGGTTCTGACGATCGAGCGGCCGGTGTACCAGGGGACAGCGGTTGTCCCGGAAACGATCGCCATCGGGCTGCCGGTGTTCCGGCAGTTGAAGAAGGTCGACCAGAAGCCCGCAAGCGGCATCGGCGGCGCGACCACGGCGGCGACGCCTGTCGGCGAGTGGTTCGTCTACATGCCGGTCACGCCTGACACGGTGCAGC
>ERZ650304.1288-NODE-1288-length-10066-cov-2.996604_pt1 | contig 10066 bp, 6 predicted proteins | sample MGYA00376240_ERZ650304 | MGnify/ENA primary metagenome ERZ650304 (study PRJEB26733, sample SAMN07839271) | wastewater metagenome | biome: small river; feature: stream; material: water | place: USA: North Carolina | collected 2016-03-01 ...
TGTGGGCAAACCCAAATACCGCTGCAGCAAAATTTGCCGGGCGGTGTTGTCGGTCAGGTCCGCGCCGCGCACGATGTGGGTGATGCCCTGTTCGGCATCGTCCACCACCACGGCCAGTTGGTAGGCAAACAGACCATCGGCACGCCGCAGCACAAAATCGCCCACCTCTTGCGCCACGTTCTGCTGCTGGGGCCCGAGTTGGCGGTCTTGCCAGTGCACGGTGGGAGGATCAATTGCTATGGTTTTTGTAGCTATTGGCGCAATATCGATGCGGGAAAAGTCCACATTCAGCACATCAGACTCGATCACCGTCAGCTGGCCGTGGCTACGCAGGCGCTTGGCCAGATCGCGGTCCAGCTCAATCACCGTCAAGTGCCCCAAGCGCTCCACCAGCGGTTGGGTCAGCGCCGCCAGGCCCGGGCCAATTTCCACCATGGGATCGCCCGGCTTGGGATCAATCGCACGCACGATGGCATCGATGATGCCGCCGTCGGTCAAAAAGTGCTGACCAAATCGTTTGCGGGCCTTATGGCCAGTTTCTTGTGCGAGCTTGCTGTGCGGCCGATTCATTGCGTCTGCTTTCTAGACAGCTGGGCCGCCAGTGTTACCGCAGCGTAAAGACTACCTGGGTCCGCTACCGGTTCGGCGCCATCCAGCCGGCGACCAGCCAGATCTAGTGCCGTGCCATGGTCCACCGAAGTCCGAATGATCGGCAACCCAAGCGTAATATTAATACCCTGTCCGAAGGTGGCGTACTTGAGTGGCGCCAGCCCCTGATCGTGGTACATCGCCAGCACGGCATCTCCCTGCGGCAATACACGTGGGGTAAATAACGTATCCGCAGGCAGCGGGCCAATCAGATTCATGCCTTCGGTACGAAGCCGCTCAAGCGTCGGCATGATGGTATCGATTTCTTCACGCCCCATATGCCCACCTTCACCGGCATGCGGGTTGAGCCCCGCCACCAGAATGCGCGGCGCGGCCAGGCCAAACTTGGTGCGCAAATCATGATCGAGAATACGCAGTACAGCGGTTAAGGTGTCTGCCGTGATGGCCGCCGACACAGCTGATAGTGGTAAATGTGTTGTTGCTAACGCAACGCGCAAGGGTCCGTGCGGTGTATCACCCGCCAACATCATGACCACCAGTGGCGTTGCAGTTTGCTCAGCAAGATATTCGGTATGACCAGTAAATGCACGACCGGCTTCGTTGATCACGCCTTTGTGCAGCGGTGCCGTGACCATCGCGGCAAATTCGCCTGATCTGCACCCGGCAATTGCTCGATCCAGGAGCGCAATCACATAATCGCTATTAATCGGATTCAAACCCCCCGTAATGACGTCGGCCCGGGTTTGAATATCGCAAACCGTCAGCGCGCCACGCTGTGAGGCACACACCGGCTCATTTGCGTCATAACGGCGGAAGCTAACCTCAACACCCATCTCTTTAGCGCGTGCAGCTAAAAGTTTTTGATCACACAGAACCACCAGCTCGTCCTGCCAAGACTGCTCGGCCAGACGTAAGCACAAATCGGGGCCTATACCAGCAGGCTCACCCGAGGTGATGGCGAGACGCTTTGCGGTCACTGATCGTCCAGACGAATCTCGACATAGGCACGATCCCGGACCTGACGTACCCACTCCTGATTCGCTTCTTCCATTTTGCGCTGGCGCAATGCCATCGTGGCGCGCTGACGTTGACGTTCTTGCGATACATCCGTCGTGCGGCGCTCCAGCACTTGGATGATATGGAACCCGAACTGGGTCTGCACCGGATTACTGATCTCACCGACCTTCAGCGCATTCATTGCCTGGTCGAAGGCCGGCACCGTATCGCCTGGATACAGCCAACCTAGATCACCACCCTTCTGTGCCGAGCCATCCTGTGAGTAGAGTTTGGCAAGCGCTGCAAAATCTTCGCCGCTTTTCAGGCGGCTGTGTACCTGACCAATTTTCTGGCGGGCTTCGGCTTCTGACGTGACTTCTGTCACTTTGATCAGAATATGTCGTGCATGCGTTTGCTGTACCTGAGGTAGGGCACTACCGCCTTTTCTGGCGATCAGCTTAACGATATGAAAACCACTGGGGCTGCGCACCACGTCGCTAACCTGACCCGGCTTCAGGTTAGCAATGGCCGAAATCATGACCTGCGGCAGGCTATCGACCGGACAAGCCGAGATCGCCGCCCTGCAGGGCATCGTTAGATTCGGAATAGGTCGCTGCGAGTTGGGCAAAGTCGCGACCCGCTCGCGCTTGTTCATCAATAGACACGGCCTTCATGCGCAATTTATTGAGCGTTTCTGGTGAAGCACCCTCCGGAATACGAATCACGATGTGCGCAATATGCACCTCTTCACCCGCACCAGCGGCACCCTGATTGGCCAGGAAGTTATCAACTTCACCCGGCGACACATTAATTTTGGCGTCGACTTCACGTTCACGCACTCGGGCAATCATCATCTGATTACGGATTTCTTCCCGGAATTCCAGCCAGGTGACCCCGTCTTTTTCTACCGTTTGACGCATTTGCTGCGGCGTCATCTTTTGATTAGCGGCCACGCGAATCAGCGCCTGTTCCAATTCTGCGTCATCCACCTGAATGCCGGCCTCCTTGGCTGCCTGCACCTGCGCCCGCTCAGTTACCATCTGGTCAAGCACCTGCTGCCGCAGTATGTCTGCGGGCGGCAACTGCACTTTCTGGCGATGTAATTGCATCGTCGCCGAACGCACCCGGGCGTTCAGCTGGTTCTGGGTAATCACCCCGTCGTTCACGACTGCCACAATACGATCCAGGGTTTGCGGCTGCGATGACCGATGATTGGTTGTGGGTGTTGCCGGGGCGGCTTGTACAGCGCCAATCACCAGCCCCAGCAGCGCCAACGCGGCCAGAGCGGTTTTGAAACGATTGAGCATCTTCATAGTCTGCGATCGATCAATAATAAGGGTCCGTCAGCGGCGGCATAAAGGCCGCATCCGAGGTTCGGGTGTAATTGGGGACGTTACGGCGCAGCACATCAAGCGGGCTTGAGCCAATGCTACCCATACCCTTGAGCTCCAGCTGCACGAAGAAACTGCTATTCAAGAACGGCGTGCCTGTCGAACTCGGCGTCATGGCACGGTGATAAACGGCACGCGCCGTCCAGCAGGAGGCGTTGTATTCCAAGCCCGCCAAGCTCTCGATCTGTGTGGATTGCACGGCGGAATAGGTATAACGGCCCACCGCACGCAGCGGACCCCAGATTTTCCAGGCAGCGCTCACGTCGTTTTGCATAACAGCGGTCGCCGTCATGCCCGAAGTCGTCGCGCCAGGAATGTAATCCTGATTCTGGTAACGATAGGAATAATTCAGCACATTTTCGCGACTCGGTTGGAATCGAGCACCAATACTGGCTCGGTTGATACGATTGGCCTTGGTGTTGTTATTGGTCGCGTTGCTTTGCGAATAAGGGCTGACCTGCGCAAAGCCATTAACGGAGGTATAAGGCGCAACCATGCCATTGGCTTGCGCAAAGTAGTCGTTGCTGCCGTAGCTGCTGGTCGGTTGAGTCGAATACAGATTGACCTGCTGCGGTTGAAACAAGATCCGCTGCCCGACGCTAAAACCCATCAGCTGCTGGCCGGTCTTATCCATTGAATAGCGACTGGTCAATGCGGCTGTCACCTGATTGGCGTTAGAGATGCGATCCCAACCGGTAAAGCTGTTCTCGCTAAAAATCTGCGCATAGCTCACATCGGCCACACCGGTATCAAATAGCGGCAGATTGGTCTGATCGCGATACGGTACATAGAGATAATACAGGCGCGGTTCCAGTGTCTGATTCAGGCTCCGGCCGAAATATTCGGTTTTACGATCGAAGATTAATCCCGAGTCCAATGACAATATAGGCAGTGTCCGGGAGGCCGAGAAGGCACTGGTCTGCGTTGTGCCGTCGGTCGCACCTGAACTTGTCACTTGCCCGGCGTTTGTGTTGTATTGCGTGTAATGGACGCCCGCTTTAGGTGTAATAAACATGCCAGGTGCTTGCCAGCTGGTCACGAACTGCGGGTAAGCCCAAAGCCGGTTACCTTGAACGTAAGATTGAGTCTGATTGGTGAAATAAGAACTGTTAGCCGAGAGTACGGCATCCATACGCGCCGGCTGATCGAACATACCATTACTACGCAGCACTTCAAGCTCATCATTCTCATTCAGACGCACATTGCTGAAGCCGGCAGCACCCAACAGTGAGCGGTTCATCGCAAAGTTAACCTGCGGCAACAGCTGATAAGGCGTTACCACAGGTGCAGACGCGTTAGTCTGTAGTGTCTGATAGCCCTGCGCCACGATCGATGCATTCCAGGTCGGTGCCGCATAATTGACTCGACCCGTACGCGGCAGATACGACTGAGAAATCGCTGCCAGCGAGTTGGACATATCGGCAAAGTAATACGAATCCGATACGCCCTGCAGATCCCAGGCACCAGACAAACCAGGCAGCAAGCTATTGAACTGCTGCTGGTGTTGCGTCAGGAAGCTCCAGCGATCCCGATTCGCTAATCGGTCATTCGGCATGTAGCTGAAAGCATCTTTACCGGTATACGTCGGCACCGGGCTCTGCCCCGTGTTGCCCAGGTAACGCAGCTCTGTATTGAACGAGACACCGCGCTTGCCATAAATGGCCGGCGCTACCGTTGCATCGTAGTTGGGCGCCAGATTGAAGTAATAAGGAACAATGGTCTGAAAGCCGTTAAGCTGTGACGAACCGAGGCTAGGCGATAAAAAGCCCGAGTGCCGTCCGCGATCAAGCGGGAAAAAAGCGTAGGGCATGTACAGGAAGGGCACATCCTGGAAATACAACAGCGAATTGGTAGCCGCACCCTGATTCTGCTCATAATCCAGATGATACGTAGACGCGCGTGCATACCAGCCGCTATCACCTGCCGGACACGTGGTGTAGGTCGCATCTTCTGCACGATAGCGGTTTTCGCCTTCCAGGTTGATGCGTGCCGCCTGACCATGTGACATGGTCTCAACAATGCGCGCCAACGGGGTCTGCCCCGGCAAGAACGCCGTGCCGCCAGCAGCCGCTGACTGCGCCTGAGTCTCGGCATCAGCACTGGCGGCAACCGCCTCATTGATGGCCGTCTGCTGGCCCGGCTGCTGTGTCAAAGTTGAGCCCGAAGCCATGCCATATGAAGGCACGTTGGTACCACCGAGCGGCACGGCTGAGCTTGACCCAGTGGCAGCAGCGCCAATGGGCGGTGCATTAAACGACCACGGGCCCTGGTTTGGCTGCATGATCTGCCTTTTCTGGCGGATCTCGTAATTTGCGTTATTGATATAGCCGGTTCTGGCAGCGACCACGATATCGGCATCGGTGCCGGACATCGTTGTCCCCTGAACCGGATCACGGTAGAGCACGTTACCCTGTGCATCCACATTGTCTTCAACAATGTTGTAAACAATCCGGTCCGCATTGAGCACCGTGCCATCACGACGCAATTCCGCATGACCCGTTGCCGTCAGTTCCAAATCGTTACGACCGGTAATCACATCCGCCAGCAGTTCGGTTTGATCTTTCGACAAGGCAGGCGATTGCGGCTTGCTAGCCGCAGCCAGCGGTTGCGTCGATGCAGCGGGCACGGGTGCACGAGGGGCTAGCGGCACAGTTGGTGCAGGCGCTTGCGTTGGTGCTGGTTCGGGCGCCGGCTCAGGAGTCGGTTCGGGTTTAGCCGGCGTAGCGGCAGCCGACTTGCTCGGTGCCGCAACCGGCGTCGATGCAGGTTCGGCAACCACGGGCTGCGCTGGTGCCTGAATCACCGGCTGTTGCGCCATTTTTTTAGCGGCGGCCTTTTTGCTGCCCGCAGTGGCAGATGGCATCCCGCCCGCTAATGCTGCAGCACTCGGCGCCGGCACCGGCGGCGCCCCCCCCAGCAGCGCCGGATCAACCAACAGTGGCGCCATGCGGGTGGGCACGGTCGTGCTTTGTGCACAAACCGGCGCACTCGCCAGCAGCGCACCACCCAGACCCAGCGTCGCCAGCCAGGCGGCCAGAGGCAAACGCCGCAACAGAGGCGTAGCGCCGATTATGGGCGACATTTCGGGGGAGTGTTTAGGCAAGCGAGAGGACACAGCAATCAGTAACAAAAAGTTCCAGGCAAATGTAGCAACGAATCTGATTTAGACCCATGACCACATCAAGGTAAAATACTGTCAATTCTAGCATTCTTACCCCTAAAAGCCCCCTTTAGGCTCACCCTGGTTACCATGACCCCTACGACTGATGATCGCCTGCTTGCCGGCACTGAATTTGCCGCCAAGAGCCAACTTCACCCAGGCACCCCTGTTCTCACCCCGGCCTCGGCCGATGCCAGCTTCCGGCGCTACTTCCGGGCAACCTGGCCCGGTGGCGAAACCGCCATCCTGATGGACGCCCCGCCCGACAAGGAAGACGTCCGTCCTTTTATCCAGATTGCCGGGCTGATGGCTGACGCCGGGCTTGTTGCACCCCAAATATTGGCTGCCGATGCAGACAATGGTTACTTATTGCTCAATGACTTAGGCAGCACGGGTTACCTGAAGACCCTGCATGCCGCTGAAGCAAAAGAAGCCGATGTACTGATGCGTGGCGCCACGAAAGCGCTGGTGCAATGGCAATTGAGCTCGAAGGCGGACATGCTGCCCGCTTACGATGCCGCCCTGCTCCGCCGTGAACTGGCTCTTTTTCCCGCATGGTGTGTGGCACGTCATGCCGGGATTGCGCTGACTGAAAAGGAACAGGGTTGGCTCAATGGCGTCATGGAAGCCCTGGTGGTGTCTGCCCTGGCGCAACCTCAGGTTTTTGTTCACCGCGACTACATGCCGCGCAATATGATGCTGACGGACGATCCATCCACACCGGCCATTCTGGATTTCCAGGATGCCGTCTATGGCCCGATTACTTATGACGTGGTGTCGCTCTTCCGTGATGCGTTCATCTCGTGGGATGAAGAGCGCGAGCTGGATTGGGTCATCCGCTACTGGGAACAAGCCCGCAAGGCGGGTCTACCGGTACATGCCGATTTCGGTGATTTCTGGCGCGCCTATGAATTCATGGGGCTGCAGCGTCACTTAAAGGTTCTGGGCATCTTCTGCCGTCTCAACTACCGCGATGGCAAAGGACATTACCTGGAGGATCTGCCGCGATTCTTCAATTACGCCTACCGCACCGCCGAGCGTTATGCCGAGCTGCGCCCCCTCGTTCCGATTCTCGAGCGCCTGTCGCCGCGCGACCTGCAGATCGGTTACACCTTCTAAGGCACAGCCATGCGCGCAATGATACTGGCAGCGGGTAGAGGCGAGCGCATGCGCCCGCTCACCGACCATTGCCCAAAACCGTTGTTACCGGCTGCTGATAAACCGCTCATTGTTTATCACCTGGAGCGTCTGGCGGCGGCGGGCTTCAAAGATATCGTCATCAACCATGCGCACCTGGGCAAACAACTGCTTGCGGCGCTTGGCAACGGCGCGCAGTGGGATCTATCCATCACCTGGTCGCCCGAACCAGTAGGGGCCCTAGAAACCGCCGGCGGTATTTGCCAGGCATTGCCACATCTGGATGCCGGAAATGATGCGCCTTTTCTCGTCATCAACGGCGATATCTATTGCGACTGGCCGGTTCAACCCATACACCTAGCCCAGCAAGATCTAGCCCATCTGGTGCTCGTCGACAATCCATTACAGCACCCAACAGGTGACTTTGTTTTACAGGGCCAGCGCGTCAGCGATAAAGCTGCCGCAATGCCCACGCTCACCTTTGCTGGTATTGGCTTCTACCGACCCAGCCTGTTTAAGAACCTCACCGCTGGCGAGCCAGCAAAACTGGCGCCCCTCTTGCGCGCCGCGATGGCCGAACACCGCGTGAGTGGCGAACATCACCAGGGCCGCTGGGAAGATGTCGGCACGCCAGACCGCCTGGCGGCATTAGACGCTGAATTGCGTGCAGGCGTATGATCAGAAAACACATTTACGATCATACATAATGTCCGCTCATCGTCCGCTCCCACATCCATTGGCACCGCTTGCTCCGACAGCGTTTGACGCGATGCCGTTTGTGCGCCGTCGCCAACAAGTGCTGATGGAAATGCACAAAAAAGGCCGCGGCGTTGCCATCATTCCCACGTCAACGGAACTGATTCGCAACCGGGACACGCATCACCCCTTCCGTTTCGACAGTAACTTTTGGTACCTCACCGGTTTTGAAGAACCGGATGCCGTGCTAGTGCTGTTAATTTCCGACACACCGCAAAGCTTGCTGTTCTGTCGCTCCAAGAATGCAGAGTGGGAACTCTGGGAAGGCTTCCGTTTTGGCCCCGACGCCGCCCGCGAAATCTTTGCCTTCGATGCCGCCTATGCGCTGGAAGATCTAGATCGTATCGTTAGCGAACACCTGATCGGTGCGCAAACGCTCTGGCATAGCCTGGGTGTTGATGCCGGATGGGATGCCCGCGTTGGACGCTGGCTGGAACAGGCACGGGCCCAATTCCGGGCCGGCAAACAGGCGCCCACCATAGTAGCTGACTGGCGTGCGCTGGTAGAACCCATGCGCCGCAATAAAGATGCGGGTGAGCTGGCGCTGATGCAACGCGCGGCGGACATTGCTGCTAATGCGCACTGCCGCGCCATACGTGCCTGCAATCCAGGCCTTTACGAGTACCAACTCGATGCCGAGTTGCAATACGCTTTTTTACAGGCAGGCGGTCACCCGCCGTCCTACCCGGCCATTATTGCCGGCGGTGCCAACGCCTGTGTGCTGCATTACACCGCTAACAACCAACCCCTGCGTGATGGCGACCTGGTCCTCATCGACGCCGGCTGCGAGGTTAGCGGCTATGCCTCGGACATCACCCGCACCTTTCCAGTCAACGGCAAGTTCAGTGCCGCACAACGCGATCTGTATGCCATTACCCTAGCCGCTCAAGACGCTGCCATCGCAGCAACCTGCCCGGGCGCAGCGTTCCATGCACCGCATGACGCCGCTGTGCGGGTACTGGTTCAGGGCATGATCGACTTGAAACTCTGCCAAGGCACCGTGGATGCCGTGATTGAATCGGGTGACTTCCGCCGTTTCTATATGCACCGTACCAGCCATTGGCTGGGCCTCGATGTCCACGACGCCGGACCGTATCACGAAGAGAATGAATGGGTCGCCTTGCAAAGCGGCATGACTCTCACCATTGAGCCGGGCTTCTACGTCAGACCTGCGGATGATGTACCTGCTGCCTTTCACAATATCGGCATCCGGATTGAAGACGATGTAGTGGTCACCGACACGGGTTGCCGCGTCATGACAACGGATGCGCCAAAAACGATTACTGACATCGAAAGCCTGATGGCCGACGGATCATGACCGAACACACACTCGACCAGATCGACGCATACGATGTCGTCATCCTGGGCGCGGGCCCGGTGGGCAGCACGCTGGCACTGTTGCTCGCGGGCACACGCCACCGTGTATTGCTTTTAGAGCAGCGAAGTTTGGATGCTGGGCGTCAGGACCCTCGCGCCTTGGCCTTATCCGAAGGGGCTCGCCAGCTCCTGCAACCTAAAAATGCCTGGCCGCAGAGCACTGGCCAAGGCGATGGACGATGCACGCCCATCGAGACCATTCACATCTCCCAAAACGGCGGCTTCGGACGCACGCTGATTGATCGTAAGGATTACCGCGTCCCTGCCTTGGGCTATGTCGTGCGTTATGGCGCGCTGATCGGCTGTCTGCATGATGCCTTGCGTCAGGCAATGGCTCGCCACCCTGAACAGCTCCTGTGCCTTGAAAACACCCGCGCCGATGTCGCTGAACAAAATGCCGGTGCAACACCCGATCCCCTCTTCCGGACACTTCAACTGGGTGACCGAACAATCCGTACGCGCCTGATCGTGCATGCCGAAGGCACTCCGCCCGACAACAGCGCAGGTGTCATTGCCCGAGGGTACGACCAACACGCACTGATTTTTGAAGCCGGTCTGGCGCAAAGCCACCAGCAACGCGCCTGGGAACGGTTTACGCCGCACGGCCCACTGGCTTTATTACCGGTCGATGGCCTGAACG
>ERZ650304.1289-NODE-1289-length-10064-cov-22.729843_pt1 | contig 10064 bp, 17 predicted proteins | sample MGYA00376240_ERZ650304 | MGnify/ENA primary metagenome ERZ650304 (study PRJEB26733, sample SAMN07839271) | wastewater metagenome | biome: small river; feature: stream; material: water | place: USA: North Carolina | collected 2016-03-01 ...
TACAATACATTACTTCAATTAAACGAGTTAACTAAACTTAAACTAATAAATCAAAGACTAGCTAATGCTGAATCTAAAGTAGTTAGTGAGTTGCAAAAATATATTAAAAGCAAACCTATTGAAGTATTAAATAAATTTATTATTCAAGTTGATTTAAAATCTGAAGAAGAGTTAAGTGAATTGACACAGAATCTTAATTCTAAAGGTTTGAAATGTATTTCAAAATATACTCCACACTATTATGCAACAGATCGTGATGAATTAGATTTCCCTGAAAAGTACGAGATAATTATCCAATGTTAGTAACAGATACAATTCAAAATTATAATAAAGAAGATGGTATTTATACCTATAAAAATAACATTATGGATTTTATGTTAGTTGATAATACTTACTACCAATATATTACTTCAGATATTAATTCTTTAAATAATTTTTTAAAATTAAATGAATATTATCAAATTATAATTGTAGAAAATTTAAAAAATATTTTAAAAGATTTATCTTCATTTACTTCTTATCTTTTAAGCAATCCTAATTGTGACTGTAAGTTTAAACTCATTTATGCTTTTACATTTATTCATAAATTTACTGACACGCAAACTAAAACTTTTGAAAAAAGTATTAATAATTTGCTTTCTTTAATAAAAGAAACACAAATTAATGAACATATAACTAAAGAAAATTATTCTTATGTACTAAAGAAAAATTTTAAATTTGTTACATATAATAACTATACAAATATTTATTATAGAAATAGTTGGGTAGTAACTAAATGTACTTTTGAAGAAATTTATTTAAATATTAATAAAAAATTAGAAGAAATTAAAAAATATTCAGATAAATCTGATACTATTTTAGTTAAACATAATTGCCCTTATAAAGAAATTTCTACTAGAATGTTTAAGACATCTGATGTATTTTTAATTAAAAATACTAATAAATATAATGTTAAAATTGGATGTCAAGAACTAACATTAGAAGATTTACATTATGTTGCAACTAAATTAGATTTAATTTAAAAAGCAAAGGTCATCTAGCGGCCTAGGATACTCTTAAACAGACAAAATATATACTGTAAAAGTATATTAACAGCATATTTATGTTTTCCATTCCAAGGGAGAAACGTGGGTTCGAATCCCACCCTTTGCTCAATTAATAATAGGTAATAATAACTACTGTACATTATAATTTAACTAGTAAGCACTTCTCCCATACTTGTACTCTAGATGTATAGGGACTATAAAGCTAGTAGGATTAGTACTTAACATCCTAATATTTGAGTGGTTAATTCCAGTGTTATATATTAGATGTACTTTTGTTTTGGCATTTACTATAAACTAATATATAAACCGTGACGGCAAATATAATTGAAATAATTAAAAATTTTATTGTATTTCAAGGAAAATTAAATGAAATTCATTAATAAAACTAATGAAGAGATTATTAATATTGTAAAATCTAAAGAAGCTTTTGGTGGTTTCTTTATTGATCTTAAATATCGCAATCATACTCTTTGTCAAAGATTAAAAAATATTAGTAATAAGACTAAACAGTTAATTCCTGTTTATTTACCATCAGGTGTTACTTATTACTATAATCCTTTTTATCAAGAATGTATTAATTTAGATACATTATCTTATAAAAAACTTTGTAATCGTTATACAAAAAAATATCCAAATTGTAAAGATTGGAATTTACAAACTTTACAACAGACTATTAGCTCTGTCACAGAGTCTAAACCTTAACAAACACTTTTCCGAGATTAGGTCAGCAAACCTAATAATTTTAACACTAATCTGTATAGGACATTAATCATGAATAAATTTGTTGCACAAGCTTCTGCTGCTAGCAATGTTACTAAAACTGAAAATGGTGCAAAAGCATTTAAAAGCACTTTAAATGCAAACCTCGATTTTTTCGGTAAATCTGGTAATATTAATTATAGTAATGTAGTTAATGACTTTTTAAATGCTTTTGCTGAAGATCAAGATTTAGCAATCCGCAACTTACTACATCTTCGTGATGTACGTGGTGGTAAAGGTATTCGTACTAATGCTCGTAGTATTCTTACTACTATTGCAGAACGACACCCACAATTAATTACAGATACTAAACTTATTTCAACTTTTGTTGAAGTAGGACGTTGGGATGATATTTTTGAAATCTTGAAAGGTGCTCAAAAACGTCCTAGTAATTTTGTACTTAATTTGATTGCTGAAGAACTTCGTAAAGAAAAACCAAATGCTTTACTTTGTAAATGGCTTCCACGTCAAATGGTTGCTAAGGCAAAACGTAAAACTAATTACGATATTCTTCCACTATTACTACAACAACGTTTGAAACTTTCTCCAAAAGAGTATCGCAAACTTTTAGTTGCTAATACTCAAGTTGTTGAAACTCCAATGTGTGCTCGTAATTGGAAGGAAATTAAGTTCCAACATGTTCCGAGTAAAGCTCATAAGATTTATCGTAATGCATTTAAAGCTCATACTCCTGATCTTTATGCAGAATATCTTAATAAAGTAGAAAAAGGTGAAGTTAAAATTCATTCTACTACACTTTGGCCTCATGAACTTATCGGCCCAAATGGTAGTTTAACTAATAATCAAACTATCCAAGCACAATGGAATGCATTACCAAACTATATGCCAGAAGGTGTTACTATCCTTCCAATTATTGATGTTTCTGGTAGTATGTGTTCTGGAGTTTACGATAAGTATAGTGCATTAGATGTAGCTGTAGCTCTAGGTATCTATAGTGCTGAACGTAATAAATCTGTATTTAAAAACTTATTTATGACTTTCTCTTCAAATCCTCAATTTGTTGATTTAAGTACAAGTAAGACATTAGAGCAGAAATATCGTAAAACTCTGAAGTCAGATTGGGGTATGAGTACAGACTTCTTTAAAGCAATTGATCTTATTGTTAGCACTGCTGTTAAAGGCAAAGTTAGCCAAGAAGATATGCCAAAAGCTTTAGTAGTCTTTACAGATATGCAGATTAATGGTGCTCGCCAACATGAAGAAAGCATTCAAAAGCATTTAAAAACTAAGTTTAAAGATGCTGGTTACGAAGCTCCTATGATCGTATGGTGGAATATTTGTGGTGGTGGACGTGTTAACTCACAAGCTCTACCAGTTACAATGTCTACTTATGGTACTGCATTAGTTTCCGGATATAGTCCTGCTACTATTAAAGTAATCTTTAATGTAGATTTTGAGCGTTTTACACCATTAAATGTAATGAAAGAAACTCTTCTTTCAGATCGTTATAACTGGCAGTAAAACTTAAACTTGAGTGGGTGTGTTTTCACCCACTCTTTTACTAGGAAATTAAGTTATGACTTTTTTAGATATTTTAATTTTTCTTGGTGTATTATTTTTATTTTTACTTATTTGGAAAGCAATTAAAGCTTATCAAAAATCAAATAAAAAATTTATTAAAATGCAACAAGATCTTAAATCAAAATTTAAAAAGACTTCTAATACAGAATGAGAAAGTTTATTTTTCTCATTCTTTTTATATTAATTATACTAACAGTAACAACTAATTTAGATGTTATTTTAATTGAAGTAATATCTTTAATTGTAAGTATGATTTTAAGTTATATAGATAAAGCCTTTTCAGAAGGATTGGAAGTTGTTTTTGACGTGTTGAGTTAATATGGCAGATTTTAATCAGTATTGTAATAAGTTATTAACATATGTTTATACCAGAGATGGTATTAAATGGAAACTCTTGCGGTATGAAAGAACATTAATTGAAACTCATGTTCAATCTTTATTACATATTCTATATAGAAATATTGAGAATATTAATTCTCAAACCTACAATAAAGGTTATTTTACTTTAAAGGTTAAAACTACTGCTTCTTTTTTAGAATTAACAAGTTTTACAACAATTGATGTTGAAAATATTTTTAAAGATTATTTTCAAACATATTTAAATTTGAATTATACTTATTCAAATTTAAATATTACTTCAGAATATATTAGTTGTGATGTTTATATTCCTAAGTGAGATTAATTAAATGATTATTACTTTTAAAGATAGTGATACTACTGATATTAAAGAATTAGCTAAAGAAGCTATTTCCAATAGACTTTATGTAGCTGGTTGGTCACTACGGTATGTGTATTCCCGTATTCTAAATAATATCCCTGTAAGAAATACAAAACTTGTAATTGCTTATCATAATGATATTCCTATTGCAAGTGGTATCTATATTGATGAGTTTACAAGATATCAATCAATGTTTTTTACAAGAAAAGCTTTTCGTAGAAATAAAATTGGTACTTTAATTAAAGAAAAATTAGATCTTATGTCAAAAGATGTAGATTTTCCAGTTTACAATACTTATGGAACAACTAAAGAATCTATTAAATTTTTAGTTAAAGTAAATATGCCTGAGTCTTATTAAAATAATGAAAATCTTAGGAAAACTTGCAAAAACTTGTTATGTTGCTTGTTCTGGAGGTGTAGACTCCATGTCTTTACTCCATTTTTTATTAAAAGGCGGTAGACAAGTAGAAGTTTTACATATTAATTATGGTACTGAAGAATGTAAAAAAGTAGAAGAATTTATTAAAACTTTTTGTTTATTAAACAAACTTATTTTACATGTAGACTATTATCAAGACTGTAAGCAAACAGAAGAAGCATGGAGAAATTTTAGATATAATTTCTTTTCTAATTTTACAGATAAACCTATTTACTTAGGCCACACTCTTTCAGATAATATTGAAACTTACTTATTAAGTAGTATTAAAGGTACTCCTAAATTTATACCTTATTCTCGTAATAATATAGCTCGACCTTTTTTATTAGTAAGTAAACAAGAACTAATAGATTATGCAATTAGAAATAATATTAGTTGGATTGAAGACCCGACTAATATTGAATGTAACTATAGTCGTAATAAAATTAGGAATCAAGTTATTCCTGTTTTAAAAGATATTAATCCAGGTCTAGAAAAAACATTTAAAACTAAATGTTTAAATAAATACAGACAAGATGGCATTTTTATTTAAACATTAAATTGGGTTATGACTTTTTTAACAGGAAATCCTAGTTTAATTCATTATAAAAATAAAAATGTACTCCGTCCTTTCTTATTAAACTCTAAAGATGTATTTTATACATATGCTACTAAGCATAAATTAAATTTTTATACAGATGTATATAATTCTGATTTATCTTATCGCCGTAATAGAATTAGAGCAGAAGTAATACCTTTATTAATTAACATTCATGAAGGATTTCAAACTACTATTAAGAATAAAACATTAAGTTCTTATTACTTACTTCAAAAAGAGTAATCATTATGATTTTACAAATTCTATTTCCATTGTTATTTTGTTTTATAATGTATATTATTTTAATAAACTTGCATACATTGCCTGGACAAATAAGATTATATAAACATTCAAAACAATTTATTAATGATCTTAAATATAATCCTGATAAATTTGAATACTATGTCACTAGTTGGGGTGAAATTTGGTTAAATGTTAAAGGCACTTCTTATACTATTTCTACAGAAGGCTCTATTTGTTTTAAACAAGGTGATTTGTATTTATATAATGATTTATCTTTCTTTATTAGTACTCCTTTTGAATATTATTTATGGTATAAAATTCGCAAACAATTAAAACTTAAGTTTCCTAAACTTAAAATTTAAGTGGGTGAGTCTGAAGCGTTGGAGGAAATGGTCTGCAAAACCATTATTAGTGAGTTAAACTCTCACCACCCACTCCAGCTAAGTGTGGCGAAATTGGTAAACGCGCCGGTCAACTTAAATAAACATAGATTGTAAAATCTATTAACAGCAATTTTAATAATACTAAAAACCGGTATATTGTGGGTTCAAGTCCCACCACTTAGCCCATTAAATAACTACATAAGGAAGTAATACTATGTTAGTAATGTCTGAACAATTTGCATTAAAAGTTATAAGTAATCTTTTTACTACTTGGTTAAATAATAAATCTGAAAAACCTGAACAATTTGAATACTTTGTTACTTATCTTGATAATAAAGATAGTATTTATAAAGTATTAGGTTATAGTTTAGGAGCAGGTACTAGCAAGGGTACTAAGTTAGTTATCTATCAAAATATAACTACAGGTGTAATTTTTCATCGTGAATTTAATGATTTCTGTAATAGAATGCAACCTTATTTTGGAGAATAAACATGTCTATTAAACAAGTAATTGTAGTTAGAAAAGATTTAAATATGCCTTGCGGCAAATTAATGGCTCAGGCAGCGCACGCTTCTCTTTCAGCAATTACTAATAGAATGTATACAGAAACTGAAAATGTTTCTGAAGACTTACAAGCAATCTACAGAGAATTAAATTGTCTTAGTAATTCAGCTTTAAATATTTGGTTAACTGGTGAACAAAAGAAAGTTGTTTTAGCTGTTAATTCTCAAGAAGAATTAGATGCTTTGTATCTAAAAGCAACTGAATTAAAAATGATTTGTTCTTATATCATTGATAATGGACATACTATTTTTAATGGTGTACAAACACCTACTTGTATTGCTATTGGACCTGATTGGGAAGAAGATATCAACACATTAACTGGACATTTAAAACTTTATTAATTTATAAATATTGGAGAAGTAATGCCCAATCTTGGTCTTTACTTAGGATCTTTTCAACCTTTTCATAACGATCATTTAAAACATTTAAAATTTATTTTAACTCAAAATGATCGTTGTTTAATTATTATAGTAAGACAAGAAGATAAAACAAATCTTCGCAACAAACCATTTGATGATAATCTTACTTATAATATGATTAAAGCTTCTTTAAAAGAAGAAGGTATTTTAGATAAAGTATTCATTACTTTTATTAACAATCCTGATAATTTTAAAGAATTATCTTGCATATTAAATAGTTATAGTATAAGATATAATATTACTTATTTTACTGGTAAAAATAATATTTATTATCAAACTAATAAAGAAATTATACAGAAAAAATATTCTGTATACATATTTGACAATTTTACCATAACTGGTAAAAAAATTAGAGATAGTTTATTTTATAATAAACAATTTCCTAATACCCTTCCTATTCCTAAAGGAACATTACAATATTTAAATAAAATTTCAATAGCGAGTTATCATGAAAGCATAGATTCAGAAACCAACTTTAAAAACCTTTAAATGGGGTAAAGATAAATTTAATACTGGTTATAATATATTTACAGTATTTTTTAGTAAAAGATTTGATATTTATTTTTTTAAATACAATCAAGGTGGTTTTATACCAAGACATAAAGATCCTTCATTTGGTTATAAACACTATAGATTTAATCTAGTGTTAAAACAACCTATAAAAGGTGGTAAGTTTATTTGTAATAAATGTATATTTAATTATAAAAATAGAATAATATTATTTAGAGCAGATACTTCTTATCACAAATTAACTAAAATTGAAAAAGGAACTCGTTGGCTATTAAGCTTTGGAATTAGAATATGAATACACCTATTATTAACTTAGATATTAAATTAGATCAGAGTCATATTGAAAAATTAATTGAACAACAAATTAAAACATATATTAATGTCAATATGCACAATACTATTACTACTTTAATTAGTAAAGAAATTAATAAACAGTATGAAACTATTATTAAAGATTCTTTACGAGAATGGATTAAAGAAACATTACAAAAATATTTTTTACATGAACATAGTCAAATTAGTTTAGCTTTAAAGTCTTCTTTAAAATCTGTATTAGAAAATTATTATTTTAAAGACATTGTTAGAGATTCTTTAAAAGTTTATCTTAACAAACAAAGCGATATATTTGAGCTAATTTTAAAAGAAGTATTAAGTGACCACAGTTTTATTAAACTTGCACAAACTGAACTTATGCATCGTTTAGATAATCGTGTTAAAAATATTAAGAGTAAACTTGTTAATGAATCTGAAACTGATTTATTAAGAAATGAAACTTTTTTATTAACTCTTAAAAAGTATTTAAATAGATTTTAAATATTAAAGATTACCAACAGCAACCTTTTAAAAACAATTGTTATGTTAAGCGAGTAATCTGTATGAAATCACGTAAAAAATGGAAATGTTTAGATTGTAATGTTGATACTGGTAAAATCTATGAACACTATTTTATTAACTTACAAACATGGTTAAGTGTTGTTAATAGTAAAAATGGTATGTTATGTATTGGTTGTTTAGAAACTCGTTTAAACAGACAACTTAACAAACATGATTTTACTAATTGTCATATTAATAATCCTAAACTAAATAGAATGAGTTTAAGACTTATTGAAGCATTAAACCGTGAAAATGGTGATTAAAAAAATGAATCTTATTAAAGCTATTAAACAAGCTCATGATTTAATTGATGAATTAGAATTAAATATTATTTATATGTTTGTTTCAGCTAACACTATTAAATAATAAAGATTAGTAACAGCAAATTTTGTCTTTCCAGCATAAAAGGGAACATAGCTTAGAGGTTAGAGCGTCTTGATTAATTCAAAGAAGGCAGTGGTTCGAATCCACTTGATTAAAATACTAATCTGTTTAACAAAAATAAATAATAAAGATTGCATGCAGCAAATTTAAAAATTCTTTGACTTGTAACTCAAACAACTCTCGTTCGATTCGAGAGATTGGCGAAATCCAAGACTGGTGTTGGACAAAAATAATGCAATCTGTTAAAATATTGGATTGAAGCATTAAGGTGATGCAATAGACTTTTAATCTATTGAAGAAGGGTCAGTACCTTCTAGTCCAACCATTATCCCCTCCAATTAACCACTGGATAGTAGTTCGGAAGTAGGCTACGAATGTAAGAAGCTTTAATTAGCACCTACCGTTGGTTGCAGTACCAAGATTATGATGAAGTTAATTAAAAACTGGAGGTTTCAATTGACCTGTAATAACAATATTGAAGTAGTGGTTCTATGGATTATTGTTATTAAACAATTATTTTTATTCCCAATAATCCGAGGGTGATTAATCACCCTCTTTTAATAATTTAAGTTTTTTATATCTTTTATTTACAGCTTGATCAGAACAATTCATCATTGTAGCTATATGTGTCTTAGGTATTTTTTGATTTTCTATTAAATCTATGAGATCAATAGAATCCCAATTTATTTTACCATGTGTACTAGCAGCACAAGATAATGAACAATATTTGTTTCTATTGTCTTTTTGTTTATTACAAACAGGGCAATAACTTGTTTTTGTAGTTTTTAATAAAAAAATATTTTCTGGTAATTGTAATAAAGACTCATCAAACTTTTGATATGTATCTGGTATTTGGTTTAAATTGTTGTGAACTTCTCTGTGGCAATTAGCACATAAAAGTATACATTTTTTCATTTCATCAACAATTTTTTCCCAAGCTACGGGAGTTGCCATTATAGATCCTAGCCCAAATTCTTTTTCAGAAGCATCTAAATGGTGTAGTTCTAAAGCTTCTGGGCATTTATTATAATTACAAATTTGGCAATTTTTTCCCATACAAACTAATACTTTTTGTTTTGTATTTTTACGCCATTCTTTAATGTATTCTGATTTATTGCTCATAGTTTTATCCTTTAAATTAGTTTATTTTTATTCCCAAATAGCTCAGTTGGCAGAGCGCGAAGCTGTTAACTTCGATGTCACACGTTCGAACCGTGTTTTGGGAGCATAACATTTACTGTTAATATTTTATTAACAGGTTCGAACATTATAGTTGTTAAATATTATAATGTCAAACATTCCTTCTATAGCTTAATTTGGTTAAAGCCAAGGCCTCATAAGCCTTAGACCCTTACAAGGCATAGTCTCGGTTCGAGTCCGAGTGGAAGGACAATTTATATAATAAGGTTTAATTATGCAACAACAAATTCAAAAACGTCTTGATGAACTTGATTCCCAACAAATACTTGTAAACTCAAGTAAGCTTGCTACATTTATATATAAGCTAAATAGTTTTTCAAATATTATTACTCAAGTGTTAGTAGAGTCAGGTGCTACAAACTGGTCTTGGTATTTGAATAAAAATCATGAAATTGTTTTAAAAATAGAT
>ERZ650304.1290-NODE-1290-length-10059-cov-5.674430_pt1 | contig 10059 bp, 7 predicted proteins | sample MGYA00376240_ERZ650304 | MGnify/ENA primary metagenome ERZ650304 (study PRJEB26733, sample SAMN07839271) | wastewater metagenome | biome: small river; feature: stream; material: water | place: USA: North Carolina | collected 2016-03-01 ...
TGACGTGTACTATTTCTTATCTGCTCATCAATGTAATATTCCGTAAGTGTTGTATCTGTTATACTTTTAATATTTGAAATAAGGTATGCTTTAAGAGTTGGTAGAATTTCTTTATTTCTTTTAAGTTTTGCCTGATAATTTATGAGTTTTTGACGATATTCACTTAATTCTTCCTCTGTAGGTCTGTAAAATCTAGCTTCTTGAATTTTTATGCCAATTTTATTGAGCTGTGGTAAACAGTAATCTATAATGGGTTCGTCATATATTAAATTAGCTTTTTCTTTTGCATCTCACACACTGCTGGGGTATAATTAAGCTATATGATAAACAAAAGTAAATTTCTAGTTTTAATCCTTGGTGGATTACTAATTAGTGGAGCTTTGGCTGTTTCTGCTTTTACAGAACCAACTGCCCTGCCAGGAGGTACAACATCTTATCCTCCACTTCACTTGGGTAAAGGAATACAGGTTCGTTTAGGTAAACTAGGTATTGGTGATGGAACAAACCAAGCAGATTCTAACGGCACAAATGCTAATAGTTTATATCTTTTGGCTTCTGGTGCTGGTGAAAATGTAACTGTCCGTCAAAATGCAACATTGGTTGGAAATGTTTGGGTTCAAAAAGACTTTGTTGTTGGTGGGGCTATACGCGTTCCAGGTGTCCAAGCCTGTTTTTCAGGTAATGGAGGTTATGGCGGTTGTGGTAGTTCTAATTTTAGTCAACTTAATGATTATAACCAGAATAAAGGAATTTTTACTGTTTACGGTCAAAATTCAAATACTAATTTAGGTATGGGTAATACTTGTACTGTTACAAATAGTTCTTGTCCATCAGGAAGTATACTTTCTAAATTTAATTCATCTACAGGGGTAAGTACTTGTCGAAAAATAAACCCGTCTTCTAGTCCTAAAGATCTTGGTGGTTGTTAATATTAATATAATATTTATATGGAAGAAAATAATACAAAAATAAATAATGATATATCTATGGATACTATAAATAAATCTCCAATGCATGATATATACCAAAATCATCCTAAAAAATTTAAGGCTGTTATGGTTTGTGCCATTTTATTACTGGCTGTTTTAATTACACTTTATTTTTTAAATAAAAAACAAGTTGTAAAAGATATCCCTGTTACAAAAGAACAAGCTCAAAAGTTAATAGATGATGTAGACCAAAAAACTAAAGACCAAGGTCTACCACCTACTAAAAAGCAACTCGACATTATGAATTATAATTCACAAGAATAGTATGAAAAAATATATTGCTTATGCAACTCTTATTGTAATTGGTTTAACATTTGGTATTGGTTTAACTTATGTAAATGCTGTTTATGTTAACAAATCAACAAGTGCCCCAACTAATAATACTCCAGCTCCGATATTAAATGGGAATTTTTCCGGAGATAGTCCTTTTTTAAAGCCAGGTAAAATAGGTGTTGGTACAGGTGGAACAGTTGCCGATGTTAGTCAATTTGCCAAAAATAGTTTTGTTGTTGGAGGTCAAACAACTTTTAGTCAAGGTTTTGGTGTTAGTAAAGATCTTGAGGTTCGTGGTGAATTATCAAATAGCTCAAGTCTTAATGCATTTTCTTTTGGTGACCCAACAGATTCTAGTTTGTGGCAATTTGATACCAATTCTGACCCTAGAGTTTTTCAAGTTCTAGGATACGCTAGAGCTCCTTATATTGTTGTTGGTTCAAAAACAGCTAATCCTACAAATTATAATTTATATATAGAGCCTTCTAATTTAACTTCATCTAGTTTTGGTTTAGGTGGTTCAGAATATTGTACTTTAACAGCAGATGATTTAAAAAATAAAGGTTGTCCTATTAATTTTAAATACAGTTCAACTGTTTATACTCCAACATATTTAGGTCGAGTTATTCCAGGTAGTGGATCAGAAGTTGTTGGTCAATGTAGATTAATGACCCCTTTTTCAGGCGGTGTTAGTAATCGCGGAAATTGTTACCCATAAAATATTAAATATTTAAATTTAAAAACCTCTTTTAAAAGAGGTTTTTGTTTTATGTAAATTTATTTAAATAAAAAAAAGCTTCATCGTTTTACCGATAAAGCCGTTAAAGAGTTATTGCTTATTTACTCTTTTTGAATTTTGACAACTTGGTAGCCGTCAATAATTAAAAAGTATAAGCCAGGAGTTAAGGTTGAAATATCAACCGATCCTGTAGTTTTTTTCAAAAGAACAATTTCTCCAACTTTGTTGATGATTGAAACATCTGTATCTTTTTCAAGATTTGAGATGTTTAAAATATCAACTGTTGGGTTTGGATAAATGGTCAGTCTTGATAACTGTATTTTTTTAAATCCAGTTGTAGTATCTTCGCCAGGCATTGCTACCTTTTGAACGGTACCAACCATCCCATCGCCAACACCATACAATTTTCCATTTAGAGGTAACACATACCATGCATTAAAGTTCATTGCTGAACCATATCTTTTGTACAAAGTATGTGTGTAGTCGTCTGAGTATTGGATATTCTCATACGAGCTTTTAGGTATACTTATAAGACTATCATTTCGGAAGATGTAATCTTCCCCTGCTTTAGTCCTTAGAGTATATTCTCCGAGAATAGCATTGTATCTTAGGGTTTTTGGGTTAATATCCGAAACAATCTTGCTCCAACTATCTTTGCCGTTATATTTATTAATCTCCCCATCAACATCTGCATAGAGCTGATTATTGATAGTTTTAACAAAAGTAGCATTAATTGTTGATGTGTTATAACGAATGTCTTGGATTTCTCCAGTCTCTATGTTTAAAGTAGAGATTATTCCAAAACTATATCCACCAAATACAATAAGATCTCCATACTGAGTTACAGAACTGTACTCTGTTGAATACAGTATGGTTTTACGTATAGAATTATCTGAACGTAAAATTGTTATCCCATATCTTGACTGAGAAATCACTAACTCGTTCAGGTATTCTGTAACCGCAGTAATTGACTGCGAAGGGTTCTGGTAGATCATTTCAGCCGAAATTGAATCTTGGCTTACAATAACTTTGTATATCTTTGTTTTATCGTAAGATATAACAAAGAAAACATTACCACCAGCATGTTCGCTCTGCATCACTGCATATCCTAAGTCTTGTATAGATTGGTCTACTAAAATAAATTTACCGGTTCTGGTATTTACACCAAAAATAGCAAAATTTATAGGTGTACCATTTATGTCATAGACTTTTTTCGGATTGGTCCGTGAATCTTTGAAGACAATAACATCTCCAACAGTTGCTATTGGTTCTCCAATAAAATTAGAGTACTGTAGCGTTGGTAATGGTACTAATCTATATTGTGAATCTGGCGCCACAATTTCGCCTTTTTGTCCTTTTGATGTAAAGGAGCACATAAAGAGTAAAACTAATATAGTTAAACCCTTAATCCTATTTAACTTTTTCATGGTTTTCCTGTTTTTTATTTAGTATCATTATACCACCTTTTTTAATATAAATCCAGCTTTTGCACAGTATGTGGATAAGTAATATATATGATATAATATGGGTATATGAAACATAAAATATTCATTCTTTCTCTATTTGTTTTGGTCACAGTTGGTTCATTTGTAATGGCTGACTATGTTGACCCTACTAGTTCTGCTCCTAATAGTAATACTGGTTATCCAGTTAAAACTGGTCCTGATACCAGTGTAAGAACTTTTGAAAAAATTGGTACAGGTGGTGATTGTGGAACATATGATTGTTGGGGGTTGGGAAACTATTTTGGTATTGGTCTTTATACTGACAAATTAGTTGCCATGGGTGCTACTCAAGTTGATGGAAATATAAAAATTCTCAATCGTAGCGGAAGTGTTTTTGATGGTTATCTTTACCCAGCTCAAAATCTTAAAGACCCTAATACTCAAGCCAGTTTTAATTCTAAACCAATGGAAGCAATAATTCCTGGGATGCTTTCTTCTCAAATAATAATATCAAATCAAGAATCAAGTAAGCCAGCAGGATATACTTTACAACTTGAACCTTCTACCGGCTTTAGTCCTACTACTAACATTGGATTGGGTAATAGTTGTAATCTACACCCTGCTAATCTTGATTCGGGATGTTTAAGTGATGCTTTTATAAGTATGTATAAGAATCCAAGTTTTTCTGGAACTTTATCTTCTTCAAATAATACAAATAGTCAGGTTGTAGCTACTTGTACACAGTTTAAGCCATCAACTAGTCCAACAAATACTGGTGATTGTTATAATGATAATAATTTTGTTTTGTTTGAAAAAACAGTTAATACCAGTCCTTGTGTTAGTAAAATAACAGTTAATAGTGTTTTTACTGGAGGTATTGCTAAAAATCCTAAAATTGGTGTTGCTTGGGTGTCTGGTCCTGTTACTCCTAATCGTGCTGTTTCACCAACTGCCGGTACAACATTACAATATTCATCAACCGCTTTAAATTGCAGTAATCGATCCGACTTTTTTGGTGATGGTGGTGTCTGGAAGTTCTATGTAACTGATGACTATGGTCAATATTACGAACATCAAATATAAAATATATAAATAAAACCTCGGCTGTATAACCGAGGTTTTATTTATATTACATTTTCTCTACTGTTTCTATTCCTAAAATGTGCAAAGCTTCGGTCATTGTTTTTTCTACCGCGTATAGGATTGCTAGTTTTTCTGGAACAGTGTCACTGTCATCAAGTATTTTTTCTACTGCGTACCATGAATTAAATGTAGATGCTAATTCCAATAAATAATGGGCTACTGGATGGGTGGACAAATGTTCCCTGCAGTTCCCTAGCATTATTTTATAGCTATGAATTTTTCGCAAAACATCTTTAGCAATATTGCCAGTTATATTTTCTTGATCTGTTTTTATTCCGCGATTTTCACCTTCTCTTAAAATTGATTTGATTCTAGCTACAGTATATAAAATATATACCCCACTGTCCCCCGTAATGTTTATGGATTCATTTATATCAAATGCCATATTCATATTTTTTTCACATTTAAGGATGCTAAATTTTGTCGCGGCTAATGCTATTTTTTCAACTAAATTTTTATCATCTATAATCTGCAACCTGTCACCTATTACATTTGAAATTTTTTCTTTAACAGTATCAATTAAATCATCAATTAGTAATACTGTCCCATCGCGTGATGCCATTTTTTTAAAATTACCATCACCGTCTTTTAATCCCATGTATCCGTAAGAAATATGGATAAAGTCTGATAATTTACCAATGCCTAGTTGTTCACATACTGCAAACATTTGTTTCATTGCTAAACTTTGCTCAGGGCCTATAACCCATACTAGTTTGTCCGCATTGTAGTATTTCTTTTTTAAATCAGTTAAGGCTATATCTTGAGTAATATATAATGCTGTGCCATCGTTTTTTAATAAAATAGTTTCTGGAATATTGTAATGCTCTTCAATTTGGGTTAATACTGCGCCATCATCTAGCTTTTTAAATATCCCTTTTTGTAAACCAAGCTCTACATATTCTTTGCCGGCTTGGTAATGTTCATGTTCATGCCAAACTTTATCCCATTTGTTACCTAGGCGAGATAATGTCATGTCCATTCCAGCATGTGAATAGTCCAGTATTTGTTGCCATAGTTTCCAAGTATCTATGTCTTTATTTTCCCAATCTACTACCATTTGGCGAACAATGTTTTCAACTTCGCCGGTAGTGTCATTCTTAATTAAATCACTACATCCTACATAACAATCTGACACAAAAACATCTGGTCGAATTCCTTTTTCAGTTGGTGTGTACCACTCTCCTGGATTATTTATCCATTCTTGAAGTGAATTTTCTCCATTTTGTTTTTTCATTAATACCAAAAACCCATACATGGCTTTGGCTATTGCTATTCCACGGTTATTGTCCACTGCATCACGAGTAACTTGCCCCCCACAAACTTCTATTAAGTTTGATAAACTCATGCCTACTAAATTGTTACGCAAGTGCCCCAAATGCATTGCTTTGTTTGGGTTTGGGCTAGTGTGTTCTATTACCCAATGAATTCCAGTATCAGTATTTAATTTAAAATTATCTTCTGAATGGGAAATTATATTTTCTAATAAAATTTTATTAGCATTGTTAGACAAATATATATTTATTAAACCTGGTCCAGCAATTTCGGATTTTTCTATTATTCCATTATTGTTTTCATTTAGATAATTACAAATATTTTGTGCAATATCTTTAGGTGATTCAGCTTTGCTCACCATCTTCGAATTTTCTTTCTTTATTTTTGCTAAACGCAATGCAACATTTGTTGTAAAATTACCATGTTGATTATGTACAGGTAAAGACAAATCTACTGGTATATTTTCATATCCATTTTCTTTAAGATAATCCTCTATTAGCTTTTGAATATGATCAAAAGGCAAATTATTTTCAATCATATTAATCATTTATTATTGTTCTTTAAATTTCGGTGAATAGTTACAGTATGTTGTACATGTGCTAGACCCCGTAGATCCTGTACTAGACCCCGTAGTTGTACCTGTGCTAGTACCAGTTGAAGTTGATGGTCCACTAGGTGTCGAAGGGGTACTTGGAGTTGATGGAGTCGAAGGTGTACTAGGTGTCGAAGGGGTACTTGGAGTTGAAGGGCTACTTGTTCCAGTACCTGTTGGTGGTGGGGTGCAACGGAATTTACCTACATAGTTTGGACAATTTGGGTCACAAGAATTATTACATACTGGTGTACAAGAAACTGCAATATTAAATGCAACACTTTGATCTGGAATCGCGGGGTTACTTGGGTAATTTTTTTCCTTACAATTAGACATAGTATAAGTATAACTTCCTACACCAAGATAACTTGGTGAAAATGTTGAATAACTATCAAAATTACTTAATGCTCCTTGCCAAGAGCTATCAATCCAGTTTTTCTGACAAGTATTAGCCTCGAGAGCTGATCCTTTATAATAAACATTAAATGATGTTTCATTTGTTTGGATACAACTTTTATCCATTCGTAATTCTAATTTTCCAGAATCAGCACTACAAACATGGTTTAATTTTTTAGATGCAGTAAAAGGAGTACCATCAACCCTTTGACACTGTAGTTGGAAAATTGGGTCGGTATCAGTTATTTCTGCAGTTGCAACAATATGATTTGATCCATCTTGAGTTATTGTTGTTGAACTACCCCAACTAGGATTAGTGGTTGAACCGCTTATCATTGCTTTACAAGAATTTGCTTTTGCACTTAATGCACTATATGTAATTATCACACCACTATTATTACAAGGAATATCTGTTGTACTATTTGTAGAATAATCTTTAACACTTATAGTAAGTGTAGGGTTTGGGATATTTACTGTAGTTTTTTGAATCGTTGATCTTCCTATTCTTGGTTTTGGGTCTGGGTATGTATTATCTTTACATTCAAACTGCCATTGGTCATTTGCTGTTAAACCATTACTAACCCTCACTGTTCCTGTATCAGTAAATGTTGCTGTTCCATCACTACTAACAGTTACATTTGCAACAACTTGCGCATTTTTATTGTAAATTACAGCTCCGCCACTACAACCAAAAGGTATATTTGTAGCTGTCCAAGTCACATCTACTGATCCATTATAAGTCACACTTGATGGGGCTGAAAGTGTAACAACCGGTGTATAGGCATTAAGCTCAACTATTACATTATCATTTCCACTTTCTGTACCATTTTCACACATTAAACTAAATGTTGTGGCTTTGGTAATATAACCTAATGTCCAACTTCCAGTCAAACTAGTACTTGTTAATGCAGGACTATTTGTGTTAGCAGTACTACTACTAGCCCAACGAGTGTCTCCTTGGTTATTAGATGCAACTAATCTTGTTCCACAAGAAGTAATCCCTGCGCCGGTAATTGTCCAAGTAAGAGTAACTTGAGTGTTTTGGTCTATTTTTTTATAATCATCTGTACCGTTTACTTTTAAGGTAACAATTGGTTTTGCGTTGTCATTAATACAGTCTTTACCTGATGCTACTGCACATTTTATTGGGACATTTCTTGGGTCCATTTTAATCCAACCAGCACCTTGGCCATAAGATGCGCTTGATGTATCAGTGTCACCTCCTCCCCAAGCATAACCTGTGAACCCATTAGTTGATGTTGAGTAAGTAACACCAAAAGCAGAACCTTTGAAGCCGATCCAGCCATCGTAGCCACCTAATTCATTTGAGCTTTTTAAACCAGAAGATGGGTCACAATTATTGTTGTATACAAAACAAAAACGAGCATAACCAACCAGTTCATACCCGCCGTTACTATTTTTAATCATATGAGCGTTACAGTCTGACCCACCTTTTGGGTTAGCTGCGCAAGGTGCTGTGCTTGGAAAAGCATCAGAACCAGAACCACTAAATCCTCCAAATTTTATATAACCGTAATTCTCACTATATGCATAACCATGTAGTTCCCAGTTGTCGCGATCAAATTCCACATAATATTGAGGACCTGATCCAGCAGTATTTGACCCAGTTGAGGTATTATTAAAATTTATCCAACCAATTCCCCCAGGACCAATAGTTGAGTAAACTTGATCCGCACCCCAAGCATAACCTGAGAGCATTACACATTCATGACTTGTATCAGTACCTACATTTGGTGTTGCAACACAGGTCGTCATTGCTCCAACGGATTTTATTCCAACAAGATAAAATAAGATAAAAACAAATAAAAATAAGAATTTTTTCATAAACCTATTATATCAATTTATGCGCACTTTTTGCAATACAGATTTTGTTATGGTATATTCATTTTATATTACAAGTTAATAAATAGAATACAAATTAATATGTTGGACTTAAAAACAATGAGAACCGCATTGGAAGCCCTTGGAGAAGAGCGGAAAATCTCTAAAGAAAAGGTCATTGATGCTATAGAGCAGGCTTTTGCTGCCGCTTATAAAAAAGATTACGGCAAAAAAGGTCAAATTGTTCGTGCTAAAATGGACGTAGAAACCGGTAAGTTAGACTTTTATCAGGTTAAAATTGTCGTTGATGAAACCGTTGTTCGGATCGTTAACCAAGAAACAGAAGACGAGGATTATGACGAAAACGATACTCGTGTTCGTTATAATGATGAACATCATATCTTTTTAGCTGATGCTCAAATGATCAAATCTGGAGCTCAATTAGAAGATGAAGTAATCTTCCCTTTGGAAGAGCACACAGATTTTAGTCGAATTGCTGCCCAAACTGCCAAGCAAGTTATAATGCAAAAAATCCGCGAAGCAGAACAAGAAGTAATTTTGGCTGAATTTGGAGCAAAAGAAGGTGATATCGTTACAGGAACTGTTGATAAAATAGAACGCGGAATGGTTTCTATAGCTATTGGCCGAGCTTTTGCAATAATGACCCCAGAAGAACAAATTCCTGGTGAATATCACCGACGTGGGGAGAGAATCAAGGCTTATTTATATAAAGTTGAACAAGGTCCACGAGGAATTTCTATCCGAGTGTCTCGAACTCATCCTAAACTAATCGAGGCTTTGTTTGCTATGGAATGTCCTGAAATCGCAAATGGTACTGTAGAAATAAGAGCAATTGCCCGCGAAGCCGGACAAAGAACAAAAATTGCTGTAGTTTCACACGATACTAGTATTGATCCAGTTGGAGCATGTGTTGGACAAAAAGGTGTCCGTGTAACAGCTGTTATGAGTGAGCTACATGGAGAGAAGATTGATATTATCCCTTGGGATGAAGATCCAGCTATATTTGTAGCTAACTCTTTAGCTCCAGCTCGAGTTTTTGATATTTTGATTGACGATGAAACTCATACTGCCGAAGTTGATGTTCCAGAAGACCAATTGTCATTAGCTATTGGACGCGGAGGGCAAAATGTAAGACTTGGAGCCAAGCTTACTGGTTGGAAAATCGATATTCGTGGTAACGAAGCCCAATATACAAGTACTGAAGAAATAATGGAAGAAACTTTTGAAGACCTTAGTGAAGATGCTCAAAATATTGAGCCAAGTAATGAAGAACTAAATGCTCTTGAGATTGAAAATGAAGTTGCTTATCTTTCTCCAATTAAAATTTCAATTATTTCTGTAACTGAA
>ERZ650304.1291-NODE-1291-length-10059-cov-4.159736_pt1 | contig 10059 bp, 13 predicted proteins | sample MGYA00376240_ERZ650304 | MGnify/ENA primary metagenome ERZ650304 (study PRJEB26733, sample SAMN07839271) | wastewater metagenome | biome: small river; feature: stream; material: water | place: USA: North Carolina | collected 2016-03-01 ...
CTTCATATTAACCTCGACTATTATACTTCATCATCTTTTTGTATTTATTAATTTACTCCTTCCTCTATGCGTACTTCCAAATCAAGAAAGGACGCCAATAATTCTCATCTGAGTACTTAAAAAATCCTGGCTTTTTATTCTTCTTCTTTTTATCTTGCTTTCTTTTTTGATCCTTGTCTCTTCTAATTTGAGTTCCTCTTTTTTTATTATTTTGATGTTTCTTGACTTTCTTGACTTTCTTGCTGTTTTGTATCTTTTGACATGATAGTATAATAATAAATTAAATAGTCACACAAGCTCTATAAAAGCATTTTATTACTGCCATTCTCAAAGGTTCTGCATCTGCTGAATATCATATCTCTGTTTCCCATCTTCAGTTTATTACTGATCATGACAATGTAAAGTCACTCCTCAATAATGCTAGTATGCTATCAAGTGTTGATCTGAGTGTTCACTCAGTAGTTGCTATATCCTCACACCTGTAATATATCTCAATTCTATAAACTAACTCTATATTGTTTGTGTTGCTACTTTGCACCTCTTCAGTTGCTGATCACGGTACTACACAAGCATAAGGGTATCAGTCAGGCATCTTTTTTCAAAAATTGTAAGTGTTGCTTATTACACTTGATACAATTGTTGTGAGTTTGGTGCCTACTGTTGTAAACATTATATTATTTGAGCTATATTACGAGTAAATATATTTACTATCTCATCAGCATTCTGCTCTAGTGCAGGTCTTAGATATGGCTTTCACTTTATTACTGACTTTTTAGTTCTGATTAGTTTTCAGCCTATTTTGAATACAAGATATGGCTTGTTTCTAGGCACAATAGTTCATCAAAATTCTTGTATCCTTGCATATTCTAGGTTTGATCATACTTCAATTGTATTACTTGTAGCAAATTCAGTTATTGATCTTCTCAGATTACCTGTCTTGAATGGAGCTAAATCAACAGCATCATTTCTCACTAATTGTGCAGATTGCCACAATGATTTTGTAATTGCAGGCTGTAAATCTGTTTTCAATCTTGGGATAGTGATCTGCAAACTAATCATTGGCTTTGTGCATAATTACTTCATAAAACTTTCTGAATAATGACACTCTTTGATTTACTTTTTTGATCAGATATTCCACTCAGTTTTGATCAACAACTTTATCTCACATTTGCAATCAAGAATACATTGTTATCATCTTCATTATTGTCATTCATCATTCAATTGTGTTTATTGTAGTCAGATCATCTGATAATTCATAAATATAGATCCTCAATCATGAAATAACAGATGTTGCATAGTCATTTCATCTGTAAACACTGATTGTACTATTATTATGAAATAACATTTACAGATTTATATTTGGATAAAAGCATTTTCACATTATTATACTGCTCTTGATTACCTCAGAATAACTGAGGGCTGAAGCTGATTGACATGTCACCTTGTGTAAATTGTGATGTTCATCAGGATTTCCACAAGTTGTACAGTGATGCAGTCAAGATATAGCATGCATCTTTTATTCAATCAGGTATTGTGCTATATCAACTGGTATAAGTGAATGTAATGTAATTGAAGTCAGTATTGTATGACAGCACAATGCTACTCTTGAACTCAAGCTTGTTTCAAGTGATAATATAATCAACTCACTCAGTGTATGAAACAGCTGATCAGTAAATATGTGTTATTGGACTTGTTCACCTTGGCACTGACTTCAAATAATACGGACCATTTCACTTATATGCATATCTTTCTGTTGATGTAGCACTTGCAAATGTTCTTTCACAAAATCTGTCAATCAATTCACTTGCTTGACTGATGAATGTTGCAATTATTGTATCTTGTCATGATGTTTCAAGATATGTATTTGCTTCAGCTGTTGTGATATATCACATTTGTCAAGTTTTTGCAGTGTATAAATGTTGTTTTTATTCTGTTAGCACTTCTACATCATCAGCCTTTGTTTCATCTGTCTTATTCTCATCTGCTTCATCATTTCAAGCACTATCTGCATTACCTGTATCAGTTGTAGCAGTTTCAGTGTCATTATTTTCATCTTTTGTTTCAGTTTCATCAGCTTCATCAGCATCTTCACTCTCTTTTCAGTCAAGTTTCTCTTTGATTTTCTTTCTGAGCCATTCAGGATCTTGTCAGTATTTGTTTTTAGAGGCTTCTTTGCCATAAACTTCAAGATATTTGTTTCTGAGTGCTAAAACTTCAAATTCACTATTGAGTGTTCAATCTTCATTATACATTCATACAACTTCACCTTTATCATTCACAATCTCACCCTTTTCAAATGGTGATTTCTGATTATCCAACATCTCTTGTCTTTTAGCAAGTGCAGGATCTTCAACTGTTTCATTGACTACTGGATCAGGTGTCAAATTATCTTCATGATCTTGCTGTCTTTTTTTCAGCAATGCTTTTGTTTCTTCATTTGTAGTTTTCACAACTCTTGCTGATTGATAGTTTGCTTCAGATTGTCTATGAAAACCACTTGTGAGATAATACATGACTTCTTGATCAGGCACTTCAATAATATCTCATTTGTTGAGGTTTACTTTTTCACCTCAAACACGAATTCTTACATCTTGGTCTGCGATTAATTTTTGCATTGTTATAAATAGAAATATAAATGAATTTTATTCAGTGCCAGTGCATTATCTAATAGTAGCAACTAACACAAGCACTGAATAAAAGGCAAGCAAACTGCTTGCCAGTTATAATTACACAGTAATGTTGAAGCCATATGCAACACTGTCAGTTCCGACAATAGCGAGTGCATATCTCACATGAGCTGTAAATCTGAATTGATCAAACTGAGGTAAGTACTCAGTAAAGATCTTGAGATTTCTCTTGAAACCGTGCATGATTGAAGGCTTGTGTACAATCAATATTCTACCTTTCGTATTGTTACTACTTGGAGAAGTTGTTGTATATTTACCGTCAGCATCTGTAAGGCTCAAAAGATCAGTTGGTATAATCTTAATACTGTCAATGGTTGCAATGACACCATTCACAATAGTTGCAGATCCACCAAACTTCTCAATTGTTTCAACTTGTGACAAGCCCAATATCTTGTAGTAAGTTGATACATCCATCATGATGATCAAATTATTTGGGTTCAATCCTTTCTTTCACATCTTTGCTCTCAAAGCTCTGATATCAGTAATGTCAATAGTACCACAATCAAGAGTGTTTGAATTTGTGAACGCATTCTTGATCAAACCATTTTGATGCAAGTAATATGTTCAAGCTGTAGGAGCTGCATCATCACTATTGATGTTTCCTGTTCCTGCTGTTGTTGTATCTCCTAGCAAGAGTACTCTATCAAGCAACTCATTGTATGAAACTGCAAGCTTATCAGTCAAGTATTGATTGATGTTGATAATACTATCTTCATCAAGTTCACCTGATGCATAACAATTTGCAGTATACTTTTTAGCAACAAGAGTAATATCATCAGTTCCTGCTTTACTATTAGTAAATTCAGTCGCTGCAACATTAGCTTGTTCACTAGATGCATACCATGTCATATCACCGCCCTCAACTGGAATTGTGAATGATGCAGATGACATTGCAATAGGTGCACCAAGATTACCAAACAAGTATTCAGCATTTCTTGCTTTCATTACAATCTGACTTGATAAGTCAGTAGGCACAAAATCTTGTCCGTATCCGTCTTGTCAAGAACTCATAGCCTCATTTGCTCTCACTTCCATATTATTGTTAGTAGTAGCAAGATTGACTTTTGGTACTCTAGTACCTTCTTTTATAACTTTACGGATTTTGACAAGTTTTTGCATTCTTTCTTCTTCTTCATCTAGTTGCACAGTTGCAGGGGTTTCCTGTAGTGCTTCATAACTTAGCCCACGAAGAGAAAACCTTTTTTTAGTTTTTTCGTTCATAATAGTCATAATAAATAATAGTAAATGTTAGTCATCATCTTCATCTCAGCCAACTCATGCATCACGCTTAGCTTGCTTCAATGTAGTAATAATTGTGCTTCACTCAGAATTCTTTTTGTTTGTTCATAGTCATCACAATGTTTTCAGTCATCTATACATAGGCATGTTTGATAATCTGTTGATCAGATCAGCATTTTGTGTTCTGAGTTCAACATTGTCAGTTTTCAGTGTGCTTATCTCTTCACTAAGTACTGAAAGTGTATCAATCACATCATCAATGACTTTTCTCAATGCAATAACTTCATTCACATTAAAATTCCTTTGTTCAGCTTGCTCTTGTGGGCTTTCATCATCAGCTTTTGCAACTTCAGCAGGACTTTCACCTGCACTTTCAACTTCTTGCCCTGAATTATCATCAGAATTTGACTGATCTTGTGTTGCTTGCTCTTCTTCATCTGTGTCTTCAGTGTCTTGCTCATCATCTGTGTCATCTTCCTCATCTTCGTCTTCATCTTCATCATCTTCTACTGCTTTAAAATCTTCATCTGATAACTTTCAGTTATCACACTTGGTTACTTCAGCAGTATCTTCAGTTTCATCTTCATCATTCTCATCATCTTCATTATCTTCATCATCAGCCTCTTCATCTTCAGTATTTTCTTGATCTTCTTGTGTTTCAGTTTGTTCAGCAGTATCAGTTTTATCTTCAGCTTTGTCTGCATTATCTGTATCTCTTGTCATCATTCACATTAATCAGAATGATCTTTTTTCTTGTTCCTCAAAGAATGCTTTAATTGCTCTTGCCATAGTGAATAATGCATCAGCATTTGCAGGTGTATTACAAACACTGATTTCAACTAGATCAATTTCTGTAATTTCTCTAATAACATCATTATAGTCAAGATTATCAAGCTCCTCAGATGTCAATGACTGCAAAGGCACTCAATCTTTCGTTTTATATACTCGGTCAAGAGGTATGAAGCCAATTGAAAAGCCCTTTGTTATTCAATCTCTAATGTTTTCAAATACACTATCTACATTTCTCACAAGTTTTGCAGTTATATGCAATCAACTATTATCAACTTTGTGATCTGTCATAGTTCAGATTGGTTTATCTGAGTTATGTCACAGCAATATGACTGGATTTTTCAAATAGTTTGACATTCAATTTCTGATTGCATCAGTAGTGATGATTGATCTATATCTGTCAATTCTTGGAGTGCTTGCCATTCAATGTATGACTATTGCACTTTCTTCACTTCTTACTTCAACTCTGTTGAATAGCATTTGAAACTGCACTAATTTTTTTGGCTTCATTGAAAGATTTTTTATTAGTAAATGTGCTTATAATTCTATATTTTGTTGTACATCTGCATCTAGGGTTTGAGTTTCTAGGGCATACAATATCACCACTAGGAAATATCTCATTCATTAATATCCGTCATTCAGCTTCATTTCTTTTACATTCTTCAGTTACTCTATCATCATGCACAGTTCATCGCATTTTCTCGGCTTTATCTCATGTTTGTAACAAGTGATCTTGCAATGTTTTCTGTCTTCATACTTCATATGCCTGTCATACTTCTCTCACTGCAATCAGCTCAGATCTTGCCTTGCTGAATACTCACTCTTTCACTTGATCTCTTATATCCTGTCATATTTGTGTGTATGATTTTCATCAACTCAGTCAGCTTGCTATTATATCAGTAATCTTGTTTTTCGTTGTTTGTGTTATTGATAATTTGCTTTCTCACAACATCTCATTTCTCTTGTTCAGTATGAACTTCACAGCTTGTTCAACAATAATATCATTACCTGTTTGCAGTCACATTGTCTTTCTGAGTAATCTGCTTCATTTCACATATAATGTTTTCAAATCTGGCAATATATTTCTTGTAAGTATATCAAATCATGCTTGTATAGCTATGTTTACTTGTGTATCTTCAGCTTCAACTAATGATGCAACTGTATTTGCAAGCCTGATGAAAGATCATGATATTTTTTTTATCATTCTCTTTTCAGTCTGAAGCATCATTTTATGTCAATCCATTGTTTACAGGCATATCGGATAATCAAGCATCATCTAATAGATCATAGCTTTTATTCATTAGTGGCTTGTCAGCATTTTCACAATCTGTGTACTTTGCTCTTCACAAATCTTCTCTTGCTTCATTGACTGTAATCAGTCAATTGTTCACTTGCTTCACTGCTATTTCTACACGCTTATCATAGTCATTGATATGATCACTATCAAACTCAAACACTACATCTTTATACTCATCAAATCTTGATAGTATGTCATTTATCCATCATGCAATTTTCTCTTCTCGTGGTATGATAGTATTCTCAATAAATTTCACATATTGTGTATCTCAGTTTGTGTAATTCACTCAATCTGTGTATCACATGATTGTCTTAGGTACACTGAAAGCAACACAGATCTTTTGAGTTGTTAGTTTTCTCAGCACTTCAAATTCCATTTCAGATAGTTTTTGTTGCATTGATTTTATATCTTTCACTCAGTTTGTGACAGCCATTTTGTGCTTGTTCTTGCCTCATGAAAAGTCTGCTTTCATCTGATCAATCACAACTTGCTTTTGTTCATCAGTCATTCACTCTTCAAGCACAATTATCTGTGAAGGTATTGCACTGTTTTTGAACCAATAATAATTGCTGAGCATTGCTTCATTATCTGCAAGCACATCAGTCACAATTCATTCAACAAGTGATTGTCAGAATATCTCATTATCACTATCAAGCTCATCATATCAGTGTCTGATCAGCTCAGGGCTGAAATCTTGCACAGCTCAACCTGTCTGTTGTATGTATTTCACAGGCTCTCAGAATTCATCAACAACTATTCTTATTGTTCTTGGATCCAGTGCTTGAATTCAGTATAGTCATCACATTCAATCAAGCTGTATCAGCAAGAATACATTTCAAGTAATTGACATATTCTTGATGATACTTCTTTTGAGTATGTTAAATCATCAATTTCTTCAAAGTACTTCTTTTAGCTTCTTGTTATCAATAACATCTCACTTTGCATTCTTGAAAAGAAATCATCACTTTCAGACAGTTTGTCAGATCTCTCTGACAGCTCACATCATATCAATATTCTTTCTGTAATACTTAAAAAACAGATCAAATGAACTGGCTGGCATATTTCAATATGATGACAGTGATCATCAATTACGCAACCTTCATCTTGAAACGCTTTCCACTGCTTTTCTGATCTCAAATCAAAATATCTTCATTAAAACAGGTAAACACAATGCATAAAAAAAAGCAATACCAACATGTATTGCTTCATATGTTTTGTAATCTGCTGTAATGCATTTCCCTTTTGAAAAAAGGAATGATTTTGACATATTACATACTGTTTTTAGTTTTCAATAGTTTTCAACATTTATTTGACAATGGTTTATAATGATACATATACAAAATTCTTTGGTGGCTGTACTTCAAACCGCATTCTCATCATCAAACTATCAGCTTCATCAGGTGATCTGTTAATCTTTGCCTTCAGATCTTCTTTTTTGATCACTCTCAATGGTCAATCTTTGTCAATGTTTATCTGTACTATATTATCAAGCTCTTGAGCAAGCTCATCTGTGACTTGTAATAGTCTTATCAGTCATGTATTCACATAATCAGCAAGCTTGAAATAGCACTGATCTTTCAATGATCAATAATTCGGCTTTGGTTTTCATGCTCTCTTCTCTGCATCTGTTCTCACATCTAATGCACTTGATCAGTTTACAAATCACTTGCATCATAGCTCGTCAACTAATCATCATCATACTCAATCTTCATCAACTATCACTTGGCTCATAGGTATCTTATGCTTTTGGCACAATTCCCTGATCTTTTCTTTCAGCATAGTCAGGCTTGAAGTCTTATATGTATATCTTTCTATTTCAACAAGTCAATCTCGGACCCTGATTATTGCTTTATCTTTACCAAATCTAGCAACATCACATGAGATGTATTTCAATCATACATTTCTAGGGTTTGTTTTCATATCCAGTATCTTGTCATAGCTGAACAATCTTCAAGGGCTATTATCATACTCTCGGTTTCACTTCAATATTCTTTGAATTGTTATTTTATCAGATCACTCAAATTGCTTTGCATATCTGACATGATCAATATAAGGGTTATCAGTGTATAGTGACTGAATGAATATCTTGTTACTTGGCAATGTTCAATCTTTTGAAGGCTTAATGAAATCTGAGTATAAATGTCATTTGTCAGGGTTACAAGTCAGCAATAGTTTTGGGACAATACCATATTCAGCAACCATTTCAGTCATTCTTGACTTCACTACATTCAAAGCCTTTCTTTCTATCTGCTGAGTTTCGTCAATTCGTGCATGAGTGATTTCATATGATCAAAATCTATCAAATTCAGGATCACTAGGGTAATAATTCATTTCTGTGAAAATGATTTTGCTTCAGTTGTAATATGTGAGTTCTTTTGTTTGCCAGTTAATATCCCAGTGCTTTTTTCTCTGCATTCAATGGGCTCTAAATGTCTTGAAAATCGTGTTTACTGATGTTTTTCTCAAATCATCTCGCTCTTCACGCCCTACAAGTCGCACAATTCATGGATACTGAATACAAGAAATGTTTACAATCTCAGCACATCATCGTGTTTTTCATCATCTTCATCATCATCAAAAAAGTATCTCTTCAATTTGATCGTCACAAAAGGCATTATAAAGCTCAATCTGCTTTTCAGTCAGATTTACTTGCAATAGTTCTCAATTATTCTGTATCATTTGTGTGTTGATTTCATTTGATTACATCAATCTTAATTTGCTTAATTCAGTCTTGAACTCATAAATTGACATCTTGCGGAGCATATGCAATATGTCTATTCATGAAATCAACAATCAATTTTCATTTCATCACTTCTTGCACATACTTCAAACAGATCACTTCTTGAACTGTCATCTGTCATAATCTCTTCACAGCTTCAGGATTTTTAGTGTCCATGATCTCTTTGAGTTCATCAAATGTAAGATCTTGCATTGCTAGTATCTTGTCCATCAGTGCTTGAGCTTGTTTCTTTCTAGCTCGTCACTCTTTCTTCTTTTCAGGGTCAGGCTGATTAGTTGCACTAAAAGGCACAGCAGGTCATCATGCTGGCAGATTTGAGGTTTTTTTAGTGGTTTTATTTTTGTTATCTGACATGTTTTTATTTCATTATTCCTTTTCTAAAATGTAACACTTTTGACATATTACTAGCTGTTATTGTATTTCTGATACAAATATATTCTAAATAACAGATCTTTTATATACTCAGGTTCTTTCTTCTTTCACATATAATCAATGTGATCATCTTCGTATATCACTGGTCGTGGTAGCTTTCTCAGTCTTTGGTCATGTGGTATCTTCATTATCTTTGTTCATGTGTTGTCATCTTTGTAGTAGTATCTTTCTCAGTACATGACAAAGTATGCTGATGTGTGCTTGCTTGCTTTCATCACAAGCATTTGAATATGTCTTTTTTTATTGTTTTCATAATGTTTGCAAATTCAATAATAGTTTTTTTATGCTTTGTTTATTGATAGTTTTAGAACTTATCAAGGTTCTAGCTAAAAGGTAAGTCATCTTCATCTTCATGGCTTTGCTCTGCTTGTCTTGCTTTTTTTGCTTCAATTGCATCTTGCATGAGTTGTTTTCTTTCATTTGATATAGGTGCAATATAAATATCACCAGTCAAGATCATTCACTTTGGTATTCTTAGCATCAAACCTCACTTTTCATTTTCATAAATTGTGCAGATCTCAGTGAATTTTGTTCATTTTGTATTATCAGCTTTTGTGTAGTTACTAATCAATGAAGCTGAGTGACTTGGTATTGATGATTTTGTTTTTGCTTCAGCTTGTATTGGTGCTGTTGTAGTCTGTGCAGGCGCTTGTGCTACTTGTGCAGTTCATGTTGCTTGTTTTGTTTGATCTCCTTCAGGCATGATATTATGAAAATAATAATAAATCAATATAAGCGTGTAGCTCAGAATTGAACTGGCTCTTGCAACTGGTGTGTTGCTATCCTACCGTTAGATCATACACGCATACAAGCACAGCTATTGTGCTTTTTTTGGATATTTTTGTCAGCTTATTACTCACAACATTTTTCTCACT
>ERZ650304.1292-NODE-1292-length-10046-cov-7.216695_pt1 | contig 10046 bp, 9 predicted proteins | sample MGYA00376240_ERZ650304 | MGnify/ENA primary metagenome ERZ650304 (study PRJEB26733, sample SAMN07839271) | wastewater metagenome | biome: small river; feature: stream; material: water | place: USA: North Carolina | collected 2016-03-01 ...
TCAGTTGCCTCCAGCAGGTTACACACCCAAGAGCGGTACCATGTTCCGCAGTACAGCAGGGGCCGCGCCGGTTGCGAATCCGACGAGTAACACGTCCGCCGTAGAGCGCACACTGAAGCCTGACACACCACAGCAGCCCAAAGGCCCGCCAGCGAAAGCGGAAGTGGACCCCAACTTGGCCTTGGCACACGCCCAAAGCGAGCAGGCGAACGAGACCACAAAGCAGGCGCTCAAGGCAATGCAAGACCTCACTTACGTGATGAGTCAGCAGAACCAAAAGCCTACCCAAGTACACATGCAGCAGGACCCCATCGAGCTGAACTTGAGCATCGCACCGGAGGCAAAGACCTCTTCCAAGCGCAAAGTCAAAATCATTCGCGACAAAGATGGCCGTCTTTCAGATTTCGAGGTGAGCGATGCACAACAGTGAACACCTACTCTCGTTCTTTAAGGGCGAGCACCGTGAATCGGACCTGTACAAGTTAGCCCTGTTCTTGGAGAAACCGGGCGAGGCGTACTCCCGCACAGGGGAAGTCAAGGGGCCGGGTTACATTGCAGGGGGTAAAGACCTGCCCAAGGCTGAGTACGGGGCTTCCGAAAAATCCGTTTGGATGACATTCAGCGGTTCCATCGTTTGGCCGGGTAGCTCCATAGCCGCTCGCTACGCGATGATTTACAACCACCGATCGAAGGCTCTCGTACACGTCGAGGACTTCGGCAAGATGAAGTCTTCCGAGAACGACCGCTTTACCGTAGACCTGCCCGGAACTGAAGAGCCGCTGATAAAGGTCATGCTGAGAACCTAAAGATTGACAGTAGCTCACCACACCCCTGAAGGTTAGAATCAGCGTATTAAGGTACCTTCAGGAGTTAGTTTATGCCTATTGCAACAGATTTCGAGATTCAAGCGGACAAAGACATCCGCTACATCGGAGCAGCCCACGGCGCGTCCGGTGCGGGTTATTACAACGTCATTGAGTTTCACCGCTGGTTGCAAGACCTCGCTGACGACGCCGTAGCGAGTGGCGATGACTATATGGACATTACGCGGTTGACGCCCTCTGAGCGTTCGACCGACAACATTATCACGCTCATCAACGGGTTCAATATCGACGATATTGCCAGTGAGCACTTGTTCGACGGCTCTATCATTCAGTCCAACGGCGACGTAATCTATGACGGCTTGCTGGTGTACGCGAATGCTGGTATGGACATGCAAGTGGTCCAGAACGGCGCTATCATCGTCAACGATTTCTGGAACACCATCCCGTTCGGCGGCTCTTTGAAGGGCTTGAACGCCAACGCTGCAAACGGAATCTCACACCGTTTCATGTTGAAAGTGCGTACGGCGGCTGCTGACATCGACGGACGACGCCTGCTGACGCAGACCCGTGTGTGGGGAAAGACCTTCTCCCAGTTCCCGATTAACGGAACATCCCGTGGCAATAACGTGGCGGCACTGACTTACGCTGATGACTTGAACAACCAGACAGTCGTAGGCACCATCGCAGGTTACAGCACCATCACCAACTTGAGTGAAGGCTACAACGGCATTGACGTTGACAACAACTCGGTCAGCGAGTTCTACTACTCCAAGTGGGACCGCGACACCTACACAATTAACCAGTTTTACGAGCGCATGAAGTGGTTGACTCGCCAAGAGTCGGCCAGCACCATCTACGGCTTGAACGGTGAGTTGTTCCGAGGCATCACACACCAGTTCGCCTACGACGCCGAAGCAGGCGGACCTTTCGTGCAAGCTGCTCCAGTGACATGGGGCACAGGCGCTACCGCTGGCACAGGCCAACTCTTGGCCTTGCTCGACAGCGGCACTACCGGCACCATGTGGATTCAGTTGTTGACCGGCGTGATTCCGACCGACAACATGACCATCAACCAGACAGGCGGCAAGACCTGCTTGGTAAACGGCACGGTGACCGAGCGTACGCTCAGCTTCCCATTCTGCGGTGTCTCCACCGGCTCCGCTCTGATCGGTGCTTACGGTTTCGCGCTGGAAGCTACAGACTTGGCTGCGACCGACAAAGTGTTCGACTTGACCAACACTCAGCGCACACCTCCAAACTATGTGACCTTCACGGTCGGAGGCTTGGTGTCTGGCGAAGATTACGTGCTGGTCGGACCAGAATCCGGCGGCGTACTGAACGAAGCTCAGTTCACACTGAACGGAGCCCTGACGGGTGCTGCAGTTACCTCCGTAGTCGTCAACGGGGCTATCCCACTTGACACGCCCTCGGTAGGAACCATCCGTATTCTGCGGGCTAACGGGGTTTACACCCGTCACGCTTACTCTGCATGGAGCGGCTCTACCTTCACTATCACGTCTACCAACTTCAGCACCAACAACGCTGCTAACGCTGCGAACACCTACATCAGCTACATCGACGTATTGGCCAGCTCCTCAACAGCCAGCTTCACTTCCGTGTATTCTAGCAACCGTGGACTGTTCATCCGTGTTCGTGATGGTGGTGGCTCTCCAATCAAGACCTTCGAGACCACTGGTACTCTGGGTTCTGCTGGAGGCTCTGCAACCGCGATTCGTACTTCCGACACATAATGGAAAACGAGCTGGAAGAAAAACTGAAGTGTGCCTTTGCTGATGCAGGGGCGCAAATCGGTGCCCTGCTACGCTGCATGATAACTGCAGAGGTTGCCTCCCATATGGCTCGTGTAGAACAATTAAATGCGGTGCTAAATGGCACCGCATGTGCAGAATCACAAAGCACTCCGCTAGGTGAAGAGTCGCCTGCTGCTTGAGTGCAGGCAATATAGGAGTTCTCATGGAAGATTACAATGAAGACCTAACGGTCCTAGTCCAATGTTTGGCCGCCACCTTCGGTACCGAAGTAGGTAGTGCTGTAAAAGACAAGTTTGACCAAGTTCTGGCACTTGGTGAAGTTGACATTAACGCCCTGCAAGCTCAGATCAATGCTCTGAACACCTTGTTGGCTGCTAACACCTCTGGCGATACTTTGACTGCTCAGTCAATCTTGGCCCAGTTGGCTGCTCTGGATTCCCGTCTGGACGTTTTGGAAGGCTCTACTGCACTTGCTGACCTGCAATCTGCTGTAACCGTCATCCAGAATGCCCTGACTTCGGAAACTGCTGCTCGTGAAGCTGCTGACGCGGCTAACGCTGCTGCCATCGCTTCTGCCGAAACCGCTATCGCTGCCTTGGCTGCACAAGTTGCAACCTTGGAAGCCGCTGGCCCCGGTACTTCCGGCTGTGACTGCGTTGCCATCAACGCTGCCATCGCTGAGCAAGCTACCGCCTTGGCAAACCTGCAAGCTTCTGACGCTGCTCAAGCAACTCAGATTGCTGCCCTGCAGACGGCTGTTCAAGGTCTTTCGGTTAATACCGCAGCCATCACCGCTGCTGCCGAAGCCGCTGCTGCTGCTCAAGCCGCTGCTGCTGCTGCTCAAGCTACCGCCTCTGCTGCCCAGTCCGCCGCTCAAGCAGCAGCTACCGCTGCTGCCGCTGCTCAGGCTGCTGCTGATGGCGCTGCTGGTGCTGCTGGTGCCGCCGGTAACAGCATCCACACGCTGAAGCTGGAAATCAAGAACATTAACTGCGCTGCTGTCGGAGCTTCGTTCCGTAACGCTATGCGCGCTCAATTGTTCGCTCCTGGCAACTAAAGCTGACTGAGGGTGGGGCTTAGGCCTCACCTTTTTATGCAGACACCAGACTTCAAATACATTGTGCTACGCAGGGCCGAGAGGCTTGCGGTATGCGCCACTTGTCCAGAAAAGAAGCAATCTTATGGGTTTGAAGTGTGTGGTTTGTGCAATTGCGTCTTGGCTGGGAAGGCTACTCTTCCGACCAACGGATGCCCCCTTAAAAAATGGAAAGAGTGACTTCATGGCCAACTTCACGATAACCAGCTCGCAAGTCATTACTGAATTGACCGGCAAAGCAGGCTCCGACTCCTACTTCATTAACGGCGGCTCGCTGGTCATCGACTGCGACTCCCGTTACGGCCCAAACCAGTCCCCCACTTCCGGCCCACTAGGCAACGTGCAGGTCTCAACCACCTTGGGAGGCCTTTTCAAACTTGACGGCTCCAAGGTCCGACTCATCCCGTTCACAGGCGGGGCAGGGAACGTGCCAGCACCCGGCTCACAAATCACGCAAGGCGTGGCCACCGCAGAATTGCTGTGCGTTATGTCCTCCAAGACCGGCGGCTCCACCTACACTGCGGGCATGCCCGGTACGGGGTGGCTGAAGGTTCGCGTGACTGCCGGCGCTTTCGCTGCAGGCAGGTTGGCAGGGATTGATGCGGTAGCCTCCTCGCCAGACGAGACCGGTTGGATGGTTGTCGTAGGTGTGGAAGACAAGGCTTTCGTAGTGCCGCGCCTCGGCCAGATGGTGGTTGATGGTAGATGGTTCTCTGTAGGCTCCACGTCAGGGCTCAGGGGCCAAAACCTGACTCTGCCGCACTTCTCCGCCGACAACTCGACGTTTTACCCTGGAGTCGAGATTGAGACCGCACCGGGCTCAGGAATCTTCGACTTTTGGGCCAACGTGGGTGTGAAATTCAAGGGGTCCATAGTATCGACCGACTCCCGCAGCCGGTTTGTGCACATCAGCACCAACGGAGTAGTCACACTCGGGCGCGGACTGGATAACGCCAACGCCGGACTCCTGCCGCCTGCAGGGTGTGCAGTGCGAATTCCCAACATCATCTTGCAGAACTGCGGCTCCAGCCGAAGCAACAACTCCGTGCATGACACACTGAACAGCCGCTATGAGGCATCGTTTGGCGGCGGCGGAACCTTGGCCCACTCTATCAGCACTGGCGCGTGGTACTGGAACGTTGGGCAAGCATGGAGCATGGACGCTACCGACCTGCACTCGTGCGACCAAGTCTGCATCAGCCGTATCACGCAGGCCCCAAATCTTGACCGCATTCACGTAGGCTTGAGCACTCGCCCCAACTTCACGGCTGCCAGCGCCTTGTTGATTCAGCAATGCCGAAATGGCGGCACTGTAGGCTCTGTCAGCGGTGTGCGGGCAGAGGGCACCAGCAACAGCGGCTACGCTGTGACCATGCAAAACCTGTACGGCGGGTGGGAAGTGGCTACAGTTCGCGCAGTCTACGCCAGCGACTGCACCGCCGTCAGCGGGTCACTATTCCTGAACACCAACGACGATTTGACTCTGAGCAAGGCGGAAGTTGTCGGTAAGCGACTACTCAAGTACGCCTGCAAACGTGTCACAGTGGAGCACTTGGTCTACGCTGACAACGTGAAGTCCACCACCGGAACCTTGGCGGCATGCTGCGCAGTAGAGGCGCTCAACCAGTCCATCGACTGCCAAGTGTTGCGTGTAGACAACTGGCCTGACGCACCAACGACAGGCCCATACAACGGAGTCGTGTACGCCAACACAACCGAGAACCTGATAGTGCGGGGCGTAGGTACCAAACAAGGACCATTCTCTGGTGGAGGCCTCACCGGCTCCCTGTTTGCCGACGGAGGCAACAACACTAAGCCCAAGTTTCAGCGGTGCTGGCTGACCGGCCTGCGCTCAGGGCTCAACCAAGGCAACGCCTCCACTACTGGGCTCGTGATGGAGAATTGCTACCATACTGACGCCAGCAAGACCCAAACAGTCTCGCAGTCCGAGGCTACGTCTCGCGGCAATCGTCACAACAGCGGCACACTCTCCACAAACTACACTGGCACCACAGGCACAGCGTTCATGGACGCTTTCACCGGTGACACGACAGCCCGAGTGTCACTTGTGATGACCGAACCACTGACCAGCGACGGCGTTATGCAAGTCATGGCCGGCGCACCTAAGTTCAGTGGTACCGGGGCAATAGTGATGCAAAAAGGCGACATCGCCACATGGACCATGCCCTACTTTGTACTGGGCTGGACAAACCTGACCTCCATGGGCGTGAATGGGGTGAATCTGACCCTTCACTCTGTGAGTTACGACATCGACAAGGGTGTAGGATTCAGCGGAATCTTCAGGACCCTCAGCAACACGAACTTGGCAGCAGAGGGTGGCCTCGACCCAGCCATCGGCTTCAAGTTGCGGGTTAAGGTGGAATGCACTGCCTCAAACTACAGCAACGCCCTCTCCAACATCACCGTCACAGGTGTCACGTCGGTGACACTGCAGAACGCAGCCTTGTATCCAATGGACGTGCCGATGGCGACCATGCACATCGAAGGTCTCAAGTTTGGCAGCAACATCACAGTGACTTTGGACGGAGAGCAGGTATTTGCAGGGGCATGCGTTACGGCTACGGCTGACCTCACCTACCGCCACCGGCCCGGTGCGACAAACTGCACAGTAATAGTCTCCAAGCCCGGCTACCACGAGGAAGTGCTAACCCTGATAAACGCCCAGAGAATAGCTATCCCCGTGTGTCAGCAGGAACTTGGCGCTCCTGTAGTTGTCGGCGGACCTTCTAGCGAAGCGTCAGACATAGCCGCCGCAGTACAGGCCATTTTGCTGGATGACTTCGCTGCCTTGGATGCTCGACTGTCCAACCAGATGCACGACGCTTACGACCCTAACCAAGAGTGGTTCGTTATCACGAAAGATGGCCAGCACCTTCTCGGCGTCACAACTCAGAACCCCTACGTTATGGGGCTGCCAGAAGGAACAGGCATCGCAGAGTTCACTGGACAGATACCCGACCTAAACTTCAGCACATGGGACTTCGGTGCCGATATGTTCAGGAGTTCCCTCACCCCTCGACTGAACTTCATGTCTAGGTTTACGATAGCCGAGTTGACCCTTATGCGGGCCAGCACAGACCCGGTTGTGAAGGACATCTTGGAGCGCTTCGACGCAAAGAGCTATGTGAATCTTCAAGAGCAGCTTACAATCGACTCTGTGAACCACCTAGCGAGTTCCGGGCTGATTGCCCCAGAACGAGCGTATGAGATACTTGCATAATGGCCGCCGCAGCATACACCACCGACCTCACTGTCCTTTCCTCAGCCCAAACCACCACAGGTTGGGCTGAGCCAGGTACGTGGACTTCCGGGGGCCTGCCTGCGGCTGAGACCGATTACTTTATCAACGGCACCGCCTGCGTGTCCAAGACCTTCAACTCGGTAAGCCTCGGAGGCTTGGTCTACACCGCCGGCGCAGGTGTCACTATCCCAACAGACGGTGCGTTCTTGTGTTGGCAATACTTTGCTGCGCCCAACGCATTGAACACCTTGGCCAACGGAGGTATTCGACTAATCGTAGGGAGCAGCACCGCAGCCTTCAAGTCGTGGTACTTAGGCGGAAGCAACACATACCAGTACGGCGGTTGGCAAAACCTTGCTGTAGACCCGTCGCTCACTGCCGACGCTACCGTAGGGGCCCCTACGGCGACTCTTCTGACCTTCGGCTGGGCCGCGAACAACAACAACGCGGTTGCGAAGGGTAACCCGTTTGCTGTTGGGGCACTACTGTACGGACGCTGCGAGTCCCGCATGAACGGGGGAGACCTTGCCAACGGCTATGCCACATTCGCAGGTTACGCAGCCCAGAACGACGCCGTGGCCAACCGTTGGGGGCTGATTCAGGCTGTAGACGGGGGCTACCTGTGGAAAGGGTTGATGGTTCTTGGCCACACCTCTGCTGTGGACTTCCGCGACAGCAACACCCAAATCTTGGTGGCCAACACCACAAAGGTCAGCGCCAACTTCAACCGCATCGAGATTCGCAATGCCACCAGTCGCGTAGATTGGACAGGCGTGTCCTTTCTAGCCTTGGGCACGGTCTCCCCCGGACGCCTGCAGGTTGTAGATAACGCCACGGTGAACATCGACGCCTGCTCCTTTACCGGCATGGACTCCTTTTCGTTCCTGTCTGCCAGTACCTTGAGCGATTCCACTTTCCGCCGCTGCGGCATCGTGACACTCGGCGGCGCAGCCTTTGATGGCTGCACCTTTGACCGGGCCACGGGCACCACTGCGGTGACGGGCACACCCGCCCAGTGCGAGTTGGTCACCAACGCCAGTTTTGTGAGTGACGGCACCGGTTACGCCATGACCGTGACAGGCACGGCAGCCAACATGACGCTCACCAACGTGGGCTTTACAGGCTACGCCTCTGTCAGCGGCTCGACAGGTAACGAGGCCATATTTGTCAACATCGCCACAGGTTCCATGAACCTGACCATCACCGGCGGAACAGTCCCGAGCGTCCGCACCGCAGGCGCAGTTGTCACTGTAATTTCTGGTGCTGTCAGCGTGACCGTTACCGCTGTCACGGCAGATGGTACTCCAACAGCCTCAGCCAATGTGCTTTTGAAAGCGGCAGCCGGCGGGCCTTTCCCGTCAGGCGTGACTGTTACCATTGTCAACAGCGGCACCACCGCGACGGTCACGCACACAGGTCACGGACTGGCTACCAACGACAAGATCGGTATTGAAGATGCCAGCCTGCCTGCCAACAACGGGGTATTCAGTATTACTGTGACCGGGACCAACAATTACACCTATACTATGGCCAGCACACCGGGAAGCAGCCCGACAGGCACCATCAAGGCTACCTTTGTTCTGCTGAAAGGTCTGACTAACGGGTCTGGTCAAATCAGTATGAGCCGAGTGTTCCCAAGTAACCAACCCATTACAGGTTGGGTGAGAAAATCCTCTACCCAGCCTTACTACAAGACTGGGCTAATTTCTGGCTCTGTGTCCAGTGCGTCAGGCGCTGCGTTCACTGGCCTACTTCAGACGGACCAATAACATGGCAATATGGACTATGATTATGCTGTTCAACGGGGTTGCCGTGCTACACCTGTGCGACCTGCTAAATCGTTCTGATGAGGAAAAATTCTATGAGTGACCTGTACCAAAGAAACTTCGAGGCGGTAGCGCAGAAATTGCGGGAGATGGACTCTCGACTGTGCGACCAAGACGTGAAGATTCGCTCCCTGAATGGGCAAGTGTCAGACCTGTCGGTGTCCGTCCAAAATCTGCAACAGCAGGTAATGATAGCCCGTGCCATGGCTACAGGGCGAGGCCCTAGCACCTAACCATGGCCGTCAGCATCAACTACCTCACTAAAGTCATAAACGTCCCGAAATCGTTTATGACTTTAGTTACGCCTACTCTATACGAGTTGGACGTAAACGCCTTGAGACTTGCACTCAAGGACCTTGAGGACGACCCTGACGGCATGTTCGCAGTAGATACCCACCGCCACAACACAGCGGTGAGTCTTTCCGGTGTTACTTATGCCCGTATTTTCGAGGTGATAAACGGGTACACGGTTGAGTTTGAGGATGGGCAGTACGCCGTCAGGTGCGCAGGGGCCAACCACAACTTGGCAGACGTTAAAGTCCTAAACCAAGTCAGCTTGATTATCGGAAACTCCGCAGGCTTGGTGGAAGTTGGTACAGGTGGCAGCGGCTCGTCACCCACAGCAGCCCAAGTAGCTTCTGCTGTATGGTCTCAAGCGCTTGAAGGCCTGACCGCCGAAGAGATGATGCGCATCATGCTCGCAGCCTTGGCTGGCAAGCGCCAAGGCTTGGGCACATCGACGGAAGAGTACATGGCCCAAGATGGCCTGACTCCACGGGTGACCTTGGTCGCCGACACAGCAGGCAACGGAACCCCGGTCCTGAACGGGGCCCCGTGATGTTTAAGGGCTCACTCTACAAGGGTGCCCTGTACGCCGGCCTACTCTTTGGGGCGGTAATTGCGGTCGAACTGCCCAAGCCGGTAGCGGATTACCAGTTCCGGCCTGCAAAGCTGGGGCAAAAAGTAACCCTCAAGGCCTACCACAAACTAGGCAGCACGGCATACGACGCACGACTTGCAGAGCTTTTAGCCAAGAGTGCAACCGTCCAAGTCGTCACAGGTACAGAATTCACTGCCAACTTCGGGAAACTTGGCGCTAATACAGCCTCCAAGATTGCACTGATTCCTGTAGACTCACTACTTAAACGTGGCCGCTTGGCCGCTGAAGGCTATAAAGACATCTCCGACGAGGAACTTGTAGCCCTACTCATGGAGATACTTGATGTTTGAAAATGTATGGTTAGGCACACAGGCTTCTTACGAAGT
>ERZ650304.1293-NODE-1293-length-10027-cov-26.389190_pt1 | contig 10027 bp, 9 predicted proteins | sample MGYA00376240_ERZ650304 | MGnify/ENA primary metagenome ERZ650304 (study PRJEB26733, sample SAMN07839271) | wastewater metagenome | biome: small river; feature: stream; material: water | place: USA: North Carolina | collected 2016-03-01 ...
TCAGCGATGGGGGCGGTCAGGAGGATCATTCCAATGTGCACCGGCAGGGGATGGGTTTCATCAGGCCACCGCGAAATTGACGATGCCGTACTCGCGCACGCTGATCTGCCCGAATCCACGCGACAGGTCCACCGTGCCCGGCGCCTCGCCCAGCCGCACCACGTTGGCGACGCTGACCGGCGAGCCGTATCGGCGGTTCCATCGCAACACGGTCGTTTCCGGCTTGGGCGTGCCGTCCGTGTTCATCGCGTAGTTGACGAGATGCACCGAGACGCGCCCGGCCGCAGCGTTGTAGCGAGCGATTGCCCGCACATAGGGATTGAGACTGCGCACCGGGCTGTACTGCATGGCCTCTTCGAGCGCCGAGATTGACCACCCCCGGCAGTTGTTGCCCGACAGCCTGCCCATGTGGGCAAAATACTCCACGTCGGGCTGGATGCGCAGGATCAGCGGCGCGCTCACTTCCACCGACCGCACAGGGTCGAGCGGCATCAGGCCGGTGGCAGCGCCGACCGGCATCAGCCAGTACGGGATGTCTCGCCGCTCAAGCTCGGCAAATCGCTTGCTCATGGCCACAAATCGCGGCTCTTGCGTTTCGCCCTGGTCATTGGGGTAGCTGTCGCCATGCACAGCGACGTGCACCACCGCGAGCTTTTCGTACCCCACCAGATACGCCCCGCTGGCCCGGCCGAACAGCAGCACGTCGAGGTAGTCCTTGCGATCAGGCCAGTAGCGGTAGCCCTCGATCTCGACACCCTGCCTGCCATTGCCCTCGGTGCTCATGCGGTTCTCGTAGGGCGCCACCGGGACAGCGCCCCGGGCATAGGTATCGACCATCGACTGCCGCAGCACCTGCACCAGCACGCGGGGCGGAGCCTCGGTCAGACTGGTGGGCTTGGCTTCGATGAACCCGCGCTGGCCCACCATGTCGTGGGTCGCCAGGATTTTGGAGCGCATGCCGACGTGATCCAGGCGCGCAGTCAGCCAGTCCGGGGAGCCAATCGTGTGCGGGCTCAGGTCATACCAGAACGGCGGGGCAATCTCGCTCATGGCGAAATCCCAGGTTGTCGCCAATGCGCCGCGCCGGGTGTGCCAGCTCATGTTCTCCAAGGGGGAGCCCATGTAAAAGTTGTGCGAGATGGGCCTGCCAGCCATCCGCGCTTTCATTGACTGTATGTACTGCTGATGATCGTCCCGCGCAAACCTGCCGAACAGCACGAAAATTGCCCGCAGGTTTGAATCGGCGGCCACTGACGTGCGGAACAGATAGTTGTCCACCAGCGTGCCGTTCACCTGGTTGGGCGAATGCATGATTGATGCCCTGTTGGCCTTGAGCCAAACCAAGAAATCAAAGCCGCTAGTCGATGACGGCAGGCCCACGGCGGTGCGCTCTTCGGGCGTCGTGTTGGCCTCCAGCCAGGCGGTGAACCCGGTCATCGCGGTGGGCGAGAAGTCGCACCCCTGGCCGTTGATGTCGTAAGCCGGGGTGATGCCAGCCCAATGGATGAACGACGGCACATGGCGCGGGTCATCAAACTGGATGCTGAACACACCGGCTGCAATGTCCTCGTCCAGCAGCCGCAGCTTCTCGGTGCGGGTCACGCTTGAATTGGCGGGAGCAAACCCGTTGGCAGTCGTGCCGCGACTCAACGGCGGTTCGAGCGAGCCGGAATTGAGCGCAGGTCGCGGTGACGTGTTGCCTGCCTGATAGGTGTAGCCGGCAGCGTCCATCATGAACGGCCCGGTGGTGCCGTTTGCCGGGCTGGTGTTGGTCGTGCCCTGGATCGGTATACCCCTGGACGTGAACTCGGCCACAAACGCCGCCGCGCTGGCATAGCCCCGGAAGGGCGCCGCTGCGGTGTAGCTCCACAGCGCCACGGTGGCGTAATTCAGCGACGCCTCGACTGCGCTGGGCGGCGGGGTGAACGTGCCCGCCATGCCTGTGACCCCTGCCGCTGGGCTAATAGCCTGCGTCCCGTCATACGGTACACGAGGGCTGACGGCAATAGCATCCAGCCCCATGAATGACGGTAGCACCGCATATTGCGGCACAAACGACATGGCGAGTGCGAGGCTCATGCTCAGGCGTAGTCGTAGGTGTTGCCGTAGACGTTCACGCCGGTAGGCAGGTACAGGTTCATGGCCGACCATGAAAGGCCCATGTCGGCCTTGTCGAAGAAGTAGCGGCGCCCGACGATCAGCGGATCACCGTTGCCGACCGAGGCCGCCACGCCGTCGATGCGCAGACGCGCTGCAGCGCCGGGCGTGCCCACGATGCACAGTTCGACGGCGGCCTGATTGCCCGTGTTCGGGAAAATCGTCGCCGTGCTGAACGGCAGGGTTTGATTTGCACCGCCGCCCGTCAATTCAATGGGTGCAGAGGCTGCACTTTGCTTGTAGCGCAGGTTTGACGATTCGGCGATCCAGCGGCCGTTGATGACGGCGCCCGTCTTGCCGACGGCGAAACGCATCTGCGTGGTCGGGCCGCCTACTGCCGTGAGCGGAATCACCATTTTTTCGCCCCCGGTCACATACCGGCGAGTTGCGAGGTTGTTGGCGACGTTGGTTGCCAACACCCCCGCGCTGCCCAGGCCGCCAACGTGATAAGCCGCAAACAGGTAGTCGTCGGCGGCGAACTGGTTCATCCACAGCTCCACGGCCACGGCATCGGTCGGCGTCGTCCCGAACAGGGTGTTCTGCGAGTTGCCCAGGTCGTTGCCGACCGCGACGATGTGCGGCCCGGTGTATTTGTACGGGCTCCACGATTGGCCGATGCCGGCGCGATTCGGGATGTTCAGATCGGCCCGGATTTGAGCGAGTTGCGCGATGGTGGCGGTGACGCCGTTGATTTGAATTGCCATGATCGTGGTCCTTTAGACGAGTGACAGCACGCCGCTGCCGAGTGACAGAACGCCGCCGTTGAGCGACAGGTAGCCGGTTGGGTAGGTGCCGGGCGGAATCTCCAGCAGGTAGGTATAGACAGGCGAGCCGGCCCGGCAGCCGATCAGCGCGCCCTCGTCAGCAAGGGTCAGCGTGTAGGTGCTGCTGGTTTCGCCGCTGATGTCCACGCCGTCGCGGGTCCATTGGTAGGTGGCAACGGTCCAGCCTGCCGTGGGCGTGGCCGTCAGGATGTCGCCGCGCTCAGTGCCGGTCGGGGCGGTGATGGTCAGCGGGCCGATCCCAGCCCCTGACACCACACCTGAGATTGCCACCACCTTCTGCTCGGGCAGCTGCGTCGCGTCCACGTCGCTGAACAGGCCAGTGGCCAGCAGTTGCGCGGCTTCGGTGTCGCTGCGCTGCTCCTGCTGACCTGGAACCCAGGTGCTTTGCTTGCCAGTGGTGGCGAGTTCTGGCCACCGCGTCACGGTGCCGATGTACTTGACGGTCTTGGGCATGTGGTGATGCTCCTGGTGTGAGGCTCAATCGCCTGCACCCGTTGCCGGGCACAAGCGGCTGCGCCTGGTTGGCGCATGGGGCGCTGCAGCAGCCGGTCGGCCGCCGCAGCGCTTGTGGCATCAGCTGGCCGCGATCTTCAGCAGCTTGATGGCCTGGGTGTTGCGCAGCTTGCCGCCGGTGCGCTTGCGCACGTAGAACTTGACGTAGCCCGGCGTGGTGATCTCGTCACGGGTGATGCGCATGCCCACCCGGTCGGCGATCAGGTAGCCCTCGCGGAAGTCACCGAACGCCAGCGGGAAGGCGTTGGCCGCCACCACCGGCATGTCTTCGGCCTCGGTCACCGGGTAGCCCATGAACATGTCGGGCTGCCCCGCCGTCACCGCCGGTTGCCACAGGTAGGCGTTGGCCGTGTCCTTGTACTTGCGCAGGGCGGCAAACACCAGCTTGCCACCCACCCAGCGGGCATTGCGGCGGTAGCGGGCCCGCAGCGAGTACACGACATCCAGCACCGTGTCCAGGCTGGTCGGCATGGCCGATCCCTGGCCGCTGGCGATGTACTGCAGCGTGCCGAACGCGCGGCTGGCGTCGGTCGTGGTCACAGGCGTGGGGCCCGCCAGGAAGCCCGTGGGCTTCTTGGTGCCGTTGCCGGCCACGTAGGCTGCGCCCTCCCCTTGGCCAATGGCTTCTGCAGCCGACTCGATCAGCCAGTTGTCGACGTTGAAGAACAGGTCGTCCAGGCTTTCTTCGGTGGCTTGCGGCTTGGCACTGGCCATGCCGAAGGTGGGCGCCACTTCGGCCAGGTCGGGCGTGTTGGTCTGGTTGCGCGTGTCGCCTTCACCCACCCACTCGAAGGCAGCGCCGTTCACGTCGAACAGCTCCTTGTAGTCGGTGCTGCCCACGGTGCGCACCGTGGCGATCTGGCGCATCGGGCTGATGTCGACCGACAGGCGGGCGATGGCGCGCTCGATGACCTCGGGCAACGCAAAGCCGCCGGCCGCACCGGTGGCCGAGCTGGTGGCTGCAGCGCGCATCTCGCGCTCGTCCTCGTCCAGCGCTTGCGCCAGCCGGCTGGTGCGCTGGGCGCGGCGCAGCTCACGCTCGGCACGCTGCAGGGCGCCGCGGCGGTCCACATCGCCTGGCGCCCGCAGCCAAGACGAGAAGGCCGCACGGTGCGCCACTTCTTCGGCGGTCTCGCGCTGCTCGGGGTCGTTGCCGGTCAGGGCGCCGGGGCGGGCCAGGCGGGTTTCCAGCTTCTCCAGGCGGGCCTTCTGCTCGCTGTAGTCGCTGATGTCCTTCTCCAGCTTGGCCAGCTTGGCGTCCAGGTCGCCGGTGGCGCCGCCCTTCTTCAGCTCAGCCAGGCGCTGGTCGTTGGTGCGCTTGAACTCCTCGAAAGCCTCGTTGATCTTGCCGATGGCTTCGGTGACGGTGGCCAGCGTGGGCGCATCACGGCGCTCCAGCATCGGTGCATGGGCCGCGTGGATCTTGGAGAGGTAGGCCGCGTGGTGGGCCAGCATGGTGGCCGCCAGGGCCAGGGTCTTGCGGGTCATGGGGATGGTCCTTCAGGGTGGGTTGGGGTGGGATGCGCTCGCTCAGGCCGCAGCGCGTTTCAGGGTGTCAAGCAGCTGCAGGGCTGCCCGCTGTGCGCGCTGAGCGTCGTGGTCGGCGTCCCGCTCGACCTGCACGCTGCGCTTGACCGCGGCCACCATGGCCTTGGCCTGCTCGGCAGACAGGCCCGCATCCCGCAGGGCCCGTTCCGCGTCGCGGATGGTGTTGATGGTGTTGAGCGCGGCACCTGACTTCACGGTGTCCACGCGGGCCTGCACGTTGGCAGGGAAGGTGACGGGCGACACCTCCCACAGGTCGACTTCCTGCAGGGTGCGCTCGTCGTTCTTGTCGTCCCAGGTCCACTTGCGGCTGATGAAGCCGATGGACAGGCCGTTCAGTGCCCCGGCCTTCAGCAGCGCGTGGGCCTCCTTGCCGCGCGGGGCTTCCAGCACCAGGCGGCCCTTCACACGCAGGCCGCGGCTGTCTTCCACCATGTCGGTCCACACGCCAATGGGCTCAGCATCACGGTGCTGCCACAGCATGGCGGGCATGGTGCCGGCCGCCTTGTGCGCGGCCAGCGTGGCGGCGAAGGCGCCTGGCACGATGATGTCGCCCCAGTCGTCCACCACGTTGAAGACGCTGCCGTACCCCTCGATGGTGCCGTCATCGCCGATGGCGCGCTGCTCCAGCCGGACGATGGTGTTGCGGCGCTCTGGGCTGCTGCTGTCGCGGCGCTCCAGACGCTGGCGCGACAGATCCAGGAAGTCGACTGCGCGGCGCTCAGCGGCAGCCACGCGGCGCTCCAGATCACGCGGGGTCAGCAGGCGGGTCTTGCGTGCCATTGTTGGCTCCGTTCATGTTCATGGGGGTCAGCGGTTCATCCAGCCCGTCCAACGGGTCCAGCCCTTCGCTGTCGCGGATCTCGTTGCGGGTGTAGATGCCCGCCTCAACCATGCTGCGGTTCCACTGCGCCCGGTCCTTCAGGCTGCCGGCGGTCATGTAGCGGGTGTCGAACTCGGCATACAGCGGGCCGCTACCGTCCAGCAGCATTTCGTCGATGCGTTGCGTCCACGCGCTGTGCCAGGGCGCCAGGGTGTGCACCAGGTGCGCGGCAAAGAAAGCCTCGCTACTGGCGAAGGTCGCCGCCTTGTCGCTGTGGCCCACCATGATCGGGAACACGCCGAACGCGCGGCACACCTCTTCCACCTGCAGGCGGCGGGTTTCCACGTGCTGCGCGTCGCTGCCGCTCATCACGTTGGGCAACCACTTGGCGCTGCGGTCCAGCACCAGCGGCAGGCCGGCATTGGCTGGCCCGCTGCGCTTCTTGAGCACCTCGTTCAGCCTGGTCATCTGTTCAGGTGACAGCACGCCTTCCACGCTGTAGGTGCCGCTGGTGCGCAGCCCGTTGGCGTGCATGCCGGCCTGGCTGGTCTCGGCCGCCATGGCCAGGCCAATGGCGTGGCGGGCCAGCATCACGTAGGAGAGGCTCTTGTGCCATTGCCACTGCAGGTTGTGCAGGGTGAAGACCTGTTCGGGCCTGAAGACACCGATCACGCCGAACTCGTCCCACACGCGGTAGCGCAGGTCGTACCGGCTGGTGTGCTCCACGTCCCACTGTCCAGGCATCACGGGCAGCAGCTCCGCCACGCGGTTGTTGCCGCCCACGCTCTTGATGGCCAGCCCGGTGCCGCACAACGCGGCATGCGCGGTCAGCATGCGGCGGAACTCGAAGCTGGTCTGCCACTCGTTCGGCCGACGCGCCAACAGGCGGTACTCGGGGATGTTGGTCGCCTTCTGGCGGGTGGGCCGGCCCTTGGCGTCGGTCACTTCACGGTACACATGCAACCGGGGCGTGGCGCAGCCGTCGGCGATTGCCTTCACGCAGGCCAGCACGGTGCTGACTTGCAGCGCGGTCTTGTCGGTGACGGTGACACCGGCCACGCGCGCCGAACCGCTGCCGCCATCGATCAGCGAAGCCACCTGGTCATACGTCAGCTCGGTGGCCTTGCGCCCCAGCAGGCCGCCCAGGCCGGCGCTCAGTCGGTCCAGCAGCTTCATGCCTCGACCTCCCACCATGACTGCTCGGAGTTGTTGGCGCTCGGAGACGCGCTGGCGTAAGCCATCACCGCCGCCACCACCAGGTCGATGCGCCCGGTGGCTTTCGCCTTGTTCAGCTTGCGATTGCCGGCCGGGTCGCTGTCGGTCACGGCATTGGCCGCGCACCAGGTCAGCACCGGGTGGCCGTTGTGCTGCACCGTGCGGTTCAGGATGGCGGTCTCGAAGGCGTCGATGGCCGGGCTCATGTCCTTGAAGCCCTGGCCAAACGGCAGCAGGGCCGGCAGGCTGATGCCGTCGTCCGTCGCCTGCTGCTGGAAGTCCTCCAGGCGCCAGCGGTCGGCCGCGATGCCCTGCACGTCGAACTCGCTGCAGATCTGCGCCACGCGCTGCAGCACCGCCCGCTTGCTGATGGCGCGGCCCGGTGTGGTCTCCAGGTAGCCGGCGCGCTTCCATGCGGCGTAATCGACGCGGTCGCGCTGGGCGCGGTCGGCCAGGCCTTCGTCTGGCAGCCAGCACCATGCCAGGATGCTCCAGGCGCCGCCCGGATGCTCGGGCTCGACCAGCAGCACGAACGCGGTCAGGTCGGTGGTGCTCGACAGGTCCAGGCCGCCGAACGCGCGCCTTCCGCGCAGCTGCGCCACGGTGAACGACTGCTGGCACGGGTCCCACACGTGGGCCGACAACCACGGGTTGATGGCGGCAGTCCACTGGCAGAAGTTCAGCCGCCGCACGATGGCCTCTTTGGCCGGCATGCCACGGGCCTCGGTCACCTGCTCGCGCAGGTACTGCAGGCCGGGCAGGTTTCGGTTTTGCAGGCTGGGGTTTGCCTTGGGCCAGCACCGTTCGTCTGCCAGCGGGTCGTCGTCTGGATCTACACCGCAGACGAACGCGAAGAAGGCATCGTCGACCCGCTTGCCGGCCGCCACCTCGCAGCCGTAGTCGTGGTAGATGCCGCAGGGCGTCGTCTTGCCGGCGCCGCTGTTCGTGATCATGAAGATCAGCGCCTGGCGGCGGCTCTTGGTGCCGGCGCGCAGCATCTCGACCACCTGAGCGGTCTTGTGCTCGTGCACCTCATCCAGCAGGGCCACGTGCGGGCGCGGGCCGCTGGCGCCATCGTCGGCGCTGATCGGGCGGAAGAAGCTGCCGTTGGCCGTGTAGGCGAGGTTCCACACGTTCTCGCCGGTGCCGCTGGTCGTCAGCCGCTTCATCAGCGATGGGCTGTGCTGGCGCATCGCCACGGCATCGCGAAACAGGATCATCGCCTGGTCGCGCTTGGTGGCGGCGGCGTAGATCTCGGCGCGGGCTTCGCCGTCGGCCGTCAGGCCGTACATGCCGACGCCTGCGGCCAGCGGGCTCTTGCCGCTGCCCTTGGCTGTCTCGACGTAGGCCACGCGGAAGCGCCGCACCCATCCTTCAAGCTGTGCGTCGAAGCGCTGCCAGCCGTACAGGCTGCCGACGATGAAAGCCTGCCAGTCGTCGAGGATGAACGGCTGGCCCTCGAACGCGCCGCCGTTCAGGCACAGCGTTTCTTCAAAGAAAGCGATGGCCCAGGCGGCGGCGTCGAGGTTCCAGCGCAGGCCGCGTGCCGGCGCTTCTGTCAGGTCGCGCAGGTGGCGTGCCGCGGCATCCCGCACGTGCGGGCCGGCGATGATCTCGCCCAGCAGCACGCGGTGGGCGTACTGCGTGGCCCTGTCGACCACGGCCGGCTTCTGCTGCGCCCGCTTGCGGGCGGGCTTGGTCGGTGCGTCCACGCTGGTCACTTGAAGAACCGGTCGGGGCCGTTGGCCTGCTTGTTGCTGAACATGTCGGCCTGCGGGTCCACCATCACCTTGCTGCGGGCGGCCGGCGTGGCGCCGAACTCGCGCAGCACGGCCAGCGCGCGCTTGGCCGACATGCTCTTCACCATCTCCCACGGCGACAGGCTGACGTTGCCGGTCTCGGCGTTCTTCACCAGCACCTTGCCGTCGGCCGTCTTCTCCATCGACAGGCGGAAGACGGCGATGGCATCGCAGGCGATCTCCAGCGCGGGCGTGTCGATGGCGGTAAGAATCTGCGCCTTGCGCAGCTGCGGCGCCAGCTGGTTCCACACGGCGGCGACAGGCGCGGCCAGGTGCGGCGGCGGGGTCAGGTCTTGCAGCAGGTCGGGCTCGGGCTCCCTGTCGTTCAGGGCGCGCTTGCCCGGGTTGCCGTTGACGACGTGCAGCGCGGTCGGTTTGGCGGGGCGGCCCATCACTGCACCAGCTGCGCGGCCTGGCGCCACGGCGCCCAGCTGCTGAAGTTGTCGTTGAACGACTCGATGCCGTCGAAAAAGTCGGCGTAGAAGTGGAACAGGCCGGCGTCGGCCGTCACTGCAGTCTGCTCGGTGCGCGGGTTCGTGTTCAGGTTGGCGCTGGACTCGACGACGACGAAGCGGCCAGTGTGGCGGTTGCCCAGCAGCATCACCTTCGAGTGGTTGCGGAACGTGGCCACCCGGCCCTGGTGCTTGCGCACCGCGGTGCACAGCGCTTCGTGCACGGTCGGGTACTGGCTCGGCAGGATCTCGCCGGTGTAGGCGTCGACCCACTGCAGCTGGCCGGCGGCAAGCCACGCGGCAAGCTGCTCGACGTCCTGCATGGCCATGCACCAGGTGCTGACCATCAGGTAGTCCCAGGGCTCGCAGGCCATCAGGTGCTGCAGGAAGCTCAGGCGGTCGATGTCGCCGCTGCTGATCACGTGCCAGCTGTCGCCGTCTTCGATGAACGGCGGCAACAGGTCGCGCAGCAGGGCCTCGCTCTTGGCGCGGCGCACGCTGATGCGGTTGCGCGTGCGCATAGCGCGGGCCTCCGACAGGCGCTGCTTGCGGGTGCGGGCGGGCGGCTCGCCCAGGCCGTCGAACTCGCCCAGGTCGGCGAAGTCGCTGCTGTCGATGGTCGCCAGGTCCAGGCCAGCCACGTCGATGCCCTCAAGCATCATGCGACTCCCCCTGTTGATTTCGCGGGCCTGCGAACGAATAAGATCGGAAGAGCGTCGTGTAGGGAAAGAGTGTCTT
>ERZ650304.1295-NODE-1295-length-10023-cov-4.794643_pt1 | contig 10023 bp, 10 predicted proteins | sample MGYA00376240_ERZ650304 | MGnify/ENA primary metagenome ERZ650304 (study PRJEB26733, sample SAMN07839271) | wastewater metagenome | biome: small river; feature: stream; material: water | place: USA: North Carolina | collected 2016-03-01 ...
ACAACTCCATCATCATTTCCTTTTCCGATTTTAAATGAAGCAGTGCTCTTGTCGCTGTCTAGTTCTTTGTCATCAAAGCGATGTCCCATGAATCTTTTGATTCCATAAACAGTGTTTTGTGGGTTTGTTACCGCTTGTCGTTTTGCAAGAAGACCAACGAGTCTCTCGCCAGTTTTTGAAATTGCAACAATAGACGGAGTTGTTCTAGCTCCTTCAATGTTTTCAATTATTTTCGGCTGTCCGCCTTCGATAATGGCAACAGCTGAGTTTGTAGTTCCTAAGTCGATTCCAATTATTTTTGACATATATTTTATAATTAATTAACTTTTAATATTTTTAATAATTTCTTCTGCTATTTCCTTAAGAGGTTTTTCCGTATTTATGCGTATTGCTCCTAAATCTTGCATTTCTTTTTCATATTTTTTATATCCTTTTAATATCATTTTTTGTTCTGACTCATGTTTTCCAAAATCATTATTTTTTCTATTTATGATTCTTTCTATTAAAGTTTTTTCGTCACATGAAAGTAAGAAGGTTTTATCAAATAAATCTAATATTTCAGACTGATTATCACTAAGACCTGCTACAAATATAATTTCATTATTACTTATCAATTCGATTAATTTTTCTCGATCGCAAACACGTTTATACTTTTTGAAAAATTGGTTATCTGTGCTCGGATCCGTGTAGGCTATTTCTCCAGTATTTTTATCAACCCATTTACATAAGTCATATTTATGATCATCAATATCTATGACACGAAAACCTCTATTTTGGAGCTCTTCTCCAACTGTGGATTTCCCTGTTCCGGAAACACCGGTTATATAATATTTTTTCATAATTTACTTACAATTCGCGACCACGAAATACTTGTATAAACAGAGTATACTTGATAGTATAAAAACATGTCAAGCAAACCAGACTTTAGTCGAAAAATACTCCAAATCCTCTCTGGGAAAACGGCTATTTCCGTGCCAGAATTGATCGAAAAGGCCCAGAGTGACTTGGGTAGCAAAACATCCAAAAACCCCGAGAAATACGCCATTTCAAGGGCTCTGAAGGGTCTTAGAGACTCTGGCTTCGTCGAGGAACACGACTCTGGTCAAAATACCTACGTTCGACTATCTAAGACTGGTAGAGTTAAGGCCAACAGCTCAAAATTGTCAGGCGGAAGCTCCCTCCTTTCCCCTTCTTGGGATGGGAAGTGGCGAATAGTTCTTCTCGATCTTCCAGAGAGCCGAAAAGACGAAAGAGAGTCTTTAAGATACCTTCTGAAAAAAGCGGGATTCGTTTGTTTGAAAAATTCTGCGTGGATTTCTCCTTATCCTTTTGAGTATCTTTTCACAAATATAAAAATAGACCTTGGTTTAACGAGTGAGTTGATGATTCTAACAACTGACACAATAGATCCTGAAACGGAAAAATTCTTTTTTGAGAATTTTAATAAATAATGTAATATCGAAATTATGATTGAAGTCTATTTTGATTCCAATAAATTTGCAATTCAAAGCAATAACGTAACACTTTCTACTTTAGAAAATAAAGCCCTTTCTCGTGAATTATTAGGACTTAAATCATTTTTAGAATCTAATAAAATAACTGATAAAGTTAAGATATTTACAACGGATATTGTAATTGAAGAAAGTAAAAAAAGATTAAAAAATATTGCCATTGATAAAGTAACTTCTTTAAAGTCTCATCTGAATAATGCTTCTATCGATATATCTCATGAGAAATTAACTGATGATTATTGGTGGTCAAAAATTGAAGATAATTTACAAAAAGAATTAAAAGAAAATAATATAGAAGTTATAAAGAGCTCTGCAAAGATAAAAGTTGAAGATCTAATAAATAGATCTTTAAACCATGACGCTCCTTTTGAAAAAGATGGCGACAAAGGATTTAAGGATACTATTATCTTTTTGACTATCCTTCAAAAGATTTCTGAAGAAGTGAATAAACCAGATCAAGTCATTCTAATAACAGGAGACGGAAGAATTAAAGATTGTATGGAAGAATTCAAAGACAAGACAGGCGTTGAACTTATAGTTTCAGATGGAAATGATATAGACGATATACTAGACACGCAATTAAATTTAAATATCGGTATATCAAAAATACGAGATGACTTTAATCAGTATATGGATATAGAAAAAAATCAAGAATATGCAGAAGCAAAAGTCTTATCACTTATACGTAAAAAAACCCCAAAAAAGAGTCACTTTGTTGTATATATAAATGAAAATTGGATGGAAAAAGTTATGGATATTAACTTTAAAAATTTTGAAATTACAAAAATAGATTCAAAAGATAAAAAAGATTTTGAAATTAAATTAGAGACAATTTTTGAGGTTTATTATGCGGAAAAACCAAAGATGAAAAGCTTATTCGAATATCAAAGTTTTGAGGAGGTTCCAAGATTAAATTCGACTTTACCAGATAATATAAAACAAAAATTCATTATTAAATACAACAAAGAAAGTGGATCTTTTGGAGATTTAGAAATTTCAGGAGATCCTAGCGCTGTGCAGCTATTTTCTGGTTATGATAATTTTTATATTGCCTAGAGCGGTTTTTTGTTTTCCCGAATGTCTCGAATCGTCTTTTTCATATAACGGTATCTATTGGATCCAAAAACCATCATCACAAGTCCACCAGCGATAAGAACCGCACCAGAAATATTAAAAAGGGGGCTAACTGTAAAGTGTAGCAAGGTTACTCCTCCGGCAATCATTGTCAGGCTTGTTCTTATGTAACCCAGAAAGGTTGATTCGTTGGCAAGAATTGTTCTCTCAATTGCCAAGCGGTCTCTTAGGATTAACTGTTCTGAAAGAAATTGGTTATAAAAATCTTTTTCTTCATCTCCTTCAAATATCTTTTTGTAAGAAGATAAATCAGAAAAATGAATTGGGGATTTTATTTTATCTAAAATAAATTTCATTTTATTTATAAACCTTAACTCTCGCTGGTCTGATTATACGATCAGAGGATTTGTATCCTTTCTGTGTTACCTCAGCAATCTTCCCACTCATTGATTCATCAGAATTCTCTACTGTATCAAGTGCTTCATGAATGTTTGGATCTACCTCCTCCCCTATTTTTGGAGAAATTTCAGAAACTCCATGGTCAGCGAGAACTTTTATTAACTGCTGGTGAATATATTCAACTCCCATTCTCCAATTCTTCTCAACTTTCTCCCAAGCTTCACGATTGGCAAAAGCCATATCATACGCGTCTAGAACCGGAAGAAGTTCTTCAACAAACATTTCTTTTGTTAAATTCTTTGCTCTAGTTATTCTTGAATCCTCATCTTTTTTATAATTTTGAAAGTCCGCTCGCTCTCTTTGCCAGTTAGTTAGATATTCTTGTTTTTCTTTTTGAGCTTCTTTCAAGTCTTTACGAGTTTTCTTAAGCGTTGCTTTCAAGTCTTCTTCTCCATCGGCATTGTAAACAAACTCGACAATGTCATCCTCTTCTTCAATCAGAGGCTCATTCTCTGTGTTTTCTTCGTTTTTATCTAGTTCGTCCTTCATATAGTCGTCAGTATATCATTATTTAAAAGGCTTTCAAGATTGTATGGTTGACACATTTTGTATCCTTGATACAGTAAAAATATGAATAGAACTGTCGGCACAAACTATATTTGGCACGTCCGCACAATGAAGTGTTTTTTCAACACTTCTTTTTGGGTTAGTGCCTGTGCTCATAGTCTAGAAATCTCTCCAAGTATCTCGAGATAAACTAAGAATCTAAGAACAAAGACACCAGCCCAAAAAGCTGGTGATTTTTGTTCCTCGACAATTAAATACAAACTATTTATTTCACTTAAAATTCTAAAATTATGAAAAAAGTAAAAAAGAACTCTAAAAAACGAATTAAATCTAAAATTAAAAAAGCCCAATCTTACAATCTATATTTTGGTAGAGATTACAAGGGCCCACATTTTTAAATTTTAAAACTTTTAAACTAAATTTTATGAAAAAGACTACAAACAAATCCAAGAAAAAGATTCTGAAGAAAAGGAAAATCAAAATCACTCCTTACACTCGTAAAAAGGATGACAAAAACAAAACATTCAGCTGGTTATAAAACAACTTGTTATGCAAAAAGAAAATATTCAACCGGACAACCTGGCACAAGGTGTTGGACCCGACGAGACAACAAGCCAAAAAAACTATCACTCAGACAGATTTGAAGGAGATGTTTCCTGGAATACAAACAACTTTCCAGAAAATGTAGATCACAAACCAGACGGAAACACCCCTATTGATAATGTAGGACTTTATCAAAACTGGTTTTGGGGTGGAATAGATAGAGAATAAATCAAAAAGGGCCAATTAGGCCCCTTTTTTATTTCTTAGCTTTCTTTATTTTTATCTTGCTCTTCTCTGGCTTTTTCAAACTAAACAATTCATAGGATAGTTGTAGGGCTTTCTTTAAGTGTCCAAGTTCAAAGTTCTCATCTACCGCGTGCATTCGACAGTCTTCGTTTGCAATTGGCATAAGAACTTGCGGAACGCTCAGGAGTCTATCAATTTCTGTAACAATCGGAAGAGTTGCTCCACAGTGTTTGATTAAAGCTCTTTTCTTATAAACCTTTTCCATCAAATCTTTAATATTTCCAGCATATTCGTTGTTTAGAGAAAGTCTAACCCCTTTGCTTGATTCCTTGGCTTCAAATTTAACTTCGCAATGCTTCGGGGTTATTTTCTTTAAGTAAGCTTCAACTTTTCTTTTTATATCAGCTGGATCTTGTTCTGGAACCAAACGGAAATTTAGTTTTGCCACTGCCTTGTGAGGAACACTATTTCTGTACCCAACTCCTGTATAACCGGATTCAATTCCTGTTACTTGAAGTGTTGGACGAAATCCAACTTGTGAGTGGAAGTTGTGACCCTTTTCCACTAGGACTTGTTTCAAGCCTGTTACAGATTGAAGGTTTGAGATTGAAAAAGGAAGTTTCTTTGTTTCAAGAAAATGTTCTTTTTTTATTTCTGGAACATCATCATAAAATCCTGGGATTGTTACAACATATTTTTCTTCATCAAAGAGCTTGTCTAGAAGTAGAACAAGTTCGTGAGCAGAATTCGGAACAGCTCCTCCGTATATTCCAGAGTGTAGATCTCTATCAGAAGTAGACAAGCTAATTGTTGCGTTCAGAACTCCACGGAATCCAGCTTCGAGTGTTGGGTAGCAAGAGGTTATTTCTCCGTCAGAAATAAGGACAAAGTCTGATTCAATTAGTTTCTTGTTGTCTCGAATAAACTTGGCCATATCACTTGAGCCACTTTCTTCGTCTCCCTCAATCAAGAATACGACATTATATTCAAGTTTGCCTGACTTTATCAGAGAAAAAATAGTTGCCATGTGAACAGCAATCTGACCCTTGTTGTCTACTGCTCCACGAGCAATAAGTCTTCCCTTCTCCTCTCGAAGAGTGAAAGGATCCTTTTTCCAGCCGTCCTTTGCCTCAGCAGGTTGAACATCATAGTGACCATAGATAAGACAAGTTTTCTTGAGTGGATGAACAGTATAGCGAGCTACAACGATAGGATTACCGTATCCGCGAACAATATGTCCGGTAAAACCATTCTGCGCAAAGATATGAGTGAGCCACTTTGCTGTCTTTTCGATATCTGGTTTATACTTTTCGTCAGTTGAAACGCTCTTGAATTTTATAAATTCAGCCAGAAGCTTTTTGTATTCTGGATACAAAGTTGTTGGTATTGGCATAACTTAATAATTATAAAGGAAAACCGGTATAAAACAAAAAAGTTTTTTAAGAAAGAATCATCTTAATTGCTGTTCCCAAGATTATTAAACCAAGAAGCGGTTTAAGCCACTTGTCCCCCTTTTTAATAGCAAAATCTGTTCCAATATATCCACCTATCATCATTCCCAAGAATAATGTAACTGCATATCTGTAGTTAATTAAATCTGAAAAGGCAAAAACCAAAACAGATCCGATTCCGGAAAGCACTAGTGGTATTCTTGTAACTGCTTTACCTTGGAGAATTGTATATCCATAACCCCGAATTCTTATAAAAGTTTCCAGAAATCCTGCTCCTGGACTAAAAAACCCTGACCATGCGCTTGCAAAGAAATATGCTATATGAGAAATGATTCTCTTTTTACCAACCGCTCGGTTTTCTTTGAGTCCAAGATTTCTGTTTATAAACAAAATAGGAAAAATAATTAGAAGTATAATTCCAATTAGTTTAGATAAGATCTCTTCATTTATAGATACAACTATCAAGCTTCCAATTATTGTTGCCGGGACGCAGATAAGAGTAAGGGCAATAACGTCTCGTCTTAGAACTCCCATGTTTTTAGACTTCGAAAATCTTAAGATATTTCCTAGTTTTGAACCAACATCTCCAAAGTTTGATGTTCCGAGTGCAATGTGCGGTGGAATTCCGAAAAACAAGAGAGCGGAAATAACTATTATTCCTGAGCCTGCGGCAATACCACTAATAAACGCACCAATAATCCCAACTAGAAATATTAATAATTCTACAGGAACGTGCATAATTTTTATTTAGAAAGTCTCTGGTCTATTCTGTTTATGTCTCTTGGGAAAAGGGTTGCTTCCTTAACGTTCTCTATACCGAGGAACTTTTGAGTTAATCTCTCAAGTCCCATTCCGATTCCTCCGTGTGGTGGAAGTCCGTATTTGAAGGCCATAAGATAGAATTCAAACTTTGCTGGATCAAGTCCTTTTGATTTTATCTTTTCAATCAACATGTCATAGTCGTGAACTCTCTGACTTCCAGAAATTATTTCAACTCCACGGAAAAGAAGATCGAAGCTTTTTGTCATTCCAGGGTCTTCCATGTCTTCCATTGTATAAAATGGTCTTTTTGAAACAGGATAATGTGTGACAAAGATGAAATCACTTCCGAGATTGTTCTTTGAATATTCGCAAAGCCATCTTTCATCTTCCGGATCAAGGTCTGGTTCTGTTGTTTTGTCTACACCAGTTTCTTTTTTGATAAGCTCCTGAACTTCGCGAAGCTTCATAACTGGGAATTTTTCTGGAGCAAGAGGAGTTTCAATGCCAAAGATTTCCAATTCTTTCACATTCTTTTCTGTTACTTCCTTTGTCATATAACGAAGGGTATTTGTTATCATCTCCATAACATCAGTATGGTCCTTGATGAATCCCATTTCGATATCAAGCATTGATATTTCATTCAGGTGACGAGAAGTTGCGTGTTTTTCGGCACGGAACTGAGGACCGGCAGCATAAACTCTTTCATATACTCCAACCATCATTTGTTTATACAACTGAGGTGAAGTCGCCAAGTATGCTGGCTGATCATAAAGATACTCAATCTTGAATATTCCAGCTCCTCCTTCTGCGTCATCCCCTACTATCTTTGGAGCTTGGAATTCTGTGAAGCCTTGTGAATTTAGATACTCACGAAATCCTGTTAGAAGTGTGTGTTGAACCTTGAATATTGCTTGCTCTTTTTCACGACGAAGTGTCAGTGGTCTGTAATCTAGAAGTGTGTCTAGATTTAGGTCAGCATCCATTGCAAAAGGAAGTTCTTGAGCTTGAGATAGAACTGTAATTACTAATATTTCCAATTCTATATCTCCATTTTGTTTTCCAGCTTGTTTATTCTTTTCAGGTCTTTCGTTTACTTTACCTCTTACTTCCACCACCCATTCACTTCGAACTGTTTTACCAGTTTCCATTGCTTCACTTCCTGGCAAGATAACACCTTGAACAATTCCAGATCTATCTCTGAAATCCAAGAATATTAATTTTCCTTGATCACGACGAACATTGATCCAACCGTTTATAATAACTTCTTCTCCTTTCTTTGATGACAACTCGCTAATTATTGTACGCATATTTTTTAGGTAGCCTTGGAAACAAAAAATCGCCTCCACGAACTATCAATTAATTTGATAATTTGCAGGGGCGATTCTTTATTGAAACGCGGTGCCACCCTGATTCGCCAAAGTAGATTCGATGTCTACCTTGACCTCTTGAACTAAGCTCTCAGCTAGTAGCTTTTAGCTGTAAGCTTCTTTTCCTCCCCGTGTGTCAGACGGATCAAAGGTTAACTTTATCCTACTATGAAAAATAAGTGCCCGCAAGAACGTTGCAAGCACTTTGAAACTATCGCCTATATATTAGAAAAGGTACTTACGTATTCGAGTTCTCCTTTCTCGGAATGAACCGGACGATAGCTTCATGGACACATTAACACAATCTTACTATTCTTGGTATTCCTTAGCTTGAGCCATATACATTTCATGATATTTACCATTATTTTTTATTAACTCCTCATGGGTTCCTTCTTCAACTATCTCACCATGTTCGAGAACAATTATTCTATCAGCCCGTTTAACAGTATTAAATCTATGAGAAATTATGATAATAGTTCTGTTTCTTTCTTCTTCGAATAACTCGTTGAAAATTTTTGATTCAGCAATTGCGTCAATGGCAGAAGTTGGCTCATCTAAGATTAGAACTTTTGAATCACGAAGAAGGAATCTAGCAAGGGCGATCTTCTGGTTTTGGCCACGAGATAGTTCTACCCCGTCAGTAAATGCTCTCTCTGGTATATTATCAAACTTCTTTGGAAGCTTCTCAATAAATTCTAAAGCATGAGCTCGTCTTGCTGATTCTTTTATTTTAGCCCTACTAACTTTATCAGGTTGCTCATTAGAACCATATGCGATTTGTTCACCGATGGTATCAGAGTAGGTTACATAATCCTGAGTCATTACCGATAAGGACTTCTGCCAATCTAAAGTTTTTATATCTTTTATATTTTTATCTCCAATTAATATTTCCCCGCTTGTTGGTAAATACATTTTTGAAATCAACTTAGTTAGTGTTGTCTTACTTGCCCCGTTTTCTCCAACAATTGCAATACGTTCATATTTTTTGATCTCCAGATTAATATTTTTTAAAACAACTACATCTGTTTCTGGATAAACAAAGTTAACATTATTAAATTTTATGTCTTCAGCCTCTTTGTAATTAAACGAATCGCCTCCCTCTTCGTTTATCACAGGCTCTAGCTTTAATAGGTCAAAGTAGCCTTCAGAGAATTTTATATGCTCACGAATACGTCCAAGGGATCTAAGAATATTACTTGCCGAAAGTGAGAATGCATTAAAAGAAGAGTAGACGAAAAGCATTGTTCCAACTCCAATTTTCCCTGTAATTACAAGTTGAATTATTAAAAACATTGACAATACAAAACAAACAATAAAAACAATTTCTCCAAGAAACTTTAATTTAAATGTCCTATATTCTAATTTATCAGAGTCATCATTAAATTTCTTTTGAAAATTATAAATTTTGTCTGAATAAAAAGCTGTTTTTCCTATCAATTTAAGTTCTGTGAGTTTTTTTACATTTAAGAAATGACTTGTTTTCCAGTTTACGCTCTTTCTATTTTCAACCTGTTTATCCCAAAGCTCAAATGTTTGTTTAGCTAAATTTCTTTCAATAAAAAACGCAGGAAGAATAGCTACTATAGCTAATATTACCAGCCTAAAATCAAAAGTTAAAAATATAACAGAGGCCGTTATTAAGCGGATAAAATTCCCGAAATTTACAAAGAACCAACTAGAAAGAGACTGAAGAGATCCAATGCTTCTGTCGTTTATTTTTTGATTTAAATCGTGAAATTTCTTGTTTTCAATTGTTGCGAGATCTAAACTACTTATTTTTTTTATCCATTTATTTCTAAAAAATAAATTAATTCTTCTAAAAAGTTTTGAGCCGATATATTGATCTAAAAAATCTGAAACTGTTGGTAAAAAACTCGAAACAACAAGGAGTCCTACCGCCTGATTTAACTTTGTATGATTTAAATATCCTGTAGTTATAAATGAAGACATTTCGTTTATAACTAAGGCGAAAGAAGCCGTGGAGACAAACACCCAGGAAGATGAGACTATTGTAGTTAAAAGGCTCAACAAAAAATCTTTTTTATCAAGAGTAAAACCATCTTCTGTCATCATGACCATCCTGCATCCTAGATCGGAAGAGCG
>ERZ650304.1296-NODE-1296-length-10021-cov-11.738912_pt1 | contig 10021 bp, 16 predicted proteins | sample MGYA00376240_ERZ650304 | MGnify/ENA primary metagenome ERZ650304 (study PRJEB26733, sample SAMN07839271) | wastewater metagenome | biome: small river; feature: stream; material: water | place: USA: North Carolina | collected 2016-03-01 ...
GACTGGAGTTCAGACGTGTGCTCTTCCGATCTCGTGAGCACCAACATGGCATCGCCATTCGATATGAAGCTGCCCGATAGCTTCCCCACCATCCCCGGTGCGGTCTACGACGAAATCAAACTTGTAAAGCTCGCGCGAGAAATTGCAATGGGCATCCGGCCGCTCCAGAAAATTCTGGACGACGCCGGGATCGACCAACTTGAGTGGGCGGTCATCAAGGACAACAAGGCGTTCATCAACCGGCTCACGTCGGAGTGCCTAGCGTGGGAGGGAGTGAGCAACACCCCCGAGCGCGTGAAGGTCAAGTCGCAGAGCATGATCGAGGAGTACCTCCCCGAACTCTACGCCCGCATGAACGACAAGAGCGAGAAGCTGTCCGACAAGATCGCGGCCGCTACAATGGTGAAAGACCTCGCCGGTATGGGCTCGAAGGTCGACATCAAAAACGGCAACCCCGGCGACCGTGTCAGCATCACGATCAATCTCGGCGCAGATGCTAAGCTCACCTACGAGCGCGAGTTACCCACCAAGGTAATCGACGCCACCCCTGTCGTCGCGGAGACTGTCGAAGATGCCGGGAATTAATTACAGCGCCTCGCCGACATGCGCCCGCTTCATGAAGAGTTCAGCCTTCGGGCGGCTGGTAGCGGGGCCGGTGGGTAGCGGCAAGACCACCTCGTGCATCATGGAGCTTTTCCGTCGATCGCTCGAACAGGAAAAGGCCCCCGACGGATACCGATACACGCGTTTTGCTGTTGTCCGTCAGACACTTAAGCAGTTGAAAGACACCGTCCTCAAGGACATCATGAAGGAACTCGAAGGGCTTTGTACCTACCGGGTTACCGACAACATGGTATTCGTCGAATTCGGGGATATTCGCAGCGAGTGGCTCCTCATCCCTCTCGAAGACCCTGAGGACCAGCGCCGGCTACTCTCCATGCAGTTGACCGGCGCGTGGATGTCTGAGTGCATCGAGATGCAGGTGAAGCTCGTGGCCGCCCTCTCCGGCCGTTGCGGACGCTATCCGTCAGGCAACAAGGGCTACTGCACGTGGCGCGGTGTGATCGCCGATACGAACATGCCGTCCGAAGGCAGCGACTGGCACACGTTCATGACGGACCCCAGCAACACCGAGTGGGAGATTTTCCTCCAGCCGGGCGGCCTCGAAGAGCATGCTGAAAATCTGATGTGGCTCAACCAGACCGCGGAGAGCGTGAAGCTCCCGCTGGACAGCCCTGAGCGCGCTGCAATCGGTCGAACCTATTACGAGCGCCTCGCCCGCACGTCGAACGTCGATTGGGTGAAGCGTTACGTGCACGCGCAGTTCGGTGACGATCCTTCCGGAAGCGCCGTCTTCCGTGACAGCTTCAAGTCGTCCTTCCATGTCGTCGAGGGCCTTATCCCGAACCGCTTCGCGCCGCTCATCATCGGGCAGGACTTCGGTCGCGACCCGTGCAGCATGATCACGCAGATGGACCCGCGCGGGCGCTTTTGCATTCTCGAAGAGGTCATCGCCGAGGACATCGGTCTCGAAGCTCACATCGACAAGCATCTGCGGCCTCTCCTGATGAGCGACCGCTATCTTGGAATTCCTGTGATTGTCATTGGTGATCCGTCAGGTAACTCGAAGTCGTCGATCTATGAAGAGACGACTTTCGACGTGATGCGGCGCATGGGCTTCAAGTGCATGCCCGCGCCGACCAACGATCTCGATCCACGTCTGCGTGCTGTTGAAAGCTGGCTGCTGAAACAGAACGATGGCAAAGGTGCGATGCTGCTCGATAAGGATCGCTGCCCTGTTACGATCCGCGGCCTCGCCGGTGGCTACCGATACGCGCGAACACGTACCGGCGTTAAGAAGCCGCTTCCTGACAAGAACGAATACTCGCATCCTCTTGATGCGCTTCAATACGCTGCGCTTGTAACGCACGGGCAGATGAACGAAGTAGTCGGTCGATTTCTACACGGCCGTCCGCAGCGACAACCACGTCCGAAGGTAAGCGCGGCCGGGTGGACTTGATCCGGCCTTCGACGCCTGCACGGTTGCGTTTCGTATTCACTAGCACCGGTCGATACGGAAGACGCGCGGGGCATCCGAGCTTCTTCACGAGCATGCTGATGTATTTGATGTGTCGGTCATAGAGCATCGCGATGTCTTCAACCCGCGCTCCCCAATTATAGAGATCGCGGATTTCAATCGTGTCCTGCTCACTTAGATGACGTGGCAATGGTGTGTCCCTTGTTGATCTTCACGCCGAAGCCGCCGCTGTAGCGCCAGCCCACGTAAAACAAAATCTTCGAGCCGCTATAGCTTAGAAACGGCAACACGCCGAAGCCGCGAAACACGGCAACCACGGCAATTGGGAAAAGCCACCACCATCCTGCGACGCCGAGCAGAAAACCGATCACGGCCAGTACCGCCAGCCAAGCTTTTGATAGCGGCGCGGTTGTGCATGCCCACTTCCAGCCGTGCGCGCCGTGATCCCACATCGTTGCTTCTTCGAGCGGTGCAGTGCCCCACATCGCGCGCTCTTTGTCTTCAACACCGATCACAAAACCAGCAAAGTTGGCGAACGGATTGCGCCACCACCAATACCACGCACGGAGCGTCGGGTTGTCTATCTCGGGCAAGTATGGCTGCCCATTGTTTTCCACTGGCGCATCGAACGTGTCGCCGTTCATCAGCCACCACAGTGGATTGAGCTTTTGGCGAAGCGTCGGGAATTTCGTCGGGACAATTTGCTCATGTGCAGTCATATAAAACTCCCAACTCTTTGAGTTCTTCTTTCTTGCCGTTGATTTCAGCTTCCATTTGCTCTTTGATAGCAAGATAGATCGGCTCCGTCATCAGGAAGCCGAAATTGTCCGATGTTGGCCCCAAGCTATTTATTGTTAGGTATGTGATCGGATCATCTCCCTTAGATGGCGGGGATATATACGCCGTCGTCAAACGATCTAGCCGATTTTGCGCTCTATCGATTTCATAAATTAATCGAGAGGCATTGGCCAGAGACGAAGCTTTCATCATTGATTGATCCCACACAAAGTAATAGCCGCCAGCTTGATCCGAAGGGCCCCGCTTACAACACGGGAGCGCATCTCATTATCGCCGGCGGCCGTCCTAATGATTTCGTCGCGCTTCACACTACGAGAAGGCGCTCTACCCGGTATACCTTTCGAGGGGCCGGAAGCGGCATCTGTGTTTTACTCATTGCGCGACGTCGTTACCAACTCAGTCGGCGCTTACGCAGCCGGGCTGGCGTCCTGTTCGGCCTTCATAGCGGCGAGATCGAGCCCCACCGTATCGACCTGATCCTTCTGCCACTGAGCGTCCTTATCGAGGTGCTCAGGGTATCCTTTCAGTGAATGCTTGCGGCAGTAGGCGCGCGCAAGCTGGTAGCGATCCTCGTATGCGCCAAGCTCCGGATCACTCGCTGACTTGACCCACTTTGCGTCGACCATCGCCTGCAGAAGCTCCTGCACCTTGTCGGGCGGGACTTGTGCTTTCGTCAACTCGTTGGCGCGCGCTTCGAGCACGCTCTGCGGAATGGACGCATCGGCGAACACACATCCGTGCGCTTCGGCGGCGTCGACGTAGGTCTGCTCAACGGCCTTCTCGGCCTCTGTCAAAACGATTTGCGGCATGGTGCAACCTTCATGGTTTCTAGGGAAGACAATCTCACCATCGGACCATATCACCCACAGCACATCGAGCAAGTATGGCGGTCGCCGTCCCCGATCCGCTTGTGGTTCAAGTCGATGGTCGAGTGGCACAGCGGGCACTGTGTTGGTTTGATCTTCGGCGCAACCCATAAGTCTTCAGTGAGTTCGAAGTTCTCGTCTTCTGCAGCGTCAACAAGGTTTTCGATTTCGTCCACGCTCATGGTGTCGGGTCCTCTTCTATCTCTGAAATGTCCTCGTCGAGCGCCACATTGATGCGGTGCAGAAGCCGCTGGATCGAGCCGACAAGCGCCATGGCATCGTCTCCCTCAGACCATCGATACTCGCCATGCCGATCCGTGGTCACCGTCGCGATGGCGACGCTCATGATCTTGCCGGCACGGGCGTCGTTGAGAGCATTTTCGAGAACCTTGACGATGTCTTCCTGATATCGCTGGCGCGGTGTCACCAGCTTCACCGGTTCAACCATCTGACTTTTCCACCTGTGAGGGTAACGCGAAAATATTCATCAGCGCTTCCACTGCCCGATCAACCGCAGCGCCATCGGATCACTCGATGCTGCCCACAGGCGACCGGCCTTGTCGGCGAAAACAGGCTGCAGCCCGGTGTTCATGAACTCGGCATGGGAAGCCAGTTCGGGCGCGATTTCAATGTCTCGAATGCCGGGCGTGTCCATCGCCTTGTGAAGTTCTTCGAGGGTCTTGGCGACGGTGCAATCCGGCATGTGTGGCTCGCTTGTTTTGGGGGTTGAGAGGGAAGGTCGGGGCTCCCGTTATGTAGACGACGTTGATAAGCGGACCGGCTTCAGAGGCCGGGGCTGCGTGTATCACCGAGATCACCCCGGCCCATGACGTAGTCTGACGGTAAGGTAATGTCAAGAATAATTAGAGGCTGGTCGTTGGGTGCGTTGTTCGGGAACGAGGGGAGAGCCCAGCCCGCGCGCGCAACGCCAGACCTTCGACCGTAAGGTAGTGTTTTGGGCGGCCCTGTCAAGTGTGGTATTTTTACCACTTTTGGTATCGGCCCGTTGGGGAGTGGCAACGGGCCGATACCAAAAGATAACCTTTAAGTCAAGGGGCGATGGGGTGGTTCAGTTCTTGGTCGGAAGTTACCTCGCAGGTAACTTTTGTATGGTTTTATTTTTGGATTTTTGTGATCTCTGATGGTCGGGGCCCCAAACAAAGCGCCGGCCGGGGGTGGGGTGGGCCTGTCCAGTTACCCCGCCGGGTAGCCTCCCCGTACCTAGGCTGTAGGGATCGCCCGGCGCTAAGGCGCGGTGAAGGAACGCCCTTCCACTCTTGAGAGGTGACGCCATAGCTGCGTCGCAACGGATGCCTCAAGGTGCCCTGCCGACAGTCGATCCAAGTTACCACGCTAGGTAACCCATGCGACCATCGCGCGACAAGGCCGTGAGGCCGGGGACAGGACAGGAACAACCTTGCGCGACACTCTTGGCGCTCGGATTGCGACCCTCGTTAAGTAGGCCACGGAAGGCGAGCGAATTGCGCGCCGTGACTGAACCGCGAACCCACCGCAGTTTGAGATCATAGAACCTTGGCGCGCTAGGAAGGGAATGATCCGCGGATAGACCATTGCACGGTGTGCCCGTGAGTTGGTCAAATGTTCAAGACAGATGGATCGGGCGTCGGTAAGGACGCTCGGTCCATTCTTGCTTGCACCATCAAAGCATCGCACGCGGCGCAACTGATAAGCTCACGCAATGTTACCTTTCAGAAGGTAACCCGTGCGGTATTTCGATGGTGCAACCATAGGAGGATGTTATGGGCTCTGCACGCAATGGTTGGTGTAAGAAACTCATGGCCAAGGACAAGGCGTACAAGATCAAGAAAGCCCTTGGCACGAGCAATCGCTTTCACGTTGACCGTCCCAAGGCGGATGGTCCGAAGGTGAAAGAGCGCGATGGTTTACCGCGCAAGGTATCTTCACGTCGACGCGTAGGAAATGGCTGCGTGTTATCACCGGCGATCCGCGCCATCGTAGAGGCGCGCGCTGCAAAGCGCGAGGCGTTTCTCGCCGGTCTTAAGGGGTAACGGCAGCGGGAACCGCTGTCTCTTCTCTCTATCTAATTCTAATTCTAATTCTAATATAATAGAGATACCAAGTAAGAGGCCTGATGGGATGGCGGAAATTTTTGCCGCCATAAAACCATCGGACCATTTATAGGGTCTCTGTAAAAACACTTATAGAATTAGAATTACGCTAAGTCCTTGATATTACTCAACTGTTATTCTAACGCGCTTTTAGATTAACATCCGTTAATCTGGCCGCCATAAAAATGTCCTATGACACCACGATTAAACCACAATACGGAACAATTACCTTTCGTTCAATTGTGGCTTTGTCAAGGTGTCGTCGGACATTTGTGTGACGGTTGAAGGCTTAACCGTGGCGAAGGAACCCGCCCCAACTGTGCGGTGCAACATGCTGGACAAGTTCGAGCGCTGGTACATGGGCCCTTATGGTATGATGGTAAAGGTCGGCTTCGCCATTTGTGCCGTCATTGTCTCTTACCTTGTGAGGTAACATGAGCAGCATCTTCAACTTCTCCTACCGTAAAGTCGGTGGGCTTCACTTCATAAAGCTGGGTCGCTTCGGCTGCAGCTTCTACGTCTCGCGCACTCATCGCGCGCCGCGTCACCAAACCCTGCTCGAATGGTCGGGCAGCCCCGATCCTGTCGACCCGGACAATTACTGGATCGACGACAAGACAGGCGAGCGCATCCGCGCCGTCTAACCTTCTCGCCATGACGGCGAGGCCCGTGCGGTGGACCAAAGGCTACCTTTAAGGTAAGCTCCGGTCGCCGCACTAAACCTCTACCAACAGGAGACTTGAACATGGAAAATCCGAATAATGATGACCTGACCGGCGGCCTCAACATGGACACGTCGGCAGCGCCTGCGGCCGGTGGTAACCTGTCGCATGACAATTCGACCAATCAACCTGTCGACCATTCCAAGGCGTTCTGGAAGGCCGTCAAGTCGATGGGTGCCGACGCCGGGGAGGGCTCGACCGCGCTGGTCCGCCTCGCTCTGGCCACGGTGCGCGCCGCCTCTGACGGTATTATTTCCGCCGAAAAACGCACTGGCTCGAAGGACGATGCCGCGCTCATTTATGAAGCATACATGTCGGAAAATTCCAAGAAGTCGGGTGAGTTTTCCGCCGGCGGTGCCAAGGCGAACGCATCCAAGCTGCGGCAGATCATTCAGATGGGCAGCATGACGACATGCGACCCGGTCGACGTGTGCGACCGCGCCGTGGCCGCCCATAAGGAGATGCAGAAGGACGAGGGTGTCAAGCTCAAGGCACTCTATCCTGCGCTGGTCGACGTGGCCCGCGAGCAGCTTGCTACCGACACCGACCTGACGGACGAGCAGATCAAGGACACCATTGTTTCGGTGCCCCGCGACAAGACTGTCGAAGCCGAACTCAAGGCGATCCAGAAAAAGGTGGAGAGCCTGATCGAAGGCACCGGCGGCCTCAAGCACGATACGCCCGAGATGGGTCAGATCAAGGAACTGATCGCCGGACAGTTGCAGACCTTTACTGTCGCCAAGGACAAGGCCGCCTTTATCACCATGGCCATGAGCCGTGGCTACACGGAAGCACAGGCGGAAGTTCTGGCGGCCGGTGGCAGCCTGCCGCAGGCGTGATCGACACAAGTTACCCGCCGGAGTAACAGCCCCCCGCTCTCCGGCGGGAAAGCGCGGCGCGAGCATCGGACCTCACAATCTATGCTCGCGCCGTTGCGCACTCATTTTGCGCGCGCCCTCCGACGGACACCGATGCACGTTCACTCTAAACCCGGCACAAGGCTTTCGAGCCTCGGCAGTGTGGCGTAATCGTCGGTGTCTCTTGAAGAGCGTAGGCGTGGGGAAGCCGGAGACACTTACACGTGCGGCGGGTGTTAACCCGTGCGGCACCGCTGTATGTGCTCTCCTCCGTGGACTGTCTCAACAGGCAGTCTGACGACGTGACGGCGGGCGTCGACGCTCTTCGCCTCTAACCATCGAAAGGAAAACCAGCCGTGAAGGGAGAGGCTATGCTCAAGTGGTATAGCAAGCGAACGAGGCGACACTGAGCGCCTACAACCCTTGAGACTTACCGGCCAAACGGGCGATGTGCGCGACCGGTCGCACCTAGGGGCCCACATAGATGACATAGAGCGATATTGCCCCGAGAAAAAAGAAACGGGCAGAGGTGTGGTGCTGACAGTGCACGCGACACCAAAGAACTTTACCCAGCGAGGTAACAGCATGAGAACCGCGCGGCTTGCGGCCGCTTCCCAACGTGCTCCATAGCAGCATCATCAGTCAGCGCAACAGCGCCCGCCACTGCATCCAAATCATTGAGGCACTAAATGGTGGCGATGATCCTTGAGACCATCGAACCATAAGATGCCAAGCAACATACCTGAACAGAGCGATGTGGTATCGCTATAGAAATAACCGGTGTGGCTTACTCCAAGGCTCGCCCGGTGGGAGCGTCATGCCCGCCAACCTTTCACCATCGGAGTATTTATTATGGGCTGCGACATTCATCCTATCCTTGAACGACGCGCACGCATCGACGTTGCCGGTGTCGATACCGAAGTGTGGGTAGGTGTGCAGGCCTACAGTTTCATGACGCGCTTTGAACGCATCGGCACAGATGGCAACTGGAAAACTTCATATTGTGGCGGCCCAGCCATTAAGCAACGCAACTATAGACGGTTCGGGATGCTGGCGAATGTCCGTGGTGATGGCCCACCACCTAAAGGCATACCGGACGATGCGTCGTTCCTGACGAAGATGATGTTTTTGGATTGGGGCGGAGACTGTCATTCCCATTCATGGAATACTCTTGAAGAGGCGCTCAAGATATGCCTCGCCAGCGAGAGTGATCCGCATAATGTATTCTTTGCCGAAGGCGATCCACGTAAAGAGTATCCGCTCATGTACTTCTTTGGGCTCGATGAAGTTGATGACATGGCCAACTACCGGCTTGTTTATTGCTTCGATAATTAGTCGCGCACTCATGGAGCATTTCACCATGGAGTATGACGAAGAGTTTTTAGTTGCCCTTGCTATGCTTCATGGTGGGTCTTTCTGGACCCCAAAAAATTGGAGTGAAGAGTGTTGGGTCTTCATGCCCGGCTTTAACGAGCATACGCCTTTGGGCGGCGGCCGCACTGTTGATAATGTTAGTGTGCGGGCAACCAACCGATACGAGGCGGCGCTGCTCTATTGTGAGCGGCACAGTTTATTACCTATTGAGGTATCGTCATGACGTTTGATGAGATTAATATCAGGTACAATGACCCTCGATATAAATTACAAGATAAGATCGCTGATCTGGTAAATACAACCCAAAGAGAAGAAATAATAACTACCGCTGTACTTATGGGTGCTGTATTCCATCAAACAAATAGTTCTTTCAACAATGATAAAGATTGGTTCATAGCTGAATACGCTGGGCAATGCCTAAACTTCACAGAGCGTTTCTCGCTGCATCGCTGCGCGGTAGCGTTCCTTATATGCGCCAAGTTTTTCTATGGAGACGAAGCATGAGTTACCTGTGTGGGTTACTCAAGATTGGTTGCGCACTCACGACGGTCTCGGGGCCGGCTATCGTCCAAGACGGAGATACGATCTATGTCCAGCATCAAGCCATCAGACTATCTGGCGTGGACGCAGAAGAACTTTCCGAGCCTAACGGAGCGCGGGCGAAATACGCTCTGCGAAATCTTATCGGCTCAGCAAGTGTCACTTGCGTCTTTACAGGCAATTACAGCTACACGCGAACTGTCGCGCGTTGTTATATCGGCGATACTGAGATCAACCGCAGCATCGTGGCAAGCGGATGGGCTCTCGACTGTCCAAAGTATTCCGGCGGAAGATACCGCCAAGACGAAGCACCCGGAGCCCGAGCAAGGCTGATACAGAAACCCTACTGCAGGTGACCCGTCATGGTAACGCACGTTAAGCGACCCAATGTATTAAGGCAAAATGATAGTTGGGTACAGACAGTACATCGTCTTTCCGGTAATCCTGAAAATGCTGACCGCGCCTTAGCCATCACAATGCTTTTGGGTATTCATTTTTCGGGTGGAGACGGGCTAACTATTATTGCCGGAGGCAAAGAAGGCTATAACCTGTATGGAGCATGGTACACGAAAGCAGAGGCCGCTGTCGCCTACTGTGTGGCCGAAGGCATAGACATCGAAACATAGGACCATCGCATCATGATCGAGCGCAAGTATTTCGGAGACAACCATGTCAAGTGGGCTGTTACCATCTCGGGTTACGGGATTGTGTGGGTTCATGAAGCCGGCCGGCCCAA
>ERZ650304.1297-NODE-1297-length-10019-cov-9.300281_pt1 | contig 10019 bp, 15 predicted proteins | sample MGYA00376240_ERZ650304 | MGnify/ENA primary metagenome ERZ650304 (study PRJEB26733, sample SAMN07839271) | wastewater metagenome | biome: small river; feature: stream; material: water | place: USA: North Carolina | collected 2016-03-01 ...
CGGTTCCACCAGTACAGCATTCCGCCGATTGCGGCAAACGTCACCAGCAAGAGAAGCAGGATGCCGAGGCCGTATAGCTGTGCTGTTGTCATTCACCATCCTTATCGCCGTGGTGCCGGATGAACTGATCGCACACAGACTCAGCCGGTCGTTGAGAAAGTAGACACATCAGCACGGGCTGCCATAGGGGCGTCTCGCATATGCTGTAGGAACGCTCGCATTCGATACAGGTCACTTCATCGCCTCCAATATCTCAATACGGCTCGGAGAGCCACGGAAGGAACACAGCGCGGCTAGCGTCGCCTCTTGTGCCTTTCTTTTCTTCGGGACAGATCGCAGACAGCGAGCGCAGCAGTTCACGCATTGCGCTTGATAGGTGATTGAGTTCGCTTTGCATGGGTCACAATCAATCACGCGGTGCGCCTAATGTTTTTTACAAACAATCGATGCGCATGCGTCCTTGAAATCCCATACTGTTTGGCGGCTTCCGCATATCCGGTGCCATCCGCTCTAATCTTCGCAATCAATTCGTCGGAAAATTTGGCCATTGGATGACGTTCTCCGGTCGCATAACGCCCGTGCCGATGACGATCTCTGTTGTTGTTGTAATGAGTGTCCCATCTAAGATTTTCCGGGCGATTATTTCCCGCGTTACCATCGTTGTGACAGGCTTCCTGCCCATCAAGCGGAGGGCCAGTAAAAGCAAGCAACACAAGGCGATGAATACCAACAACACTTTTCTTTCCATCAACGCCAATATGAACCGTCAAATGGCCATACTTGTCCGACTTTGTTGGACTCAAAATACGGGCCTTGTACACAAAAACGCACATAGCTCCACTACTAGGATTTTTTCTGACTACCTCGCGCCGCTTAGTCATAATCCGACCGAACGACGACGCCATGTAATGACCGCCAAATCCAATGACATCCTTCCAGACCTCATCCATACATTCGCTCCAACGTTTGATTCAAAGCTGACAATTCCGTTTGCTTCATAACGCGCCATATGTTTCGCTGCCCATGAATTCCATTTTTTGAGCCACGATGACAATCGGCGCAAAGAGGGACCGAAAGGAACCACTTCCCCTGTTCAATTTCATGAGCCTCGCTCATGGGATCGGCGCCACAAATCGCGCAAGGCATTCCCTTAATTGCCTCAACATGATTGCGCTCCTTGGACGTCATCGATTTCTTGTTTTTGCTATGCATGACAGATCGCGCAACCCATGTCACGTAGGCGGGTCTGATGATCGCGTTCGGCTTTGGTCATCCACCAAACCGCTCACGAAACTGTTTCACGCACTCATCTGCATATGTTGTTGGCGTAGACAGCTTGATACAACTATCGCTTTGTGCGGTGCGAACCCAAGCCTCAAGCCATACTTGCTGACAACGAATGTCAAAGTCTTTATCTAAATTCATGCGCTAAACCTCACCTCTTTATCCGCTCCGAATGCCTCAATCAAGGCCATTAGCTCGGAAATCTCAGGCCCGCTCATTTCGCTCGTGCGCGCACCGAGAACGACAAACCCGCCCTCTATTCCGGGAACGGCCTTCTGCTTTTTGAGCGATGCCGTAAAGATGTCTTTCCACTCGACAGGAAGCAGCTTTTCGCCGTACCAGTCAACTTGGTCTGATACATCAGTCAGCATTGCCCACATGCGGTTATTTGCGGAAAGCGAGCGCTTTTTTTCAAAGAACGTGAAGCAAACCACCTTCCCGGCGCTTACAAGTCCCTGAATGGCCGTAAATGCCGCAAGCATCAGCGGGCGAAGCTGGTCAGGCGTGGCGATGGTGACGGTTTGCTTCATTTCACCCACCTGCTCGGAGGCAAACTCTTGAGAAACGCCGCGCTATCAATCACGCGCTGCTTTTCTTTCTCGGCGCGCTTTTGGTCGGTGTAGACCGGCTTCATTTCTTCGATTCTCCGCTCTTTTGACGATTAAGCCAAGCCTCATAATGCCTGACCATGATGCGCATTCCGTCGCTGTGGTTTCCATTGCCGACCACGGCTGCCAGATCGTGCAAGTGGTCTGGCATCATGTAGTTGCGGCGAGCCAGTTTTATGGTTGATTGCTTGCGGCTCATCGCTTGACCGCCAGATATTCAACCGCATCCTCGCAGCTAATTCCGAGGTTGCGCAAGTAGCGAGCAGCGCAATACAGCCCCATTTGCTTGATGAGGCGCTGGCCGATTTTGTGGGATAGGGCGCTGTAGTGGTACATAGTTATTTCACCAACACCCACCACTGATTCATGCAGTCAGCGACAAACATTACCTTTGCCTGCTTTCCAGCGGCGCGCTGCGCATTGCGAAAAGCGAAGGCATCAGCTTGGTTGAAGAATTCTTTGGTCATTTCCGTAACTCCCGTTTGTTGATCGATGTGTAATTATTACTTACTGCATTCATCGTGTCAACAACTATTTTCAGGGTGTTGCGGGATTGCAACATGATTAGAAAACTCGTGACCTTTCGTCGTATGCCGGGTTCTGTGGCGCGCTCTCAAAGTATTTTCCGGTTAACTTGTCCCGCTTCAATTCACACATGCCCACTTTCCCGCAGTGATTGAAGCGCACCTTCTGAACATGTATCTGCACCGGCGCCGACATATCCTCTTTATTCGTCCGGTGTACACAAATGATGTTGTCAGCCTTGTTGAACCAATGCGCGCCGCCGCTCACGTCATAGGCTCGCGGCACTGGCGTTGTTCCATCTTTCGCGCGCTCCAACTTTGTCGGGTGCGCTACGATGAAAATATGGCAATTGGTGAAGTGAGCGTATTTATCGACGGTCGATAGCGCAGCACTCAGGTAGTCTGCCTCGCTCATCGTCGTGCGTTTTTCAATGAAATTCCACGGGTCGATTACCAGAAAAAAAGGGCGCTCGATACCGCTGGCAAATGGTGCCTTCCCTTTTTCTGTCCACCAGAACGGGTCAAACTCTTCCATCGGCAGCCCGGTCTGCGGCTGTTCTGTGGTCAGCGCCAGCATCTCGAAGATTGTCTCAGAGCGATTCCCGATGTCGAGAAAATGGATTCTTCGCCCGCCTTCCTCGCGCATGAAGGATTCAACCTCGTTTTTGCTCATGCGCTGGCTAGGTCCAACGCCGAACGGCCTGCCCATCCATTTTGCCGCCAGCTTTGCCACATGTAGCTCGTAAGGCATGTTTTCGGGGCTGTAGAACGCGCAACGCGCTTGCGGGTAGGTTCGTAGCAACTCAATGATTAAAGCGTCTAGAAACTCCGATTTTCCGCTTCCGGGAACGCCCGTCACTAAGGTGAATTGTGCCGGGGCAACGGAATAGAGCTTTTGGAGATTGAGCCACGGTACTGACAGGCCAGACGGCATGCCCATTTCATGAAGGACAAGGGTATCGGCTAGCAGGGTTTCGCGGGAGATCAGCTTCATATTACCAGCCCGCTTGAACCGGCCTGCTTAGGCGTGTACTCGTCATTCCACCGCTCGCCATTCAACCACGTAGAGGCATGTGGGATGTACTGGCCGTCATCCTTTTCCCATTCGCGGGAGTTTTTTGCGGCCATCAAACCTTCACGAATTGCTTGCAATCTAGGGTCGTCAGGGATGAGCCGTAATTTCTCCCATGCCTTGAGGGCCGCTTTTTTTCCAGCCCGGTTCGGGTATTTGGAAAAGAAGCGCTCAAAAAGTTCGGATGAACCGACTACGTCTCCGACTCCGACTACGTCTCCGACTAAGTGTCCAACTGTTAACGGTTGCGCGCAATTGTTTGCAACTGTTTGCAATTGCTCTGCGTTGTCATCGTTTGGAAGCGGGTATTTAGCATCCGATCGCGTCTGCCAGCGCGTTGCCAGCATCTGCACGTATGGCTTGCCAGCAACTTGATAGCGCAAGAGCAGCCCGGCGGACGCGCAAGTGGCCAACCATTGTTCGATGTGCTTTTCCGTAACTTTATCAACCCTGAGCGGGTAAAGTGCGGTTCGGAGGATTGATGCGCGACCATCAAACAAGCCGTGATCGTCAACTTTTGACATGAGGCGACGATAAAAGACCTCAGCAGCAGCGTCGAGTAAATCAACCTTGTCGCTGGTGAGAATTCCCTCACGAATGATTCGGTTTGGCATTAAACCCCCAAAAACCGAGCAATTTTTACCATTGCAGCCTGATATTCGGCAGGGGTTGCGTTAGGATTTTTAGCTATCCATTCAGCTTTTATGCGTTCATATTCGTGCATCTTAGGACCAATAAAAAAGCCCTAGGGGACAGCTTCACGGTTTCCCGTGTTGACGGACTCCGAGTAGGAGCAAGCTGCCCGCTAGGGCTTACTCTGTTCGCCGTCAAGCGATTTCCAGTAATCATATCACGCAACAACCTCCTCAATCGCCACCCGTACACAACCGCCTTTAATGGCCTTACAGCGCGTTACAGCGAGCGAGTCGATCTGTTCATCGTCCACGTACACGCCAGCGGCCTGTAGCGCGTCTAGGAGCGGTTTAATCCGGTTGTCAATGTCCACCTTCCGTTTATCCGGCTGGTGTAGGTCAATCGCCACATTGAGCCGCGAAGTCAGGCGCTTTGCGGATCGCTTCATCAGCACTTCATCGGCAACACCTTTGATAAATGCCTTTGCTGCCGGGGTTTTGTAGTGAAACTTACCGGCGTGGCGTATGTAGTTGTTGGCCGATGGAGGCCACGGAAGGATTAGCTCAATCAAATCACCCTCCCCGTAAAAAACACCGCCCGCCCTTCACGGTGACGCTTGATCACGCCCGCTGACTCAAGTTGCAGAACGATGTTGCGCGCGGTTTCCCATCGCAAATGAAAGCGCTCGGCAAGCTCGGCGGTCGAAATGCCGGACGAATGCACGATAGCGCTGTAGACACGTCGGCTGTCCTCTTCGCGGTTGCTGCGTAGGCACTCTATTTCTTTCTGCGCCTTCTGGCGATTGACTAGGCGTTCGTGTAGCGCGTAGTTCACTAGCTTGATTTGGTCGTGGGTCATGTTTCCTCCGCAAATTGCTTGAGACGCTCCGCGCGATTTGGACCGCGCATCTTGCGAAGCGCTTGGCTCTCAATTTGCCGGACTCGCACCGGGGTAATGCCAAGAGTTTTGGCGGTATCTGATAGCGTCAACTCGTCCCGACGATCAAACCCGTTGCGAAGCCTTAAGACCTCGGCTTCACGCGGTGTTAGCGTGTTCAATGTCTTGCGGATTGCTTCGTTTTTTTCGCACGTATAGACAGCCTCAAGAAGTTCCGTGCCGTCGCTTGTAAGCATCGGCATCAAATCATCAAACGAGACATCAACGCTCGCGCGATTGGTTTTCAGGGCATCGCGTTGATACTCTGAAAACAACTCATCGAATGATTCGCCTAGCAGGTCGCAAAGTTTCTGCGCGCTGCCTTTGATGCTGCCGTCTATTCCAATAGGGGACAGCTTCAAACTGATGTATTGGTTCAAAGTCGCGTACTGGTAATTGAAGTCTGCACACCACTTCGGAATTGATGTGTAACCCATGCCCTCAATGCTTCTTTGAAGGTTTGCATTAGTGACTCTGACATTTACGCGGAAGTCCTTCACGCTGCCCGTCCCTCAATGCGGTAAATCTTCGCGCGCTGAATCGTCGGATGCTTGACGCGGCGTACCGTGTAGCCAAGCGCTTCAATGTCAGTCAAGCGGCGATGAAGTGACTGCACCCGTAAATGATCGAATGCAATGCCGGTGTCAAACCATTTGTTCTTAAAAGTGCGCACGATTGCTGCGCATTGGCTTTTGGTGTTCATGCTGCCTCCGAAAAAAGGTCTTGCGTGTTCTCTTTCGTCGCATCTTCAAGATTGCGGACGGCCAAATCGAAATAACTTTTCTTGAGTTCCGCTCCGACGAATCGACGGCCCATTTGCAGCGCGACGTACCCCTCTGAGCCGATGCCGGTAAATGGTGAAAAAACCAGATCCCCGCGAGCGCTCCACAATTCGATACCGCGCTCAATAACCTCAAGTTGCAGCGGGCAGATGTGCCGTTCGTCGTCGTTCTCGCGCGCTGTACGGTATTGCAGTGTGTTCGATGGATTGATATCAAACCAGACCGGAGATGCATATTTTTGCCACAACTGAACGGGGAATTCATCGTGCGTATGCGCTACGGGTTCTGTGTTCTCGCCCGGCTTTCGCATCGTCACCAAATAATCAGGAATCCCCTGACGGCTCATTGTGGAATCTTTGCGAATGGTCTTGTGCAACAAGCCGAGCGCTTTAGTGCGCTGCATCGCGGTAACAGGGTCTTTCCAGATGCAGACTTCGCTGTGATAAATCCATCCCTTTTCCGAAAACATGCGGATCAACTCGCCACGGAAATCATGAAGACCGATAACGCCGTCACGGAATTTGCTGGTTTGCAGATTCATGCAGTGAAACGACACTAGACGGCCCGGTTTCGTGATACGGAACAGTTCGTCAACCAAGAATTGAAAGTGTTGGTAGAACTCATCGTATGTGGCGCAATTACCCATGTCGCGGTCGCTATTGCTGTAGGTATACAGGCTGGCGAATGGCGGCGAGAAGATCGAATAGTGAATGGACGCATCAGGCAGTGACCGCGCGACTTCCACGCAATCACCAAGATGAATCGTCCATTTATCGTTGCCTGCTTTCGCGGTCTGGTATTCGCTCTTTTCCACTGTGGCTCCTTTGATTTGCGCGCGGGTAAATTCGGCCATGTGCTGCATCATAGATACAGCCATTTCCTCGGCTTGTTGTGCCTTGCGTTCGATGTTTGCTTTGACAGCGCCTTCAGTTGACGCGCTAATGATGTGCACATTGACCGGCTTGGTTTGCCCGAAGCGATAGCAGCGACGAACCGCTTGATAGAACGACTCAAACGAATCATCCATTCCCGCAAAAATCTCATCGGCGCAATGCTGCCAGTTCATACCAAAGCCCGCAATTGAAGGCTTCGTGACAATCACGCGCTTGATGCCATGCGTGAAGTCCATGATTGCGGCTTCTTTCTCGTCGGCACTCATGCTACCCGTCACTTCGACGGAGCCATGAATAGCTGCAGCAAGCGCTTTGCTTTCATCATTCAGATGACACCATACGATACATGGTCCGCTGATTTCATTCGCGAGTTTCGCGGCCAATTCAATACGCTCAGTCAGTGAGCCACGTTTTGCCTCTCGGCGTTCTGTCAACGTCTGCGCAACGCCCGAAAAAAGCTGCCCGTCTAGTGGCTTTTCAATCTCGATGACGTGTTCGGTCAGGCGCAGTTCTGGTAACACGTACGCTGCGCCATCAAAACCGATGTCTGACGGGTTCTTGATACAGACTGCCCATGTAGACAGCCATTCCCAAAAACGACTCTTACCGTGGCCCTTTAAACGCCATTTCGCGGTATCGCCGCCGTCGTGCGTGAAGTACATCGCCAGCATCTCTACCGCGCTCATTACACCGAGAAATTCAGCTTGATTGCCAAGCTCCATAAAGTCATTGGGCGATGGCGTAGCGGTGCAACTTAGCCGGTATGGAACCGCAGAGAACATCTCTATTATCTTCACGCGGGTTTTGCTGTCGTGACTCTTGAGGATGGAGCTTTCGTCAAGTACGACACCAGCGAATTGCATTGGATCGAAGTGATCCAGCATTTCGTAGTTCGTGATGATGATCTGCTCGATTACATCGTCACGGCGCTTGTAGGCGGGCCTGATGCCAAACTTCGCGGCTTCTTCTTCGGTCTGCTGCGCAACACATAACGGCGCGACGATCAGAACGCGCCCGCCAGTATGGTTTGCAACCTGACGCGCCCACTCTACTTGCATTGGAGTTTTGCCAAGCCCGGTATCGGCGAAGATTGCAGCGCGCCCGCGAAGGCATGCCCATTCAACAATGGCCCGCTGAAAATCGAATAGCTTCTCATTGAGATTTGCTGTAGAAAATCCGACCGGCATAACGGCTTTCGCCTTTGATTCAATAAAACTAACGTAATCCATATGTCTCCCTGTTTAGAAAATTGAGCAACCGCACACAGATCATTGCGGGATTAGAGAACGGTCGCTCATTGCTGAACCCTGCGAACAGGGAGGAAACACAAGGCCCAGCAAAAAGCCCGCTGCACTCAGCGGTAAAGACGACGGAGGAGTCAGCCGTCGTCTGCTTGTGAGAAAAGGTACAGGATCACGGCGAGTATGCCGATGGTGGAGAGTAGGATTAGGATGGCGTAGGGAAACATTAGAAAACGTCCGGTCGCATTTGTTTAGCGGTCACGGTCACGCCTTTCAGCTTCGCCAGCTTCATCGCGCATTCAACAGGTATGCCGCGACTCAGCCAGTTATAAACCGTGCTTGGATAGGCGTATTCAAACTCAGCAGTGACAGCCATAACGCCGCCTGCTTGTTTGATCGCCTTGTTGATGATGGATTTCTTCACTGCTGGTTTAGTCATATAAAAGATTTCAACACATCCAGTGTCATGCGTCAAGCGCTATTTTGTCGATTTGACATGGTTTTGCAAATATGCGACACTCTCATCCGTTGCTTTTTGCGGAAGCACGTCGAACGCCTTCTCATGACTCCGTGCCGCAAATGCGGGGTCAGCAGAAGGCGTTTTTCATTTCCACTTGAGCAATCGGCCCGATGCGCCGTAAGTTCGTGGACCCCGTTCGGGTAGCCCATCAAAAAACGAATCCGGTTTACTGACAACCCGCCGGGACAGCCTTACAGAGGGACTGTCGAAACCAGCATCAGCATGGTGACATGTGGAGTTTGGCCCTACTTGATCGGGCGCTGGGATAAATGAAATCTGTTGCTCATGGCAATACCGTGGCTCACTTGAGCGTCGGAAGGGAGCGGGTCACCGCTTTCGGGTTGTCCTATTCCTGACGTCTTACGAGTGGCGAAAATTGCGTTTTTCTGCACTTGAGAAATATGGCGCAAAATGTTGCTTGTGCGGAGCCACTCCAGAATCCGGGGCCGTCATGAACGTTGACCACATCAAGCCGCGCAAGTTTTTCCCCGAGCTTGCGTTAAGCATGGATAACTTACAAGTTTTATGTCATGAGTGCAATCACGGCAAAGGAAACAAGACGGCAAGATTTAGATCGGAATGAAGTTGCGAAAAAAACGACAGATAACTATTTTCACAAACAAACACGATTTGTGTTGACAAGATGGTTTGAGCGTGATTGAATTACATATCGGATGAATTAACGCAGTAGCGGGATGAAGTCTGATAAAGCCTGACCGTACAGCCGATGGATTTCGGCCAGAACATAACAGCAAGGGTCACCCTAGGGTAAACAGGCAGATTCGCACGATTTGATGTGCATAGTAGATTGAAGCGGCACCAAGACAACAGGAGATGGAAATGGACGAAGGAATTTTGCTCAAAGCGTTACGCGACATCCTCAATGGAACCTCGCCAACCGAACGTGAAGAGCGCGATCCAAAGTGGTTGTTGGAACAAGTGCATATCCGGGCTCGTGGCGCATTGATCGAAATCGGCGCGCTGCACGTTCCAGCCTAGCAGCCAGTCCACACGATAGGTAGAGACCCTTTAGGCCGATAGGCCGCATGACGGGCGATGACGCGAAGACAGCCATCGTCAACGGCACAACCACCGACCTTCGGATTCGCAGGTGGTCGGTTCGGAGAAGGTGCATCAGCAATGGTGCATCGGCTTAAAGAGTTTCGATAGGTAGAGACAAGAGAGTGTGAGTAAGCGGTGTTTGTAAACGGTTCATCTCAGCTAAGACAGACGTTTACCAGCCGAGTAGGAGCCTCAGACGTGGGGCCACCGCTTACACACATTCAGATATTCAACCGCAGCACCGCTGCATGATGGAGAGAGAAATGATCGAAGCAGGGAAGATCGCGGCGACATGGCCCAAAGATTCGGACGGCTGGTCAATCGCACCCACCGGGTTGGCTTGGATTAAAGAGGGCTCACGAGCAAGCATCGGGAACTCGGCAAGCATCGGGGACTGGGCACGCATCGGGAACTCGGCAAGCATCGGGGACTGGGCACGCATCGGGAACTCGGCAAGCATCGGG
>ERZ650304.1299-NODE-1299-length-10012-cov-8.199759_pt1 | contig 10012 bp, 1 predicted proteins | sample MGYA00376240_ERZ650304 | MGnify/ENA primary metagenome ERZ650304 (study PRJEB26733, sample SAMN07839271) | wastewater metagenome | biome: small river; feature: stream; material: water | place: USA: North Carolina | collected 2016-03-01 ...
ATCCAGCTCATCTGGTCGGGGACTGAAGTCACTCAGTTGTGATCCAGGATCCAGCTCTTCTTGTCTGGGACCTCAGTCTAGTGGTTGTGTTCCTGGTTCCAGCGCTGAACCTCGCCTCAGCGTTTCTGTTCCTAGCCCTTGTACTTCTGTCTCACTAGGGGACAATCTTACGTCTGGAGTACTATACACAAGTCAGAGGTCACCCTACAAGATTCCATGGAATTAAGGGCTCTTGGGCTTGATCATTCAGCGTTCGTTAAACATGTGGCCCCTCTTGTGTTGCCAACTGGCTCCTATGATCGTGATTTTCCTCCGTTTGGAGACAACTCTAATAAACGTTCAATTGGGACTAACTGGAAACCGTGTGTACACCTCAAGTCTCCCCAATCCTTCCCATCATCCTCTTGTACTCGATCTACTAAGAACTCTCCTATGTTCCCCTGCGTAAGCAGTCCGTCACGGTCCACATCTTCTCTACTAACAAAAATGCTTGCTGTCCATCTTCTAGATATGAATATGTGGACTAGACCGATGTTTGGAGGAGGCAAAGGGATCAAGACTGGCAGAGAGTCTCTTGGTAGGGCTGCCAAGCGTCCTCTTCCAAAACTTCAGCCTCATCCCCCTCTTAAAAACCCGCTTTGCTTACCTATATCTCAATTAGAAGGGATGCAAATGGCTGTTGCTGACTCATCAGTCTCGGAAGCTGATCTTGGACTTTTCTCTCTGCAACATGTTGACACTGACGTTCTTCTCTGTTCATACACAGGAAGAAAGTTGCGAGATACTAGCTCTATTACGGATGAATCTCCTAGGTATGATTATGTATGGTCCAATACGAAATGCTCAATTATTATTGATGCTTACCATAAGTACTCATGTTGGGGGAGGTATGCCAATGATGGTATGTACGATAGCAGATGCAATGCAATGATTGTGGAAAGGCATGGGAAAGTGTACTTAATCTCCACTCGTGCTATAGCGCCGAATGAAGAGATTTTTGTAAAATATGGAGACGGGTATTGGGCCTCCAGATTTCATCGCTATGCTAGCACTGATACATCTGAACTCTCTAATTTTCAAAAAGAACTTGTTAAAGCTTACAAGCTTATTCCTCTCCCGGATGGTACAGCAATTACTAGCTCTGATATCAAGACTCTTAGGTCTGATATCTCTGGTGTGGTTCCACTAGGGACTCCTGCTAAGCCCTTAACGGCTAGTAAAGTTGATATTCTCTCTGACACGTTTGGTTCCTCTGCTAACCTTAGTGTAGCATTATCAGTGAATAGGAATGAGAATTCCAGTTGGCATCACCTATCTAAGCTGTTACTTACTAATCCTATTTCTTCTTCCCTATATATTCTTAAGAACTTTTTGCGTGAGAATAGTGAATATGTGAAGCTAAGACTATGGAGGAAGAAATCGATACAACACTACTCAGCCTGTGTATCAGATGGGTCCTGTGGCTTTCAATTCATCTATCAAATGTATCTTCGAGGACTTAGGATTAAAAAAGGTCTTCCATTGGATGTCTTTCCCATTTTACTTGATTCCACTCATTATCATGGATTTATTGAATATCTTACACTTATTATGCGTAAATATGATCATGTCCCAATTGAAAGTCGACCCTCTTCTCTCTCTCATGTATCTATATATCTTGAATCGTCACAGAAGGATGCAGGAGGGAACTTCCCAAATGACTTTTGGCTGGATGATGCGTCAGTCGCTTTGTTCTCTGACCCTTCCTGTCCTTTTTCACTTGCTTTGGACAGCTCAGATATTCCCCATCACTATATTGGAACAGATTGGGTAGAAATAGTTAGTAATTCTTCATTGCCTCGTTCAGAATCACATTTCTCCCTAGGTGAATCTATTAATATGATCCAATGTAACAATATGGGTGTGTGCTCAGGTAACCATTTCTTCCCTTTACCCTCCCTAGCTGAACCGCTTGATGAACTAGACTCTGCGCTGTTCTCGCTGGCTCAGAAACTGAGACTCAATTATATGAATGTCAATGTGCCTAAGAAACTTATCCAGAACATGACAATATCGGTTAACAACAAAATTGAACTGCAGCGGAGGGCATATCATATTCATGATGACTCATTTCTTCAAGTCAATCAACCGTCTTCTCCTTCTGTTGTCAGGGTCTCATCTCCGCAATCGTCACAGAGGCAAACTCATGCTCCTGCTGCATTGCCCATGACCACTGGATTTATACCTCCTCATAAAATGGATATCTTAGCTGACACTTATGGCTGTGACCCAACTATAGGGGTTGCTTTATCACAAGTTAAGGATGACAAAGAGGCGATGATGAGCATGGAACGATTAGTCTCAGCTTTAATGGACAATCCTTCGACGGAAGCTGGGGAAGTTCTTCGTAATCATCTGCTCTTAGATGATGCTTTTAAACTGAGGTTATGGAAACCAATGGATGATGTCTACTATGCTGCCTGTGTACCTGATGGCACCTGTGGGTATCAATTTTTGTATCAAATGTATCTCAGAGGGCTTCGTAAATCCCAGAGGGATGTGTTTCCGGATATCTTTGGACCTTCCTTCATAGAAGGTTTTCGTTCTTACCTGTTAGAATTAATTCTGAAACATCAAAACTCCTGGACTCATGCTGAAGCTATAGCTAAACTTGTCAAATACCTGGAGTGGCTTGATACCCCAGTAATACGAAGATCTGAATTCCGACTTGAAGATTGGCTTGGCTCGGAGTCAGCTCGACTCTTAACAGCATCTGAAACACCTCTCTCTTTTGTTGTGTTTGATCCAACTATTGCTTTTCCTCAGCTCTCTCGGGAATGGGGATATGTTCTTTGGGACTCTCTCTTTCCCCTGAAATCTGAGGGTTTCTCGTTACTTCAGGCAGAAGAGCTGGTCACTCGTGATAATTTTGGGATTCTTACTGATCGTCACTTTTATCCTCTTCCCTCTTCTGCTGATCCCTTAGCTGGGCTAGGAAGAGCTTTATTGGATCTAGCTTCTAACATTAGACGACATTGGGAACAATTGGACACCCCTCTTTCTCTGATTACTCTGCTCAGAACAGTTCCTCACACTAATGTGCCAGCTCCTCTCCCAAGAGCTTATCATACCCTACCTTCGGGAGAATACATCACAGTGGTAAAGGAAACTCTTCTTCTGGACTTATGTGATGAGGACAGTCCTACCTCTGACTTTATTAAGTCTTCATCTATTAATGATAAGATTGTTAATACTACTACTTCCCTGTTACCAGCAACCACTATTACTGAGCAGACTTCTGTTAAAGTAATCATAAACCTGAAGAAAGGAAAGAAGCAAAAAAGGCCAAAGAGACCTAAGTTACTTTCGAAGGCTGAGTTCCGTCTTCCGTGGAATAATCCGGAGTGGGGAAGTATAACTCCAAAAGCTGAACTGAGAATCATAGGGTCTTCCATTGAAAAATCCTTTAAGGTCACAGCTGTTAGAATTAAAGAGAAGAAGAAGTCAGTCATAGCTGTTCAGACTCACTTAAAGGAAACTATTGCAAGAGTTGCTCCTAAGAAATCTAAGAAAGCTTCCAAGAAGGACCTGGCTCATCATTCTATCACTCAAGAGGATAAGTCCTTTTCTGAATGGTATCAGTACCTTAACGATAATATTGAGTCACTTGGAACAACGACTCATATCCCAGATACAGCTTCTGATATCTCTATCTGTACGCTCAATGTTAACTCCTTATCTGACACGAAGTTATCATGTATTCTAGCAGTAATCATGCTTCTCAACATAGATGTCCTCATACTTACTGACACTAGACATAGAGAACATACTTGCAAGGGGTACACTCGTCAGGTTAAGAGCATACTTGGTCCTCACACCAGATGTCTACACTCTCCTGTAGCACCATATATCACCAAGAAGGGCTCCAAAGTTAGTAGTGTAGGTGGGCAAATGATAATTCTTTCTCATACCTGGTCGGGAGCGTTGGTAGATCACTTTCATGATCCTTCGCACCTAGGATTGGTCTCTGGGATACGGCTTGCTACAGGGAAAGGTAGTCTTCTGATAATGGGAAATTATTGGCCCTTTCCCCCTTCGGATAATAAATCTTCCACTCACAATGGTCTCTGGGATCGTGCTTCCCAATTTTTAAAGCGAAAAAACAATAGACGCTCTCCGAGGGAGTTCATTCAGAATTTTATTTCCACGCACTCAGACAGGCACCTAGCTAAGTCTGAATTTAATGTTACAATAGCGTGTGGTGACTTCAATCATAGATGGGACTATGGTAAATATCAGCTCCAGCAATGGGCTACCTCGAACAATTGGGCCTGTCCATCTATTCTTCACTCTGCTCTCTCACTGAAACCAGTATTTACTTATACACAGAAAGGGAAAGACTCTAGCTGGATTGATCATCACTTGATTGCGCCAGCGTCCTCAGCGGGATTAGTTCTTTCCACTACCTCCTTTAATGGAGCATATTGGGATGATATATCTGATCATCGACCCATAATGATTCATTTATCAGTTCCTGGAGGTCGAGGACTTTCTGGTTTAATTAAGAATTCTCATCCTCTTGAATATCGGATGGATCCTAAGCCTTTCATTGACAGAGCTGATAAGAAGAGAGTTAGCATATATCGCAAATCCCTTGCTGAATATCGAAAGCTTGCAGATCCTCCCCGTACTCTGGAGCATGCATATGCGAACCTTCTAAATCTAACTTCTCATTCTGTGATTACTGCCTCGAAGGTGTTTCCTGCTAAAGGGTCACAGGTAGGACTGCGGTCCTCCTACAAAGATGGTTGGAGTCCTACTGCTATGGCTATTAAGGCTCAGAGGATTGCCATTACTCATATCCTAGGGCATCTTCAAGGCACCAAGGGTCGAACTATCTGGAGAACTCTACATGAGCAATCCATTGGGATACTCAAGATAGTCAATAACTGGGTTAAAGCAGTTCTCAAGTTGAAATGGATTCCTCCAGATACTGGTTGGCATGTAATGGATGAGACGATTTATGGCCCTTCTTACTGGAAAACCTTGGATACCATGACTACTGCCACTTTCTGTATAGAAAGACTGGATGAGCTGTCTTCTAAACTTCATGGTAAACAACGTCAGAAACTAAGAGAAAATATTAACAATGCGGTCAAAATTCGTGAAAAGATGGTTCAAGAGGGTAAATTGAAACAATATAATAAAGCTGTTCTTAGAGAACAAATTACTCATAATCCTCTAACTTCTGTAACTCTAGCTTCTGGAGAAATCCTTGAGGAACCCAGTGATATTCATAATGCTCACACTGACCACTATAATAAGGCATTCTCTATCCCGAGTCAGCATAAAGATGGAATACACTCAAACTGGAACTGGGAAACAGGAGGTACGAAAAAAGAATTTTATGCTGCTATCAAACATCATTGTATTCCCAAGAAATATCGAGACATTATCTGGACTGCTATGCAACCCCCGCAACAGTCAGATGATGTCAAGAATGAACTCTTAGATGTTTTTGATTCGCCTCCTACTTTTCATGAGTTCTGTAATGCAATCTCAGCTAAACCAGGGAAGACTTCTGGAGGTCTTACTGGTCTCACATATGAACACATGAAGGCATGGTCCAAAAAATTTAAGCGAGACGTGTACAATAACTTAATTAAGACCTGGACGGCTGAAGATGCACCAGACTGGTGGAAGTGGAGGTGGTTGTGTCCAATTCCGAAGAGTGCTGACGACAATACTATAGCGGGGCAGAGGCCTATTATGCTGGTTGAGGTCATTCGAAAAACCTGGGTAGCTTTGATCATTCACAGGGTTAATGCATGTTGGAACAAACATGATATTCTCCACTCTTCTCAGCATGGTTTCCGCCCTTCTCGGAGTACTGACACAGCGCTCATGGGACTTCAAACTATGTTTGAGCAATCTTCATCTTCTTCCTCTCCTCTTTTTCTTTCATCTTGGGACATTAGCAAAGCTTTTGACTCTCCTAGCAAGAATGCGTTGAGATTCAGTTGGACAAGATTGGGAGTTCCTACTAATGTAGCGAACTTCCTAGTCTCTCTTGATGAACATGGACACACTATTGTTCGTACACCATACTCTCACCAGCTGTGGAAAAAGAAGAAATATGCTGGTTTTCCTAAGGGTACTAAGGAGGCAAGGGCCTTATTTTTTGATGCGCTCAGAGGTGCTGGGCAAGGAGATGTGGGAAGTCCACTCAACTGGAATGCCTTATTTGATATTCTTCTCTGTGCACTCTCAACAGTTAAAGACAATAGATTCTATACGCACGGCTCCTCTGATAGGCTCTATCCAGTTCCTGATATTGCATACGCGGATGATCTTTTATCTGGTATGTCTACATTAATTGGACTTCAAGAGAAAGCGAAAATTGTATCTGCTTTCTCCATTATATTTGGTCTTGATATTGCCAAATCAAAACTTAGATCATTTGTTCATTCTATTCATGCTGAACACTCTAAGCCACAATCATTCTACATTTATACGACGGGCTGGAAAAAACAGTCGGTTCCCATTCTGGCATCTGGTACCCTTAAATCCTTGGGAATGCTATATGACATTTCTTCAGAGCAGTTACACAAAACTCAATTTGAAGTGACTAAGCTTAGAGCTGAGAGATCATGTAATATTGTTAAGCGCTCTCGAGGATCTAGATCTCAGTTGGCGACAGTGGTGTCAACTTGTGTGTTAAAAAGGGTTGAATATGTTGGAAAGTTCTCAGCGTGGACGAAAGCCCAAACAGAAGACATGGAGAGACCTTTTACTCAGACTTTTAAGACTTTGTCTCATAACCTAACCACTTTTCCTGATGCTTTAATCTACCTACCTCGTGAAGTAGGGGGACTAGGATACCCAAAACTGTCTGATGCAATTGACTCTGCTAAATACTCCATTCAACAACGACATCTTCAACATCAGTCGGAGTCTATAGCTATGAATATGGATACCTTACTATATAACGGGGTAGTGAACTCTTCGCAAGTCCCCTCTTCGGAATGTGGTGTCACAACTTATGCTCCTGAACTCATTCGTCCGGATTGCTGGGCTAATAGTCTTATAAAATTTGCAGCAGCAGGTGATCTCTCATTATGCAGGCAAGGTCCTCTTCCGGTGAGATCCTCCACGTCATCCATTATTTCGGCAATGAGACCCTCGTCTCAGGAACAGCCATGGAGATTTATCTCTGATCGACACATATCCGTCTTAGGTGATCTCTACTCATATCTTCAAGGCAGTTCCCCTGTATGGCACGACTTTAGTAATACTGCTGGTAGTTCGCTTTCACAGCTTCAAGAAGGTAATCCACCTATGGATGTTACTACTCTGCGTTCTAAACAATATTGGCTACCGTCTGAAGACTCTACACTAAGTGATGATGTAATAGTTGAAATTATGGGCTTTACTAATCATGACCCACCCCACATCAATTATCTCCTCCGTTATACAAACAATGAGGAGAAGGTATACTGTCTTCAGACCATGAAGCCTCCTGTGCTCTCTTCGATGTTAGGAGGAGCCTCTTCTTCTTCAGCTGATCCTTTAACTGTACTAGGATCATCTCCATCGAGAGTTTACTTAAACTCCCCCTCTGTAGGATCCCAGTATCAGCAGATTGGTTTTATTGCATCTCCTACTGCCTACCAAGTCCCCCATTGTTCAGGAACTCTGCAGTCATGGATTCCTTCTGAGTTGTTGCTTATACTTCCTCAATTAGGTCCATTCTCAATTTTTACAGATGGATCATGGTCTATGACGGGTCTCTCACACTCTCATGTCACTGGAAATTCACCTGCCTTCCTTGGCTCTGCTGGGATAACTATCATGAGTAACCTTCCTAACTGGAGAGAACTACCCATTGTCACTTTTCAGGTGAGTAATGGACAAAACTTAGGTTCTAAATCGGCATACAGCATGGAAGTGCTTGGAATAGTGGTAGGCCTTACTATAGCAACTGCTCTTCCAGACTCTGAGGTTACTATTTGCTCTGACTGTCAAGCTGCTGTTAGAAAGCTTAACAAGAATAAGCACCGTTTAGCGTCGCTGCAAGCTAAAACTCGTGACTCCTCTCTTCTTGGTGTAGCTATGACATTGTGGAAGTCTCATAAAGGCATTGAAATAAAATGGGTAAAAGGTCATCCAGAGAAGGAAGAAGCAGATGCTTATCTTTGGTCACGTGAGATGTGGGGTAATCATCTAGCAGACCGAGCAGCTGCTGGAGTACTCAACTCTCCTATTTATCAATATCAAAATATTTTTGACAATATCCTCTATCTAACTCCTCTTCCTCCAATGGATGCTTTGACGCTCACGGCACAACTTCCTCCTCTAGGGTCATGGTTCCTTGGAACGGAGAAGAGGCAACTACTATCTTCCTCTGCTTTAGATCGGATATATCGTAAACGGTTAATCACCTATCTTAAAGATAGAGACAAAGAGAGATGGGATAGAGCCAAACTCCCAGCTAAGTGGCAGAACTATAACTTTCTCCTGGCTGCTAAATTCTGGGGTACTGACAATTCATCTTCCCTTCGATGTATGAAAAATAAACTGATATTTGATAAACACTGTCATCCTGGGAATATGGCTAAGAAATTCAAGACTCTAGCGGAATACGAGGTTGCAGCAGAATGTCCTTTTTGTACTGAAACTGACTCTGCTGATCACTGGAGTGTTCAATGCAGAGCCCTTCCTCGCTCAGTGAAGATAAGAAGAGAAGCAATTCAACACATCAAGGATCTGATCACCTCAACAATTGCTGAACATACTGAGAAAGATTCCAAACTTGCCATAAGACATTTAGGTGATGACTACTTATCCTTTCTTGTTGGGGAAAGGAAATCACCAGAAGTATGGAGAGGTCTCTGGACTTCAGACCAGTTAAGTCACTTCGGTACTTCTTCGTATTATTCTCCTCCTTTAATTACAGTACTTACGAAGCTTTTCCATGCTATTGGTAAATATTTGACTAACACTATTATAAAGCTATGGCAATCTAGACAAGTTGCGGAATGTGAATTGGCTGCTAGACATGCGAGTACTCCAATCCCAAATTATACAGAACCGTATCATGTATTTCAGCCACCAAACCTGGAGTTGCATCCACACACAGATCTCGAGATCTCAGCTATAGTCCTTTCTGCGTCGGAGACAGCTCCAGTGGTTCAAATTCTTTCCATTCCTAAGTCCAATCGGACACTCAAGAGAAAGCCAGTAGTTCCCCTTGTGGTTGAGATTCACGACCTTACAGAAGTGGAAGGTGCTGCTGTTGTAGTGCCATCCTCGGATATTCAAGAACACATTAATAGATTTGAGAAAGAAAAAAGGAGGAAGCGTCCTAAAGCTCATCCAGCTCAAACCCCACATGTGAAATTTCAGAAAGCTAAAGCGAAAAGCGAGTTGCCGCATTGGAGGACTGTCAAGAATGCTCCCTCGACAGTTGTAGTCCAGACCTCTGTCATTGATATACTTACCAAAGCTGCTGAGACTCAAGGTACCACTCGGAGGAAAGCTTCGTTTGGTCCCCTTCAGGTTACCTTTCCTCCCTCTCCTCCTAGGCGAAATAAACGGGTTATCTCTCAGTCCAACAGCAGCAGTGCTTCCAGTGCTCAGGCTCCTCCCTTGCAGAACTTTAATAGTTCTTCCACCTCCTTCCCTAATCAACAGAACGTGCCTCCTGTATTGCCAGGAGGTAATAGGTCTTCCTCCTCCGCTCTTCTGACTGCTTGTCAAAGTCCTGTCAGAGGACACGATCCCGGGTCCATGGATGGTACCTATCTCGCATTTAGTATAGATTTTATCTTGCTTTTTTGTGTTTGCTGTTTTCGGCACATGATAGGTGTATACAGAACTAGTGTTAGCATGTAGAGTAGATTTTTTCTTGTCCTGCATGTTTTCAAATTTTCGCCGTAACTTTAAATTAATTGAATTGTTTAAAAAATAAAAAAAAAAATCTTTCTAGATATGTTAGAACTCCTGAATCCTCATGCTATACCTCCAAATAACT
>ERZ650304.1300-NODE-1300-length-10008-cov-5.564754_pt1 | contig 10008 bp, 9 predicted proteins | sample MGYA00376240_ERZ650304 | MGnify/ENA primary metagenome ERZ650304 (study PRJEB26733, sample SAMN07839271) | wastewater metagenome | biome: small river; feature: stream; material: water | place: USA: North Carolina | collected 2016-03-01 ...
GACCATGCTTGATTTGGGCGCGAATGCTGACTGCGAGCCAATGCACTTAGTGCAGTTCGCTCAAATGGCCAACGTGATGGTGCAGGTAGTTGATGGCAAACAAAACCCTTCAATTGGACTTCTTAATATTGGTGAAGAAGTGATTAAGGGTAATGAAGTGGTTAAGCAAACCAGCGAGCTACTGCGTCAAACTTCCTTAAACTTTTATGGCAACGTAGAAGGCAATGACATATTTAAGGGCACCACTGATATTGTGGTGTGTGATGGCTTTGTGGGTAACGTTGTATTAAAAGCTAGCGAAGGCTTGGCTAAGATGATGAGTGGCATGATTCGTGAAGAATTTAATCGCTCATTGATGACTAAGATCATGGCTGTTTGCGCAATGGTTCCTTTGCTCAGAGTGCGTAAGCGTGTTGATCATCGTCGTTATAACGGCGCGGTATTGTTAGGTTTACGCGGCTGCGTCATTAAGAGCCATGGTTCTGCAGACAGTTATGCATTTGGCTTTGCTCTAGATCGTGCTTATGAAGCAGCAAAAAATCGCATGGTAGAGCGTATTGCCGCAGCCTTTGTGGTGGAGACGAAAGTATGAGTATCTTTGCAAGAGTAGCTGGCACTGGAAGCTATCTTCCTGAATTACGTCTAACTAATCAGGACTTGGTAGAACGTCTAGCCAAAAATGGCCTAGAGACCAGCGATGAGTGGATTAAGACGCGTAGCGGTATTTCTGCGCGTCACTTTGCGGCTGAGAATGAGCTCACCAGCGATCTAGCAGTAAAGGCTGCAGAAGCTGCACTCAGTAGCGCTGGGATTACCTCTGAAGATTTAGATCTCATTATTTTGGCTACTTCTACACCCGATCATTTGGGTGGATTTCCAAGCACTGCTTGTGTGGTTCAAGATAAATTAGGTGCGCATACTTCTTGTGCTGCATTTGATGTACAAGCGGTGTGTGCCGGCTTTACGTATGCACTGGCTATTGCAGATGCTTTTATTCGCTCTGGTTCATACAAAAAAGTTTTGGTGATTGGTGCTGAAACCTTCTCACGTATTCTGAATTTCCAAGATCGCGGCACTTGTGTCTTGTTTGGCGATGGCGCCGGAGCGGTTGTGCTTGAGGCTTCCAAAGAGGCCGGCATTCTTTCTACCGCATTACATGCTGATGGTAGTCAGCGCGATATCTTGTGTGTTCCTGGTCGTGCAGGCAACGGAGAAGTGCATGGATCACCGTTTATGACGATGGATGGTCAAGCAGTATTTAAGTTGGCCGTGAAAGTTTTAGAGCAAGTAGCTCACGAGGCGCTTGATAAAGCTAATCTCAAGCCTGAGCAAATTGACTGGCTAGTTCCGCATCAAGCCAATATCCGCATCATGGAAGGCACTGCCAAGAAGATGGGCATGTCCATGGATAAAGTGATTGTGACTGTGCATGAGCATGGCAATACTTCCGCTGCATCGATTCCGTTGGCATTAGATTCTGGTGTGCGTTCCGGACAAATTAAGCGTGGCCAACATCTTTTATTAGAAGGTGTTGGTGGTGGCTTTGCTTGGGGCGCGGTAGCTATCAAGTATTAAAAACACTCCTTCATTAATTTAATTATTTAGCGAATTAATCACATGACATTTGCATTCGTATTCCCCGGTCAAGGTTCTCAATCTGTTGGCATGCTCAACACCATTGCGCAGCGTCCAGAAGTACGTTCAACATTACAAGAGGCATCTGATGCCTTGGGTGAGGATGTCACAAAGCTGATTGCTGATGGTCCTGCTGAAGCATTGTCTTTAACAACCAATACTCAGCCTGTGATGCTGACTGCTGGCGTTGCCTTTTATCGCGCCTGGTTAGCTGCCGGTGGCGCCGTTCCCAAGGTTATGGCGGGACACAGTCTTGGTGAGTATTCTGCTCTGGTTGCATCCGGAGTAATCTCATTTAAAGATGCCGTTCCTTTGGTGCGTTTTCGTGCTGAAGCAATGCAAAGCGCCGTTCCAGTTGGTACTGGCGGTATGGCTGCTATTTTGGGTTTAGATGATGCGACCGTGATTAAAGTTTGTGCTGAGGCAAGCGCTGCTTCTGGTGGTGTAGTTGAGGCAGTGAATTTCAATGCGCCTGGTCAAGTTGTGATTGCTGGTGCAAGTGATGCTGTTACCAAAGCATGTGAGCTATTAAAAGCTGCTGGTGCTAAGCGCGCCTTACCGTTGCCAGTATCTGCACCATTCCACTCCTCTTTGTTGCAACCTGCATCGGAAAAGCTACAAGGCTACTTAGCAAATATCGAATTTAAAGCGCCAAGCATTCCTGTTATCAATAACGTGGATGTTGAAATCTTGAATGATCCGATTGCCATTAAAGATGCTTTGGTGCGTCAAGCAGCTAAGCCTGTGCGTTGGCAAGAAACTATTCAAGCGATGGCTGGTCAAGGCATCACTCAAGTGGTGGAGTGCGGTCCTGGCAAAGTATTGGCTGGCCTGACAAAGCGTATTAATGATCAAGTTACTGGCGTGCCAGTGTTTGATGAAGCTAGCTTGACTGAAGTTCTCGCAAGCCTTAAATAAAATCCAGATTACAGAAATAAGACAGCGGAAGACAAATATGAATCTCGACTTAAGCGGACAAATTGCCTTGGTAACTGGCGCCTCACGCGGTATTGGTCAAGCAATTGCGGATGAGTTAGTAAAGTGCGGCGCCAAAGTAATCGGTACGGCCACTTCGGAGAGTGGGGCTAAAGCCATTGATGAGCGCCTGAAAGCTTCTGGTGGTGCAGGTAAGGTATTGAATGTCACTGCACCAAATGCTTGTGAAGAAATTATTGATTTGATCGTTAAAGAATATGGCGGCATCAATATCTTGGTAAACAATGCTGGCATTACGCGCGATAACTTAGCGATGCGCATGAAGTCCGATGAGTGGACCGATGTGATTGATACCAACTTAAGTTCAGTCTTCCGCCTTTCTCAAGCGGTGATGCGTCCGATGATGAAGGCTCGTGGAGGTCGCATTATCAACATCACTTCTATTGTTGGCCATATGGGAAATCCTGGCCAAGCAAACTACGCTGCTGCAAAAGCAGGCGTTTCTGGTATGACTCGTGCCCTAGCTCGCGAAATCGGTAGCCGTAACATCACGGTCAATTGCGTGGCTCCTGGATTTATTGATACGGATATGACCCGTGCCTTGAGCGAAGAGCAGCAAAATGCCCTAAAAGTGAACATTCCTTTGGCTAGATTGGGTAGCCCTGAGGATGTGGCTCAGGCAGTGGCATTTTTGGCCTCTCCGGCAGCTGGCTACATTACGGGTAATACCCTACACGTCAATGGCGGACTATATTTAGCCTAACGGCAAAGCAAGGATTTGGTCATTTTTAGGCGAATTTGCTAATTCGGTCCGCCAAACTGATAAAATCCTTTTCATCGTTTTTTACAACCCCTGGGGAAATTAATGGACAACATCGAACAACGCGTTAAGAAAATCGTCGCTGAGCAATTAGGCGTCGCAGAAGCAGAGATCAAAAATGAATCTTCTTTTGTGAACGACTTGGGCGCTGACTCTCTTGACACTGTTGAGCTGGTTATGGCTTTGGAAGATGAATTCGGCATCGAAATTCCTGATGAGGAAGCTGAAAAGATCACCACAGTTCAGCTCGCGATCGACTTCGCTAAATCAAAAGCTCAGGGTTAATTCCCTAGCCTAGGTATTACTGTGTCAGCATCAAATGGCCGACGCCGGGTAGTAGTCACCGGCCTTGGTCTCATCTCACCTGTTGGTAATTCAGTTGATGTAGCTTGGTCTAATTTGCTCGCGGGCAAATCAGGCATTGCTACCATCACCAAGTTTGACCACACTCCGCTTAGCGTTCATTTCGCTGGAGAGGTGAAAGATTTCAATGTCGAAGAATATGTTTCTGCCAAAGAGGCGCGCCATATGGATACCTTTATCCATTACGGTATCGCTGCTGGTACGCAAGCTATTCGCGACAGTGGTTTAGAGATCACAGAACAAAACGCCGAGCGCGTAGGTGTGATGGTTGGCTCCGGTATCGGTGGCCTGCCAATGATTGAGGAAACAGGCGCTGAGCTCTTGGCTCGTGGCCCTCGTCGTATTTCACCTTTCTTTGTTCCAGGCTCAATCATCAATATGATTTCTGGGCATCTCAGTATTTTGTTTGGTCTCAAAGGTCCAAACGTTGCTGCGGTGACTGCCTGTACAACTGGTTTACATAGCATTGGTTTGGCTGCGCGTTTAATTCAGTACGGCGATGCTGATGTCATGGTGGCTGGTGGTGCTGAATCTACTATTTCTGCTTTGGGTGTTGGTGGTTTTGCTTCTGCAAGAGCACTCTCTACACGCAATGATGATCCTGCAACTGCATCACGTCCTTGGGATAAAGACCGCGATGGTTTTGTTCTCGGCGAAGGTGCTGGCGTTGTAGTGCTTGAAGAATACGAGCATGCAAAAGCACGTGGCGCAAAAATTTATTGCGAGCTACTGGGCTTTGGTATGAGTGGCGATGCGTATCACATGACCGCTCCAAATATGGATGGCCCACGTCGTTGCATGGTTAATGCAATGCGCGATGCCAAGCTTAATCCAGACCAGATTCAATACTTAAATGCTCACGGAACTTCTACACCGCTAGGTGATAAAAATGAAACCGAGGCTATTAAGGCTGCTTTGGGCGATCATGCCAAAAAGGCTTTAATTAATTCCACTAAGTCGATGACCGGCCACCTTTTGGGCGGCGCTGGCGGCTTGGAGTCTGTATTTACGATCCTGGCCCTCCACAACCAGAAGTCGCCACCTACTATCAATATCTTTAATCAAGACCCTGAGTGTGATTTGGACTACTGCGCCAATACCGCCAGGGATGTGAAGATAGACCATGCAGTCAAAAACAATTTTGGCTTTGGGGGTACTAACGGTACCTTGATTTTTGGCAAACTGACCTAATATTCTTAGTATCTCCATTGTTGGTCTTTACCAAGTAGGTCTATAGCATTATGAAAAAGTACTTAATTGCGCTCATGACTATTTTTAGTCTTGGGCAGTTTGCATTTATTCAACCAGTCTCTGCACAAAATCCTCGGGTAACGATTCCTGATTTTGCGGATTTGGTTGAGCGTGCCAGTCCGGCGGTGGTGAATATTCGCACCACTGAAAAAGTGGTGGTTCAACAAGCGCAAGGCGGTATTCCTGGTATGCCTGAAGATCAAGCGGAATTCTTCCGCCGTTTCTTTGGCGTACCTATTCCTGGAATTCCGAACGGACCTAAACAGGCGCAACCAAATTCAGGCAAACCACAAGAGGCGGATCGTGGTGTGGGCTCTGGTTTCATTATTGAATCCAATGGATTGATTTTGACTAATGCGCACGTGGTTGAGGGTGCTACAACTATCTACGTGACCTTGACTGATAAGCGTGAGTTCAAAGCAAAGTTGCTTGGTATGGATAAACGTACTGATGTTGCTGTTGTCAAAATTGATGCTCGCGATTTACCTAAGTTGCCTTTGGGCGATTCTTCAAGAGTGCGTGTAGGTGAATGGGTTCTAGCGATTGGTTCCCCGTTTGGCCTTGAGAATACGGTCACCGCAGGGATTGTGTCTGCTAAGAGTCGTGATACTGGCGACTACTTACCATTCATCCAGACGGACGTGGCGGTTAACCCAGGTAACTCTGGTGGCCCTTTATTAAATACCGCCGGTCAGGTAATTGGTATCAACTCACAAATCTTTAGTCGCTCTGGTGGCTACATGGGAATTTCATTTGCTATTCCGATTGATGAGGCGATGCGTGTTGCCGATCAATTGCGTACCAATGGCAAGATGACCCGCGGTCGTATTGGTGTTGCTTTGGGCGAGATGACCAAAGATGTTGCTGAGAGTTTAGGTTTGGGTAAGCCGCGTGGCGCATATGTTCGTAACGTTGAGCCAGGTGGACCAGCTGCTGCAGGTGGAATTGAATCTGGTGATGTGATTCTGAGTTTCAATGGGCGCGATATTGCTAAATCAACTGACTTACCAAGAGTGGTTGGCGAAACTAAGCCGGGTACTTCAGTACCAGTGCAAGTTTGGCGCAAGGGTGGCACTCGTGATTTAACGGTGACCGTAACTGATGCCGAATCTACTCAGGCGGCAAATAAGAAGTCGGATGCCCCAGCCTCAAATGGCAATAGCGCAAATGCCCTTGGGGTTGCTGTAAGTGAGCTATCCGATAGCAAAAAGAAGGATTTGAATATCAAGGGTGGTGTTGAGGTTACTGGTTTAGGGGATGGCCCCTTGGCCAGAGCCGGAATTCGCCCTGGTGACGTCATTATTCGGGTTGCTGATGCCGATATTACGGGTGTTAAGCAGTTTGAGACCCTAGTTAAGGGTCTGGATGCTAACAAGGCTGTCCCGGTCTTTATACGCCGTGCTGACAGCACTTTGGTAGTCCCTGTAAGGCCCAAATAACCCTATTTTGGGCTTAGAAATGGGGTTTGGCGCCTTTTGGGCGCCACCCATTACAATCACTTTAAGACGACTTTTTGCAGCGCATCATTGTGGTGCGTTCTGACAAGGCGTTTTTTGAATGACCTATTAAGACGCTATGGATTTAATCCGCAATTTTTCTATCATCGCCCATATCGATCACGGCAAATCGACGCTTGCTGATCGCATTATTCAACTGTGTGGCGGTCTTTCTGATCGCGAAATGGAAGCCCAGGTACTCGACTCAATGGATATTGAGCGTGAGCGTGGCATCACGATTAAAGCGCAAACCGCTGCTTTAAATTACAAAGCCAAAGACGGCAAGATTTACAACATTAACCTGATTGATACCCCAGGCCACGTCGACTTCTCCTATGAGGTTAGCCGTTCTTTATCTGCTTGTGAAGGTGCTTTATTGGTAGTTGATGCTAGCCAGGGCGTTGAGGCGCAAACAGTTGCTAACTGTTACATGGCTCTTGAGTTGGGCGTTGAGGTTGTTCCAGTTCTCAATAAGATTGACTTGCCGCAAGCTGATCCCGATCGCGCTAAAAAAGAAATTGAAGATGTCATTGGTATTGATGCATCAGAGGCGGTTACCTGTTCAGCTAAAACGGGTATGGGTGTAGTGGACGTAATTGAAGAGATGATTGCCAAGGTGCCCCCACCCAAAGGGAATGCAGCAGACCCTTTGCAGGCATTGATTATTGATTCTTGGTTTGACAACTATGTTGGTGTTGTCATGCTGGTGCGCGTTGTGAACGGCACTTTAAAGCCAAAAGAAAAAATTACTTTAATGGCCAACGGTTCAAGTCATTTAGTTGAGCACGTAGGCGTGTTTAGTCCGAAGTCTGTAGATCGTCCAGAGTTGTCTGCTGGTCAAGTAGGCTTTGTGATTGCTGGTATTAAAGAATTAAAGGCTGCTAAGGTTGGTGACACTGTCACGCATTCTCCTGGACAACAAGGTCGCGTTCCTGCGTCTGAGCCATTACCTGGATTTAAAGAAGTTAAACCACAAGTGTTCGCGGGTTTATATCCTGTTGAATCGAGTGAATACGATCAGTTACGTGAGTCCTTGGAAAAGTTACAACTCAACGATGCTTCTCTCTTATATGAGCCAGAGGTATCTCAGGCGCTTGGATTTGGTTTCCGCTGCGGTTTCTTGGGCTTATTGCACATGGAGATTGTGCAAGAGCGTTTAGAGCGTCAGTACGGCATGAATCTCATCACTACCGCTCCAACGGTGGTGTACCAGGTAGAGCAATCGGATGGTTCTATTATTTCTGTAGATAACCCTTCGAAGATGCCTGAGGCAAGCAAGATCAATACGATTCTTGAGCCTATCGTGACAGTGAATTTATATATGCCCCAAGAGTATGTGGGCTCCATTATTACTTTGTGCGTTGGTAAGCGCGGTATACAGATGGATATGAATTACCTAGGTCGCCAGGTCAAGCTCACTTATGAGCTACCAATGGCTGAAATCGTTTTAGACTTCTTTGACAAAATGAAGTCAATCTCACGTGGCTATGCCTCGATGGATTATGAGTTTAAGGAATATCGCCCAGCCGACGTAGTGAAAGTCGACATCCTGATTAATAGCGAGCGGGTCGATGCACTCTCTGTGATCGTTCACCGTAGTAATAGCCAACATCGCGGTCGTGAAGTCGTGGCGAAGATGCGCGGCATCATTCCTCGTCAAATGTTTGATGTGGCTATTCAGGCGGCGATTGGCAGCAATATTGTTGCTCGTGAAAACGTCAAAGCATTGCGCAAGAACGTTCTGGCCAAGTGCTATGGCGGTGATATCTCCCGTAAGCGCAAGTTATTAGAGAAGCAAAAAGAAGGTAAGAAGCGTATGAAGCAGGTGGGTAATGTGGAGATTCCACAAGAAGCCTTCTTAGCTATTTTGCAGGTGGAAGATTAATGAACTTTGCTCTAGTCCTTTTTATCCTGGTGATTATTTCTGGTATCGCCTGGGTTGCTGATAAATTGCACTTTGCTCCGCAAAGACGCTTGGCAGGCAACGACCGCATGCCTTTATGGCTTGAATACACCGCAGGCTTCTTCCCGGTTATATGTGCTGTATTTGTATTGCGTTCTTTTATTGCTGAGCCGTTCAAGATTCCATCGGGCTCAATGATTCCGACTTTGCAAATTGGTGATTTCATTTTGGTAAATAAATTTACCTATGGAATTCGTCTGCCAGTGCTCAATCAAAAAGTGGTCGACCTAGGCACGCCTAAGCGTGGTGATGTCGTGGTGTTTCGCTACCCACGCGATGAGTCGGTGGATTACATTAAGCGCGTAGTTGCCATTCCGGGTGATGAAATCACTTATGAAAATAAGCGCCTGACCATTAATGGCCAACCATTGCAATACAGCGGTGGCGAGTCTTATCTCGATCCCGAGAATATGCGCTATGCCAAACGTTTCACGGAAGCCTTCCCCGCAGACTTAGGTGGCAATCGTCATGAGATCCTTAATGACCCAGATCGTCCAGCTACGGTGTTTCCAACTGAGCGTTTTCCGGGTTCTGAATTCTGCCAATATCAACAGTCAGGTATGACTTGTAAAGTACCAGCAGGGCATTACTTCGCTATGGGTGATAACCGTGATAACAGCGCAGACTCTCGTTATTGGGGTTTTGTGCCGGATAAAAATATTGTGGGTAAAGCTTTCTTTGTTTGGCTTAATCTTGGCAATCTTGGCCGCATAGGCGGATTCGAGTAAATATCATGAATGCGCGCGCCGTTATCGAAACTGGACCGCTGCAAGAGCGCCTGGGCTACACCTTCAAGAAGCCCGAGCTACTGAATCAAGCTTTAACTCATCGCAGTCACAGCAAGAAAAATAACGAGCGTTTGGAGTTTCTGGGCGACTCCATTCTCAATTGCGTCGTAGCAGAGATGCTTTATGAGCGCTATTCCGATTTGGATGAGGGTGATTTGTCTCGTGTGCGCGCGAATTTAGTAAAGCAACAAGCTTTATATGAAATCGCCCAAACTTTATCTTTATCAGATTACTTGCGCTTAGGCGAAGGTGAACTCAAGAGTGGTGGTTTCCGTCGTCCCTCCATCTTGGCCGATACTTTAGAAGCGGTTACCGGTGCAATCTTTATCGATGGTGGCTTTGATGCAGCAAAGGCCTGTTTACGCAAACTCTATTCAGTGATTTTGGCTCATGTAGATCCAAAGACTTTGGGTAAGGATGACAAAACCTTATTGCAAGAATGTTTACAAAGCTATCAATTGCCTTTACCTACCTATAACGTCACCGGAACTACTGGCGCTGCTCACAACCAGCAGTTTGAAGTGGAGTGCCTCATCCCTAGCTTGAAGGTGTCTGTGAAGGGCGATGGTGCATCACGCCGCGCTGCTGAGCAATCAGCTGCTAAGACCGCTTTAATGGCTGCACTGAAAGCATTGCCACAGGAATCTCGCAAACCCAAGAAGACTCGGTCGGCCAAAAAGAAAGCGGCTAAAAAAGAAGTAACCGAAGAGCAGTTCAATCTTAAGCTGAAGGGCTAATCGTGTTTAGATGCGGCAC
>ERZ650304.1301-NODE-1301-length-10002-cov-41.284508_pt1 | contig 10002 bp, 10 predicted proteins | sample MGYA00376240_ERZ650304 | MGnify/ENA primary metagenome ERZ650304 (study PRJEB26733, sample SAMN07839271) | wastewater metagenome | biome: small river; feature: stream; material: water | place: USA: North Carolina | collected 2016-03-01 ...
GATCTACACAGGCGAAGACACTCTTTCCCTACACGACGCTCTTCCGATCTGGTCGGGCAGGCGCGATATTTGTCTAGGCATTGATTTCTAGGGTTAGTTAAATTTTACCGGCAGTAAAAAGAACAAGTAAAAAACGACGGGTAAGTAAAAATGGCCACGATTGCGAGCAAGTCTGAATATGCCGCAATGCGGGGCTGGTCGCCTGCAAATGTGACCAAGATGCTGAAGGCCGGGCGGCTGGTTACCACGCCGGACGGCAAGAAGATTCTGGTCGAGGCCAGCGACGAGCGAATCCGCACCACTGCCGACCCGGCCAAAGATGGCGTGCGTCGTCGCTGGGCGGAAGAGAAAGCAGAGTCAGCCGTTCACCAGCATACGCGCCCAACCGCGCCGACTGATGACAGTGATGACCCCGACGGCGGCAAGGATGCTGACTACTACAATTTCCAGTCGGCCCGCGCCAAGCGTGAAACGCACCTGGCCAAGCTGGCGGAATACGAAGAGCAGCTAAAGGCCGGCAAGCTGCTGCAGGCTGACCGCGTGACCAAGGCGCTGACCGACAACGCCGCCGCCATGCGTGCCGCGCTGGAGCGTTTGCCTGATCGCCTGTCGACCGTATTGGCAGCAGAGTCGAATCCTGAAGCGGTTTATCAATTGCTGGAAACCGAAATCGGCCAGTTGATTGATGAACTACGCCGCGTGGCGATGGAGCTGCCGCGCGCCATGAGCGAAACCCAGCAATGAGCGCCCGCGATCTGCCAGACGGTTATGCCGTCGCCAGCGAAGCATGGGCCGCTGGGTTCCACCGCCCGCCGCGCCAGACTGTTTCCGAATGGGCTGACGAACACCGCCGGCTACCTGCCAAGGGCGCCAGTGAGCCCGGCGCGTGGCGCACCAGTCGTGTGCCGTTTATCCGGGCGGTGATGGATTGCCTGTCGCCGTTCAACCCGGTGCGCAAGGTGGTGTTCTGCAAGTCCACGCAAGTGGCCGGCACCGAGTCAGGCCTCAACTGGATTGGCTATGTGTTTGACCGGTCGCCCGCGCCGATGCTGGTGGTGCAGCCCACGGTAGAAATCGGCGAGTTGTTCAGCAAGCAGCGCCTGCAGCCGATGATTGATGAATCGCCGCGTTTGCGGGCGATCATCCCGCCGGCGCGCAGCCGCGATAGCGGCAACACCACGCTGGTGAAAGAATTCCCCGGCGGCCTGCTGCGTATCACCGGCAGCAACAGCGCCGCCGGCCTGCGCTCGATGCCGGCCAAATATCTGTTTCTGGATGAGGTCGACGCCTACGAGCAGGATGTCGAAGGCGAGGGCGACCCGGTAACACTGGCGGAGCGACGCACCTCGACGTTTCCGCGCCGCAAGATTTTGCTGGTGTCCACGCCCACCATCAAAGGCGTCTCGCGCATCGACCGCGAATACGAAGCCAGCGACCAGCGCCGCTATCACGTGCCATGCCCGCACTGCGGCGAAAAGCAACACCTGAAATGGCCTAACCTGCGCTGGGATGAAGCCGTCACCCGCGTCTGGTACGTGTGCGAGCATAACGGCTGCATGATCGAAGAGCACCACAAGACGCGGATGCTCGAAGGCGGGGAATGGATTGCCACCTACCCGGATCGGGAAGTAGCCGGCTTCCACATCAACGCCCTGTATACCCCGATTGGGCTGGGTGATACCTGGCTCGATCACGCCAAGCGCTGGCTTGCCGCGCAAGGCGATCCGGCGCTGCTGAAATCGTTCGTTAACACGATATTGGGTGAAGCATGGGAAGACCGCAGCAGCCAGATCAAGCCACACGAATTACTCGCGCGGGCCGAACCCTTCCGCCTGCGCACCGTACCGGCCGGCTGCCTTATTCTCACCGCCGGCATCGACGTACAGGATGACCGCTTTGCCGTGCATGTTGTCGGCTGGGGACGTGGCGAGCGCTGCTGGACCATAGACTGGTTCGAATTGCCCGCCGATACCAGCCGCGAAGAAGAATGGGAGCGGCTGGATAGCCTGCTGCTGGCGCAGACCTTCCGCAATCAGTTCGGCGTAGACCTGCGCATCGTTGCCAGTGCCGTCGATACCGGTGGCCACCAGACGCACCAGGCATACAACTGGGTGCGCCTGCGCAAGCATCGCGGCGTGTTTGCCGTAAAAGGCAGCAGCATTGCCAACAAGCCGGTTGTCAACCGCCCGACCAAGCAGGACATCAACTGGCGCGGCAAGGTAGTCAAAGATGGCGTCGAGCTTTACAGCATTGGCGTCGATACCGCCAAGTCGGTGCTGATGGCGCGATTGCTGGGTGATGGCAAGGTTGATGTCACCCAGCGGCTGATTCACTTCAGCGCCGATTTGCCGGAAGAGTATTACCAGCAGATCACCGCCGAGGTATTCGACCCGACGAAAAACCGCTGGGTAAAACGGCGCGGCCAGCTGCGCAATGAGGCGCTGGATACCTGGGTATATGCCTACTTTGCCGCGCTGCAGCCCACGGTGCGGCTGAATATGTTGCGCGAGGCAGACTGGCAGAAGCTGGAAAGCGTGATCGAACCGAAAACCGGCGACCTGTTTGCGCTTCCGCTTGAGCCACCGCCGCGTGATGAAGCCATACAACCATTGATAGAAGCCCAGCAAACGCCCGCCCCAAGCGGGCGTTCTGCTTTAAAGCGGCCGCGTAAAGGCGGATTCGCCACCGGCTGGAGAAAGTAATGCCTTTGCCAACCCCCTCAGCCAGTCTGCAGCAAGCGATGGACATCGTTGCCACGCTCACTGCGGCTTACCAGAGCTACGCAGCAGGCAACGTCACGATCCAGCGCTACCAGATCCATGGTCGAGAAGTGGAATACCGCGATGCCAGCGCCATTCTGAAAGACCTGAACTACTGGGAAAACCAAGTCGCGCGGCTCAAGGCGGCTGAGCGCATTGCCCCACCGCAGCGCATTTACATGAGGTTCTGATGTTCAACTGGCTGAAAAAAACCTTCGGCAAGGCCGCGCCTGCGCCGCAGGCAGCCAACGCCAAGCGCAACTTCGCTGCCGCCCAGATCAACCGCCTGACCGCCAGCTTCAGCACGCAGCAGATGAGCCTGAACGAACGGCTGCGGCGTGGCCTGCGGGTGGTGCGTGCGCGAGCGCGTGATCTGGCGGCAAACAACGACCACGCCCGCCAGTTTGTGCGGCTGTATCGGCGCAACGTCATCGGCAGCAGCGGCTTCACGCTGCAGGTGCAAGCGCTGCGGCCAGATGGCTCACTGGATGAGCTTGATTCCGCCGCTTGCGAAAAAGCCTTCGAGGCCTGGGGCAAGCAAGGCATCTGTGATGTAACGGGCCGCTATTCGTTTCTCGATGTGCAGCTGATGGTGTCGCAGCACCTGGCGCGTGATGGCGAAGTCCTCATCCGCCGCGTGCGTAACAAAAGCGCGTTTCGCTACCAGCTGCAGTTGATCGACCCCGCCTTGCTGGATGACCAGTACAACGTGGCCGATGCTGGCAACGGTCGCCGCATCCGCATGGGTGTCGAGACCGACGAATGGGGCAAGGTGCTGGCGTATTACCTGCTGCAAGACCCGGATCAGGCCTACGCCACCAAGCGCATCCGCGTGCCGGCTGATGAAATCTGGCACCTGTTTCTGCCGGAAGAGATTGGTCAGGTGCGCGGCGTGCCGCCGATGACATCCAGCATGTTGCGCATCAACAACCAGGGCGCCTATGAGGATGCCGCAGTGGTCGCGGCGCGGTTGGGTGCCAGCAAGATGGGGTGGTTTGTTTCGACCGGCGATTCGCCGCCGCCGAATCTGGCCAGCATCGCAACCGTAGACGGTGCCACGGATACCGACCCCGGCCAGTTTACTCAAGATGCTGAGCCCGGCGTGTTTGATGTGTTGCCGCAAGGCTATGAATTCCAGTCTTTCGACCCGGACTACCCGCACGCCAACTTTGATAGCTTCTGCAAAACCTCATTGCGCGGCATCGCCGCTGGCTTGGGTGTCAGCTACACCAGCTTGACCGGCGACCTGAGCGAGGCCAATTACAGCAGCGCCCGTGTTGGCCTGCTGGATGAGCGCGAAGAGTGGAAGCTGATTCAGTCCTGGCTGATTGAAGCATGGCTCGCCCCGATGTACAGCGAATGGCTAGAAATGGCGCTGCTGTCTGGCCAGTTGGCATTGCCGATGGCGAAGTTCGACAAGTTCGACAAAGCCACATGGCAGGGTCGCCGCTGGCAGTGGATCGATCCGGCCAAAGACAATGCCGCCAATACCGATGCCATTGCCCATGCGCTGACCACGCCTAGCGCGGTGATTCGTGAATCCGGGCGAGATCCGGAAGACGTGTGGCGCGAGTGGGGCAAAGATATGAAGCGCATACAGGATCAACTCAGTGGGCTAGACCCGCTGGTGTTGCAGATCATCGCCGGGGCCGCAAAAGCGGCCCCTTCTGTTTTGGAGAGTGGCAATGCCAACACCGGAAGCAACCAAGCCCAAGCCTGATATTGGTCGCCGCAGCTTTGACATTCGCGCCGCCAGCGTCGATGTCCAGCAGCGCACCATCGAGCTGGCATTCAGTAGCACCGAGCCATACACCCGCTGGTGGGGCGTCGAAATTCTCGACCACAAGGCCGAATCGGTACGCATGGGGCGCGTCACCAACCGCGCGCCTCTGCTGCTGGATCACAGCATGAGCAAGCAGATTGGCGTGATCGAATCCGCCAGCATCGATGCCGACGGCGTCGGCCGCGCCGTGGTGCGCTTCAGCAAGTCCGCGCTGGGCGAAGAAATCCTGCAAGACGTGCAAGACGGCATCCGCTGCAAGGTCAGCGTCGGCTATCAGGTTCACGCCTACCAGCTCGAAAGCAAAAACGGTGACGAGGAAACCTACCGCATCACCGACTGGGAGCCATTCGAAATTTCCATTGTGTCCGTCCCGGCAGACGACACGGTGGGTGTCGGCCGCAGCGCCGACGAATTCTCGCCCAAGCCGCCGGCAGCAGCGCAGCGAGAAACCGACGAAACCGCCGAAGCCACCCCGGCCCCGGCCGACACGCAACCTGAACAAGAGGTAAGACATATGACTACTGTTACCGTAGACGACGCAGTAAAAGCCGACCGCGAGCGCGTTCGTGAAATCAACGCCATCGGCGCCAAAACCGGCCAGACCGATCTGGCCCGCCAGTTTGCAGAAAACGGCGAATCGGTCGAAGCCTTCCGCACCGCCGTGCTGGAGCGCATGACTGGCAGCAAGCCGGTGCAGGCAGAAAGCGCTGAGCTGGGTCTGAGCGAAAAAGAAGCCCGCGCCTTCTCGTTTGTGCGCGCCCTGAATGCGTTGGCCAATCCCAACGACAAGCGCGCGCAAGAGGCTGCCGGTTACGAGCGCGAAATCTCCAGCGCTGCCGCCGCCAAGCGCGGCAAAGAAACGTCCGGCATCTTCGTGCCAACCGACGTACTGCGCCTGCACATGGGCGGTCAACGCCGCGATCTGACCGTTGGCACTACCACTGCCGGCGGCCATACCGTTGCCACCGATCTGCTGGCCGGTTCGTTCATCGACCTGTTGCGCAGCAAGATGGTGATCATGGGCATGGGTGCCACCATGCTGAACGACCTCAACGGCAACATCGCCATCCCGCGTCAAACCGGCGGCGCAACCGCTTACTGGGTGGCAGAATCCGGTGCACCGACCGAATCGCAACAAGCATTCGATCAGGTAGCGCTGACGCCTAAAACCCTCGGCGCCTTCACCGACATCAGCCGCCGTCTGCTGCTGCAGTCGAGTATCGACGTCGAAGGCTTCGTGAAAGGCGACATCGCCCGCGTGATTGCGCTGGCTATCCAGTTGGCGGCTATCAATGGCTCGGGTTCGTCCAACCAGCCGCGCGGCATTCTCAACACCAGCGGCATTGGCTCGGTAGTGGGTGGCACCGATGGCCTGGCGCCGACATGGGACCACATGGTTGACCTGGAATCAGCCTTGTCCACGGTGGATGCCGATGTCGGCACCATGGCGTATCTGACCAATGCCAAGGTGCGCGGCAAGCTGAAAAAGACCCAGCGCTTCTCCGGCACCAATGGCGATCCGGTGTGGGAAAAAGACAACACCGTCAACGGCTATCGTGCCGAAGTCACTAACGCGGTGCCAAGCAATCTGGTCAAGGGCTCGTCCGGTGCAGTCTGCTCCGCGATCATCTATGGCAACTTCGCGGATCTGATTCTGGCTTTCTGGTCTGGTCTGGATTTGACGGTTGACCCTTACACCAATAGCACCAGCGGCACCGTGCGTGTAGTGGCGCTGCAGGATTGCGACGTGGCCGTTCGCCATCCGGAATCGTTCGCCGCCATGGTCGACGCAAAGACCTCCTGATTCCCCCGCAATCGAATCGGAAAAATAGCCAACTCGGGTTTTCTGGTTTTGCGCCAGAAAACCCGCCACCTCATCAGGAGCAACCCGCATGACCACCAAAATCAAATACCTCGCCGACGTGTTTGTCGAAGGCGAGCCACGTACTGCCGGCGAGGCATACGACGAAGCCGACGATGTCGCCAAGCAGATGATCACCCTGCGCCGCGCCGAAGCCGTCGAAGAAGCAGAGGCCACCAAGCCTGCCGGCCGCAAGGCTGCGTCGAAATCGGCAGAGCTGCAGGCTGAAAGCGCTGGCGAATAATGGCGCTGGTCGAGCCGCTTGACGTATTCATGGCCGATTTCGGCACCGAGATACGCTGGACGCCCAGCGCCGGCGGCGCCATGCAAATCGCCCAAGCCATCTTCGAGCGGCCCGACGAAAACATGCTGGGCGACCGCGTGCGCAGCCGTGAGTATCAACTCACCCTGCGCAGTGATCGCCTGCAGGGCTGCGACACCGGCGAAACCGTCGTCATCAGTGGCAGCAACTACACCGTCCGCGAATCGCGCCAGCTCGAAGACGGCGCTTTCAAACTCATCACACTCAGCAAGGTTTAAACCATGGCAAGAGCACAACTTACCCGCCCGATGATGTGGGGCGGCGTGGCATATGCAAAGGGCGATACGCTGACCGGCCTGACTACTGACGAGGTGATTGGCTTAGTCAGTCGTGGTCATGCGCTGGATCTGGATGGGGTTGCGGCGGTGCGGAATGCGGTGCCTGCTCAGTTTGTTACGGATGCGACGGGTATCGCGGCTACCATCCCGGCCGCTGGGCTTGAATACGTACTGCCGCAAGGCGTAACCCCAGCCATGTTCCAGCAGGTGCATGACTTACTGGTTGCCATTGCGGCTCCGGCAACAATCAAGTTTAGGTTCGCTGATCAGCTTTCGTGGTCATCCGGAATTTCGATCAACGCCACGTACATTAGTGTGCATGGTAACTGGTCGACAATTGACGCGTCTCCGATGGGCGGCGGCATTCCGATCTCTATTTCCGGTAGCGCTAACCCGCCATACGGTCAAGCGCAGACTTCTCTGCAGTTCTTGACGCTGATCGGCACGGGTAAGGCCGGCACCATGACTGCAATGCTGTTGGCCGGGCCAAATACAGGCGGAAACGGGCCATCGCGGATGAGCGTTAAAAACATGCTCATTAAGGAATTCAATACTGGCATCAAGTTCGGCCCGAATTCCTATTGCCAGAACTTCGAGAACATCGAGATTTACCACGCTGGAACAGGCATCTATTTCCCCGATGGGCAGCCAGACTCTGGGGAGCGCCCTACCTTCAAGTCATGCATCGTATTTCAGTCCGATGTTGCTGTTAGGGCGGATGGAAACCATGGAACATGGCTGCATTTCGAAGGTTGTTCGTTCGACTACAACGGGCGGCAGTTTGATGTTCGGAACGGCGCTAAGGTGTGGGTTACCGATAGCCATATCGAGGCTGACGATTATGCGTTGGCGCCGATCATTCTTACCGGCGACGGTACCGTATTTAAAATGCAGGGTGGACAATTTGTTGTCACAAACACGACCGCGCGAGCCATGCCGTACATCGTGGACAACGCCGCTACTGGAGGCGGTGGCGCCTATTTTAACGATATAAACCTATGGAAAGCCTACACAGCAAACCGATATTTCTCGACTGGTTCCGGTCGCACCTACGTTGATGGGTACACGTCGCTATCGACTCACGACCAGCCCATTCTGCTGAACGCTAGCTACAACGCTCTGAAAGATGGCGGATTTGAGGGTGCGATTGAGGATGACCTGATCTGCATCTATAAGGATACGGCAGGTATAACCAGCGCCATAACTGGAACAAATTTAACGCTGTCATACTCGGCGACGTCTCCCCGCACGGGATCGAAATGCCTTAAGGCAACAAAGGTTGGCGCCGCCGGCACAAATGCCGGATTTTTTATAGCAGTTCCGATCCGCGGTATGAAGCGTCGCAGCACTTTTAAGGGGTATTTCAAGACGGCGGCAACAGGATCGTTCTCAGTCAACCCGGTTTATGCGCGTTTGCAGGTGGATGGAAACGGGGTGCACGTTAATAAAGGAACTTCGGCATCTGAGCCGCAGCAGGTCAAGTCCGATACATCTGGATCGTGGCTTGTCGCGCTCAGTTCAACGTCAGGTATAGCTACTCCACCAGAGTGGGCAACGCACTACGCGCTTTTTATTGACATGACCAGTAAGGGCGCTGGCGACGTGTATTTTGACGATATTGAGATTGCTCAGATGTAACGACCGGCATTTAACACAGCCGCCCGCTTCGGCGGGTTTTTATTTGGTATAGCCTATGTCCTCCATCTCCGAACAAATCCGCGCCACCCTCAAATCCCGCCTGATCGCCGCCGGTCTGACGCACGTTTACCGCTCGCGGCAGTCGGCGTTTGCGGTGGAAGAGGGAATCGCGACGACGATTGAGCCGGTGACTGATCCGTATGCCAGCCTGATTGGTGGCAACAAGCAGCAGGTGCTGACGGTGAATATCATCAGCGTTGGCCGGGGTGCCGAGCCGGATAGTGTGCTGGACCCGCGCCTGACGGCGATTGCCGATTGCCTGCGGGCCGATGTGCGGCTGGGTGGGCTGGCGGTGAACATCGAGGGGCCGGATACCGATTGGGATTTTGATTCTGCCGATGGCGATGCCTGCATTGCCACGCAAACCTTCCGTATTACTTACCGCACGCCGACGGCCAATTCGTCGGCAGTTGCCTGAAAGGAGTCGTAATGCCTGCAATTCGATATTTACACGGCCCGGATGAGCTGCAGTTCGGCGATGTGCCGTTGTTGCGCGAGCAGTGGCGCACTGTGCCGGATGAGCTGGCGCAAGAGCTGATGGCGCGGGGCGATGCCGCCAGCTATGGCTTTGAAGTCGACCCGCCGCCCGCGCCAGCGCCCAAGCGTAAGCAAGCCGATACCCAACCCACCGAGGCCGCCTGAAAGCGGCCTCAAGTTTTTTAAGGAATAGCACATGCAAGCATCTGGCTCGCTCGCCCGCGTGGCGTTCTGGGATGAATCCAGCTGGGGTGTGACACCTGGCTCGCCATCCGTCTATCTGCTGGGCGCCGCCACTGAGGGCGTTGGCCTCAAGGGCACGGTCGAAAAGCTGATTTCGAAAGCGATTTCGTCACTGCGCGGCACCCGTAACAGCCGTGGCGGCAACATCACGGCGGGTGGCTCGATCCCGTTTGAGCTGCCGACCCACGGCATTGGCCGTTTGCTGAAGCACGCTATCGGCACCGCCGTATCGGGCCGTTATGCCACGCAAGCGGCAGGCCTGACCGGCATCGCCACCCGTTACGTGCAATCGACCTGCCCGACCGGCGCCGGCACGTTGACGCTGTCTGGCAGCAATCTGACCTGGACCGCGAATGGCGACACCGCCGGCGCGGCGGTCAATGTCTCGGCGGCGGGTGAATACGTGCTGCAGAGCGGCACGGCCAGCAAAGCGATTTATATCACCAGCGCCGGCTCGCCCAGCGGCGGCACTGCCACGGTCACGGTATCCAGCTCGCTCTACAAGCACACCATCAAGCGCGGCGCGCTGCCGGCGGGTTTTGGTATCGAACTTGGCTACACCGATATCGGCGTTTATCACG
>ERZ650304.1302-NODE-1302-length-9998-cov-4.350498_pt1 | contig 9998 bp, 17 predicted proteins | sample MGYA00376240_ERZ650304 | MGnify/ENA primary metagenome ERZ650304 (study PRJEB26733, sample SAMN07839271) | wastewater metagenome | biome: small river; feature: stream; material: water | place: USA: North Carolina | collected 2016-03-01 ...
GCTCTTCCGATCTGGGCGGTGCGGTAGCCGAGTTGCCAGCCGAGCACTGCCGCCAGCGTCGTGAGCAGCCAGAACAGCAGCGTGCATGCGAGCCACTTGCCGCTCATCCTACGCCCTCCGCCCCATGCTTGGCCGCCAGCAGTCCGAGCATCGTCTGTGCCGCTGCGCGCTTCGCCGCGGTCTTGCTGGGGGCCTTCGCGCTGGCTCTCTCACCGTCACAGCTGACCGCGCACTCGAAAAGCGGCGCATGCACGGTGCCCACATTCTCGCTCTGGATATACGCCGGCGGTCGGGTATCGGGGTCGCGCGCTTGCGTCCACTCTTGGAGCGCGCCCACGGGGTTGTGGGTTTTATGCACGGGAACGGGCGGGGCAGCGGCCTTGGCGAGCGTAGCGGCGGGCCGGGCGGCGAAGTCTTCATCGGTCAGGTGATCGAGAAGGCCCAGCGGATCGAGGATCAGCATGGTGCCGTCTGCCTGGGGCGCGCAGTCGATGCCGAGGAAGTCCAGGTGGTTTTTGAGTTCTTGTAGGTGGCTCATCGGGCGGCGGTCCTTTTCTGGCCGAAGGGAACCGGGGCGGCGTCGACCGTCCGCACAACCTCCAGCCGGGTGTCGTAGAGAACCGCGGCGGTGCCTTGGGGAAGGTCGCTTGGCTGCGGTTCGATGATCGAGATCGCGTAGTCGTTCTCGCGCGGGACGAGCCAGACCGAGCGGCGGTGCATCTTCACGTAGTCTTTGACCGCCTGGAAGGTCCGACTGAAGCTCTCGGCATCTCGGGCCACGGCTACACCTCCACCGCGGTCAAGATGCCAGTGCTGATCCACTCGGCGAACATCTGGGCGGGCTCGCACCGCGAACGGCCGGCTGAGTTCTTCAGGGTCCACAACTCGCCCTCGAAAGGCTCCAGGGTCCCGATCTCGCCGTCGCTGAGGATCTTCTCGAAGTTGTTATGGATGGCACCCTTCGCACGGTAGCGGCCGGCGGTCGGCGAAGCGGAGACATTCAGCATGTTCTTCAGCCTCTCTCGGAGAGCCTCTTCCGTCTCGTTGATCTCGTCCAGGCGGAGGGCGGAAACCTCGCCCTTGTCTCCGGTGTGGATTCCCCTGCAAAGCGGCTCCAGGGCTTCGATAAGCCGCACGGCCTCTTTGTGGTTCGAGATGGCGGCGATGATCCACCGCTTCAGTTCAAGAAGGGCCTTGTATTCGCGCGGTGTCATGGTTCTTACCCTTGTAGCAGGCGAGCCGGGATCGCGATGATCGCCCCGCAGTCGCAGGTGATTGTCTTTTCCTTGAATGAATTCGGTGTCCACATCAGGCTTCCGCCGGGTGAAGGAAGCCCTTCTTCGCAGCTTGGACAGGTGATAAACCAGGCTGCTGGCGTGACAATGGCAGTCTTGGGTTTGGCCATGTTCAGTACCTTTCTTTCTAAGCCGCCCGCACGCCCCGCAGCGCCTTCGCTTTGGGGGCTGCCAGAATGCCGCACGCCGCCCGCGTATAAGCCACGACATCGCCGGTAGGCTCTCCGCTCGCCTTGGCCATCCAGGCGAAGCAGCGCTTGATAAAGGCGAACGACCGCCCAGCCTGCGCCCGCTCGCCGAGGATCGCCGCCGCCAGTACGGTCGCCAGCGCATCGGCGAGCTTGGCGACCGGGCGAGAGAGCCGGCACAGCGTCTCGTAGCGGTCCATGGCCAGCTCGCCAGTGTAAACGTGGCCGGTCACAAGGAAGGCCGCGCCGGCTTCGATGAGCGACAGGGCGGTGTTGCGAATGAGGGTTTTTCGCTCGGGGGCGATCGAGCGCGACCAGCACAGGATCTTGGTCAGGATGCGCTCGGTGTAGCTGTAGCGAAGCGAGAACACGCGGTCGGCAACGGCGAGGTGATTTGTGGTGCGCATGCAGAAGTAATAATAAACCCCATGAACGCTGTCAACTTAAATGCAGAAAATTATTTATTTCTCGTCGGAAACAATATTCCTTACCCGACCCGAAACCCCGATCATTCGCGCATGGCGCAGCGCCCGACCGACGTTCTGCCGGCTGCACTGCAACACCTCGGCGATCTCCTGGTAGCTCAGCTGCGACAGGTGCAGCTCGACAACGCGGATCAGGCTGTCCGATGGCGCTTCCTTGCGGTGAAGCCCGATGGCCCTCGCGCGTATGCTGACCATGTAGGGCTCGACCCCGGCGAGCTTGGCCTGTTCTTGCCGCGACGCACCGGGGTTTTCTCGGAGAACCCGGTCGAGCGCCGCGATCCGACTCGCCCCCAGCAGCCGGGGTCGCCCGCGCCGGACCTTGATCCCGATCTTCTTGGCCAGCCGGCGCACCGTCTCGTAGCAGCAGCGGTGCTTGTGGGCGATCTGGGTGATCGTGGTCGAACCGGGCTTTGCGGCCATGAGGCGCAGATCTTCCTGCAACTGCGCGAGCTGGGCGTGAGGGATCGCCGGGCTCATCGGCAGCGCCTCAGCTCGTCGTCAAGCTCGGTCTCTTCGCAGTGATGAAAGCAGCCGTGGGGCAGTTCGACAAGGTCAGGCGGCGCGAAGGTCGGTTCCTCGCTGTCGGTGGTCACGGTGTATTCGTGGACTTTCCCCACGGCATCCACCATGAAGCAGGGGCCATGGTCGGCCGCGCGAGACCAACTGGCCTGGGTCGCGCTGAAAAAGAACCGGCGAGGGTGCGGCCACAGCCAGTCGTCGCAGGTTGGCCGGCGATCGATGAGGTCGACAGGGGAAGCGATCGAGAGGGACGCGAACGCCAGGCCGGCGAGAAGGATCTTGAATGTGGTCATGGGTGGTCGAGGTATTCTTTCGATGGGTCTGCGTCGGGCCTTCGCCGGCCGCTCGGGCTGTGGCGTATCCACTGCGCCGGCTCGACGTTGGGATCGTAGTTCTCTAGAGCGGCGACCGCCGCCCCATGGAAGGAAATCACCAGAACTCAGTGACCGTATCTTCGTCGGGGCCGATGCTCAGCCGACCCCGGCCGAACGTCAGCGGGTGGGCGGTCAGTAGTTTGTTGCCGATCTTGCGAGTGACGTGCTGGGGCAGACCGTCGGGGAAGCCGATGATGGCCAGTAGATCGCGAGTTTCTTTGCTCATGGTCTGACCTGTTGATCGAGAGCATGTAGGCGCACGCAAGACGCACTGCAGAACGTGCGCCCGTTCGCCTCAACTGCCCGGTCGCCACCATCGGCGTAGCGCGGGGTGCCACAGTGGAAACATTCCGCGCGCTCATCGCCTTTGAGACGGCGCTCGATCTGCTGCGGTGTAGCGGGCATATCAGAACCCGGCCCCGCCGAACCAAGCGCCCGGCCCGGTGTCAATGTCGATGCGAACCTCGCCGACACGCACCCCCTCGTTGAAGCAGGCGGCCCGGCGCGCCGGCGTCCGCTCCGCGCGCTGACGGTTGGCATCCTCATAGGCGGCGACCTCGGCAGCGGTGGCATCGCGCAGAAGCCGGCCATCGGTCGGGGAGTATGCGGCGTGGCGCTGGCTGGTCATCACTGCACCGCCGCCTTGTTCTCGTAGGTCTTGATCAGCTCAGTCTCCGCGATGTTCCACAGCGCGCCGCTGGCGGGCCGACAGACGCCGGTGCAGAGGTCGCGGAACAGGCGATCGGCTTCGTCTTTGGTGAAGATCGCGTGGCGGCCCGTGCCATACTGGTTCCCCTCGGAGTCCCAGAGCAGCAGCACGTACTTGGGGCTGCGCTGCCGAGGCTCGCGGGCGGCTCGTTTCTGCAGCTTCTCGGCGTCGTGCATGATGCGGAGCACGTCGAGCATGGTCATTTCAGAAGAAGGAACAGTGGGCTGGTTGTTGGTGGCTCGCATAAGAAGCAGTCTGGGGCGGAAACTGGACGCTGTCAACGGAATCCGAAAGAATTATTTATTTCTCGTCGGTGAAGTCGAATTTATCCCACCATAGATCGGGGTTCGCTTCGCGCCCCAGCCTGACAAACTCCCGCGCCGCTGCCAGATCGGCCACTTCATCATGAAGTTGGTCCACCACGAAAGACAGCCACGTCGCGAGCGACATCGTGCGCGGGTCTTGCGGCGTGCCGAGGTCGCGCCAGACGATCGTTTCTGCGTAGCCTACGAGGTAGGGGTTCTCACGGTACTCGTGCAATCGCGCGCCAGACATGGGCTTGGAGCACCGAACCGAAGTCACCTCGGCGCGTTTCCTTCCGCACCCGTGGCAGGTTCTTGGCCAGGCGCTCTCCATAGCTTCGAGAAGTGGCAGCGTGACCTTCTGATCGGCTTCTATGAAATACAAGCAGCGGTCCGAGTAGCAGCGATCGTTATCGATGATGAAGATCATAGAAAACCGTTCTATTTTAGTTGACTCGTCGGTGATTATTGTACGATCGTCTTTACCGTGCCGTCAAGCCAGCTTGATCTATTATCCTGGGTAGCTCCCCCTCAGCGGGTGATTCCTCCCCCTGTCGTTTACCCGCTCTGCCAGCAGTCCGGCCCGCTTCCCCCGCGGACAGAGGTTTCCTGCAGCAGCTGCGCCCGGCCCGAGCTGCGGTGTGGGTGTGAGCTTCCGCCCTGGCAGATCGCCTCGATGTCGCCGGCCGAAGATATCCCCCAGGTTACAGACGAAGACCGGCTGCTGATTGTCGATGGCTCTGCGCTGCTGCACCGCTACTACTTCTCCGAGCAGCAGAAAGGGACGTCGCGACGGCTCGACAAGCAGGGCCGTTCCGTAGATGCGCTGTACTGGTCGACGCGGGCGCTGCTTCAGATCCTGGGCAAGGTGCAGCCTACGCACGTCGCGGTGGTCATCGATCATCCAGACGGCAGCGAAGCGCGAAAGGCCCTTTACCCCGGCTACCGATCGCGCAAGGAGAAGGACCCCGGCTTCGCGGCCCAGGTCGAGATCGCGGCGCGGTCCGCCTGGCGCGTGCTCGGGATGCGAATCTACCAGGATGCTTCCTGCGAGGCTGACGATGTGATCGCCACCCTGGCGCACAGGTGGCCCCAGCGCGCCGGCCTATACCTGTGCTGCTGGGACAAGGACCTACTGCCCGTGCTCGACCCGATCGACTACGGGCCTTCGCGCACGCTTGTCCAGATCGAAGAGGGCAAGGTCGCCTTCAAAGAACCGGCCCAAGTGGCGCTCGATCGCTTCGCCGTCCACTGCAGCCAACTTCCCGATCTGCTGGCGCTCATGGGCGATGCGTCTGACTGCCTTCCCGGCGTGCCAGGCATTGGCAAGAAGACCGCGGCGGAACTGCTGACGCGCTATCAGTCGCTCTGGGGGATCTATCGGCACCTCGACGAAGGAACGCTCAACATCCGAGATCTGCGTGGCGGGCTTCGGATCGTGGGGCTACTCAAGGAACACCGCGAGAGCGCCATCACCACGCGGCGGCTGGTGCAGCTCGACCGGGCAGTCAGCGGCGTAGTCGGGGAAGTGGCGGCTTTCGAGGTGGGGCACAGGTGGAAGTGGGCAGACGACGGAGACGCAGCGATCGAGGCGACATATGCGGAGCTGGGCCTGGGGGATCTGCTGAGTCAGCCCTAGGGTTTCATAGAAACCTCAAATAATTTATTTTATTTGGTTGACACATCCAGAAACCGCCTTAGAATAAACCTCATGGACGCGCCGATCACTTCGACCATCACCGCCGTGCTCGCCGGCCAGTCGGTTCGCATCTTTGGCGTATGGCACAACCGTCGCGAGCCCATGGCCTATGACCTGACGTTCAGGGTCGGCGACGGTAATCCTCAAAGTCGATTTTGATTCTGGTCCGACCGATGCCCCGTCGCTGTGGCACGGTGACTGTGGGGGCAGTGTGATATAGGTGCTCGCATGAGCAAGAAAAAAGATGACACCGACAGCGACTTCAATACCGACGTGTTCAACTTCCTTCGTCGTATCGAGGATGGTGAGTCGGTGCATGACCATGATTCTACACGCGGGTCTGACAAAGACCGTAAGGCCAGCGACGAAGAAACAAAAAACAGGGGAGACCAAAAGAAGACATGAGCATAAAGGCGATCTAGATGGTCGCAATCTGCCTGGCATAAGTGGCGAACTACCACGAGCAGTTCGCCACTTACATGCTGCTTAGATGATTCCGATTAAGCGTATCAACTCGACGATGAGTCGAAGCACTTGAACGGGATCAAACTTATAACGCTTGGCTATAAGTAGCAGTACTAGTGCTAGTAGAACTGTTATAAAGGCCATTAACCATTCTCCTTTCTCGCGCTGCACTCGAAGGTTTGCCGACCTAAGAGAAGCAGCGCGGGGATGGAAAATGAATAGTCGATTGGATAATTCGTTGTCCACAATATTTCATTTGCAAAAACATGATTATAGTTGATTAAATATCAAGATAGATGTTTTATTAAATATCAAACAGGGGCACTCTCAAACAACTAGAGCGCCCCTGTTTTCCGTCGGTGGTTAACGCTTGGGGAATTCCCTGAGCATGGCCAGAGCAAATTTCTTAGTGGGCACCGTCATGAATATGAACTCCGGATGGTCGAGATCCCACCCGATGACCGCCCAACGATAGCCAGGTTCCCTGTTTGGCATCCTGGCGATCTCATAAATGGCCCTGTTTCGCTGCTCTCCGACGGCGCGGAATGTTCTTTTGAGCACGACAGGTTCGTAGAGCTTGCCCCTGTGAAAGATGCTCAAGCACGCACACATGCGGGATTCCTTCTCGTCGGTCAGGTCATCGAATAGATAGGCGAATCGAGAACGAGAGTAGGGCGGCTTGGCAGCGGACTGTCGACGGGCGGAAGTTGTTTCAGCGACGGCGTTCATAGGCGACCTCCGGTTGTGTTCGGTAGGCGCAGTTTGATACGGAATTCCACATCAAGCAAATAATGATTCGGAATTCCGTATCAAAATCGATGCTAGAGACGGTCAGTGGTCACGACTGCTCCGGCCGACATTCAATGTTCAAGCGGGCTGAGCGCCAGATTCGTGCGCGCTCGGGACAAAAGCGGACTGACCATGCGGGGGGTAGCAGAAATGGCAGGGCTTGCGTACTCTACCATTGCGTCGATAGCCTACGGTAAGGCCCTGCCGCAGATTCATACGGTAGAGATTGTCGCGCGTGTTCTTGGGGTTCCTCCTGGGTGGTTGGCATATGGCCAGGGTCCCGAGCCGGAATGGAAAGAATCAAAGCAATCGAACGTTCCAGCCAGAACGAAGACTAAGAAAAATAAGATCTGACTCGTCGAGCATCCGACGGGGCCTTAGTTGTCAGACCCGCATGCGAGAGTTCTTCGCATGAGCAAGCTGACCCGCGACGAGAGAATCCAGGTTCTGAAGCAACTCCTAGAGGGTTCTTCCGTCTCGTCGACGGTCCGCCTGACCGATATCTCGATGCCGACGATCCTGAAACTGCTGGTCGACGTGGGCGAGGTTTGCGCCGAGACTCACGATCGCTTGGTGCGGGGCGTCAGGTCTCGCCGGGTACAGGCCGACGAGATCTGGTCATACGTGGGCATGAAGCAGAAGAACACCGACGAGATCGACCGGGCGTGCGGCAAGGGCGATTCTTGGACGTGGCTAGCGATTGATGCCGACCATAAACTGATTATTTCGTACCTCGTAGCCGATCGCGGCGAAGAGAGCGCTAAAGCCTTCATCGGCGATCTGGCTGCTCGGCTTGCGAACCGCGTTCAACTCACCACCGATGGCCTAAAGGTTTATCTGGATGCCGTGGAAAACGCCTTTGGATGCGACGTGGATTACGCGCAGCTCGTGAAACAGTATGCCGCGGTGATTGAAGGTCAGAAGCGCTACAGCCCGGCTGAGTGCTGCGGTGCAACGAAAACCACTGTGACCGGCAATCCGAATCGCAAAGATATCAATACTTCGTTTGTTGAGCGCGTCAACCTCACTGTCCGGATGCAGGATCGCCGGTTCACTCGGCTAACCAACGGGTTTAGCAAAAAACTTGAGAATCATATTGCATCGGTTCATCTACATATGTTTGCATACAACTTCGTCCGCATGCACAAGACACTGCGCATGACTCCGGCGATGGCTGCAGGTCTCACCGATCGCCTGTGGGGCGTCGAAGAGATCGTGGCGCTACTGGAAGCGAAAGAAGAGAAGGAAGCCCTAGCGGCGCGTTCGGCCAAGCCCGCCAAGCCAACGATCGTCCGCAGCTCGCGCGAGTACAAGGCGATCCCCCTCACCCCGATCAAGGTTAACGGTCGGCGCGTCGGTGACTTGTCGGACCAGAGTTAACGATGACCTTGAGCACTACCCTCGGCGATGCGACCTCGCTTCACTTCCAGCTGCCGCGCGACGCCGGTTTCGTCAAGGACAGTATCACCCACGTCAAGATCACGCTCCGCAGCGACGACACCTACACTCTGGAGTTTCTCAAGGTGCGTGGCGTGAAGGTCTCCGAGGTGGCCAAGGACGAGATGATCCACGTCGACATGCTGCGGCAGACGTTCACTGAGCGCACGGGGCTGGAGTGCAGCCTGGGCCGCAGTCGGGGCCGGGTCGAGCGCGAGATCCTCTACGATCGAGACGGCTTCTGGATCAAGAAGAACGCTCTCGGCGATTACGAGGTTTATCAAAGCGGCGTCACGCACAGTACCCGCGTAGCCACGATCGGGCGAAACCTCAAGGATGGCTGGGAGCGCGCGAAGACTGAGTGCGAGCGACGGGCGCAGCTGGCCAAGGAGACCGCCCGATGAGCGCCTACGGCCACGACTCGGCGGGAAACGCGCCAGCTTTCTACGAAGAGATCACCGTCGCACAGTCGCCCGCGATGATGCGCTACATCTGGGGGCCGCGTGTCCGCTGGCTGCGCCGGCGTCTCGGCACTCACCGCAGCATCTGGGCAGCGCGGATGGAAAACGGCCAGCTCGTTCGCTGGTAGGCGTTGGATTTGTATTGACTGTCGAGCCTGACCGCTCGATATGATGCGCCCCGTGCTCGACCGTGACCCGCGCCGCCTAATTTCCGCCTGGGGCTCCCAACTGAAGCCGACCCCAGCGCAGCGCCTCTTTCTCGCCCATCCCGATCAGCTCATGCAGTGGGGCGGGTCTCTGGCGTCCGGGGGAAGTACCGCTGTGCTCTATGGGGCGTACAGCGCGGGGAAGACCGGCCGGGCGCTAGTGCTCTGCCCGGTGGACCGCTTCCGGCGGACGCTCGAAGCGGTGGCACCGACTGAAGGTGAAGGGGCACCGATCAGCGTGGTTCAGCTCGACTCTGAGACGCTCTTGGCCCTTCATCGGGACCTGTCGAGCCCCTGGATGCGCTTTGACTATATCGGCGTGCTGGGCTCCGTCGGCTGGGAGGTGAGCCAAGTTCTTCTCGCGCTGCTCGCTCCAGGGGGAAAGCTCCGAGCCCGGCCCGATGTCGCATGTCCCCACCTGGGAGAGATCTGGTCGCCGGTCGAATCCTCGACAGGCCTTGAACTCCTAGAGACCCTTGCAAGAAAAGGAAGACTGTCATGAAACCCTGGAACCTGAAATCCTTCGCGCTGGCGCTCGCTGTGGCTCTGCTGGGCCTCGGCGGCTGCTACTGGACGACGCTCGACGATAGCCAACACCACCTGATCACTGGCTGCGGCACCGGGGACGGCGGGATATCGGGGGATGGCGGAAGTCCTGCCGATGCTGCGGCGCGGGATGCTGCAGTAGACGCCAGCGTTTCGCCGCCCGATCTGTGGGCGCCGACATGCCTCTACCACTGGCTGTACGAGCCAGGCCAAGATGACTACACGACGCCGTTCTCGATCGTCTCGCGGCTTAACAAGTACAGCGGCCCGTTTACCCGCTATCCCGCGTTTGTTGTCGGGGGACCAGGGATCGATGCTCATCTGTGGTGGCATCCCGATCCGTATACTCCCCCGTTCACGCGGTGCCCCGGCTGTCCGTCGCATGAGATCCATGGCTGGTCTCACCTCCCCCATATTCGGATCAGCGTTGATGTGAAGGCGGTCAACATGCCTCACGTCAAAAAGGGAGACATCGACGTGTGGATCTACGTCGATGGGCTGATCGGGTTCAGCCGCACTTGGT
>ERZ650304.1303-NODE-1303-length-9995-cov-7.099296_pt1 | contig 9995 bp, 11 predicted proteins | sample MGYA00376240_ERZ650304 | MGnify/ENA primary metagenome ERZ650304 (study PRJEB26733, sample SAMN07839271) | wastewater metagenome | biome: small river; feature: stream; material: water | place: USA: North Carolina | collected 2016-03-01 ...
TACAAAAATCATAAAAGTAACAGATGTGAGAAAAATAATCGCTAACTGTTTGAAAATTAGCTTAATAAATTTAATTTATTTTTGATTTGAACATAAAAAAAGCCCCTAAACGGAGCTTAATTTTAGTTAAAATTTACTTTTTTAATCTATTTTTTGTATTTTGCGAAGTATAAATGAAGCTAAAAATAAGTAAAGTATCATAAACCACCATGAAAGCCCAGTAAATAGTACTATTAGTGGGAATGTGGCAAAACCAATCCAAATATTTAAACAGATTGAACAACCTCCAAGAACCTTATATAATGGCTCTGTTGCTGCAATATCTAAGAACATTTCTATTTGATTGTCCTCGTTTGGTTGCTTTAAAATGTAATCGTATTTGAGTTTGTTTTTACGCTTAACTATTGATTTTGCTAGGTAAGGAAGCCAAAACCCGAACACGTTATGCCTCCAAAAACAGAAGTCTAAAAAGTAAGAAAATAGCGATAAACAGAAAGCAAATATACTAACTGTAAGAGCCTCCAGAAGTAGTTTCACAAGGGTTTGTGCATCCATTGATTTGAGTATTTATGATTGTTTTTAGTTGGAAAGTTTCGCAGTCATTTACAGAAATCTTTGTTCCTGAAGGTTTATCAATAGTGAAATTATAAACCATATTTTCGTTTAGTTCACCTATGGCTATTTTGATTGTTTCACCTGTTTCTACGTCTTTTATTAACTCGAAAGTGTTACCTTTTGCATCGGTTAAATAAAGCGTGTGTTCGCCTGCTTCGGTTGCTACCAAGTAGGTATCAATTTCTTTATTGTGTGGGTAACGTCCCAAATTATTTACACAGCAATCCATTTTCTAAATATTTAAAAGTTTCTTTAATCGGTTTCCATTTGCAGAATAAGAGTGATTTTGAAGCACCCATTGTCTACTTTGCTCCTGTAAATTTACAATATGTTTTTCATTTAATCCTAATATCCATTTCATTTTTTGGATAAAGTCTAATTCTGTATTAGCTATAATCAAAGCACAATCCCCATAAGCATCGGAATATACTTTTTGTCGAATGTTGTTTGTAAATACTATTTTACCCAATGCTGCAGCTTCAAAAGCCGTAACCCCAAAACATCCATAAGGCTTACCGTGTTGAGTTGGTGCAAATAGTTCAATATAAATATCGCATGTACTCATACGTTCAATTTGGGCTTCATGATTTACTTTATCTTCATTTACTTTAAATATTCCATTTTCTATTTTAAGTAACATTTCTTTAATCTTTTCAGTTCCTTTTACACTTGGGTTACTTGGAAAATGATATGCTTTGTATGGAGCTGAAATTACGTTATTTGACGGCTTATATTTATCTGTGTTTATCGCTGTGGCTATGTATGTTTCATTTTTCATTCCTAATCCGATAAACTCGCATTGGTCAGTAAAGCATCTTTCTACTTTATCATTAAAAATATTATTGCAGTTTTCTGGGTTTAATCTATATCCAGTACCTGTATGATAAACAACTACTCGTTTTCCTAGTTCATAGGCATAATTTAACCAAGTATGATCGGAATGGAATAATTGAACAATATCCGCTTTTTTAATTTGGTTTTGAATTTCAGTTGATGTTGCAACTTTACTTTCAGTTCCATAATTAAATGGGTGTTTTACTCGTTTTAAGTCTATACAGTCAATTCCTACTGCTCGAAGTGAATTAGCGTTTTCATGTGCGAAGTTAGCGTAATCGTCATAGCTTATTGATAATACTCTCATATAATTTCTCTTTTTTGTCGATTACATATTTCATAATAACCAGGATAATCTTTTCCGAAGCGTTTTAGTGTGCTTTCAGGATTTGCAGTATTGTAAACATAAATAGGTGTTTTGATACAAGCAATTCTTTCTGACCCGCACATTTCCATCATTGAAAATAAAATCTCAACATCAGGATATGAATTTATTTCAGATTCGGTTAATTCCCATTTTGGTATTGATAAATAAAGTTCTTTTTTAAATGTTCTTAAATGGGTACATCTAAAAGTATCTTTCCTGTAATCTCTTGTTTTTTTTATTTCATCAGGATATTCCAATTCAACTGGGCAAATTTTACCATTTAAAAATTGGTAATTTCCATAAGTCATTAAAATATCATTATTAGATTCGTAAGCTTTATTTATTTTTGAAATAGCGTCATTTAACAAATAATCGTCCATATCAATCATAACAATAATATCGCCTTTAGCTTGTTGAATGGCTTTATCCCTTGCATAATAAGTACCTACATTTTCAGGAAGTCTTATAACATGGCTTTCATGTGGAGCGTTTTTTATAATCTCGTTGTAAGTATTATCAGTTGAACCATCGTCAACAATAATAACTTCAAAAGGCTTATAAGTTTGAGATTTAATGCTTTTTAAACATTTAGCAGCGAAATTCTGACAATTCCACCCTGTAATAATTAAAGATAGTTTCATGTACAAATAAACAAATAAAAAATCAGAAACCAAAAGCCTAAACTAAGACCAATTATTATACACCATGGTATGATTATATCCCAATTAAATCGGCTTTTAAATTTACGTTTAAATATTTGCTTTTCTCCATGCATAAGTTACTACATCTAATGTGCGAATTTTTTTACCTGCAAGTGCCATTCTTTTCCACAAATCAACATCTTGATAACGTCCAGGTAAAATATAACCGCCAACGTCTTTTACGCTTTGGTTTTTATACATTACCGTCCCATGATTAGTAAGCCAACCTTCCGTTCTTTCTTTTAAAGTTGTTTCGTACTTATGAGAGGTTTGATAAATTACTGCGCGAGAGTGATCACTTTCTTTAAAAGAATATAACTGAGTCCCTAAAACATCAATATCAGGATTTTTTTCTAAGTGCTCCACTTGAAGCTTAAACCTATCAGGAAAAGAAATATCAGAACTTCCCATAATAGCAATATATTCAGTTTCTATTATTTCATGCCCTTTATTTAATGCGGATGAAGTCCCTCCATTTTCAGGCTTATGATAAACTTCAATTCTATGTTGTAATCCTAAAAAATCAAGAGCTTTTAAAGTATCTTGATTTGTTGATCCGTCATCTACTATTAATATTTTGTAGTCTTGTTTTATTGATTGATTAGTTGGATGAACGCTAAAAGCCGCTTCGATTAACTCAGCGGCTTTAGTATTGTAAACGGGTATTAAAACAGTAAAATCAATTTTTTTCATACTCAAATGTATGATTTTTTTTTATTATCTCAATACTCTTGAACCTATACTATATATACTAACGTTATCAGATCCCGTTGCTAGTTGAATACTTAAAACAAACCAAACATCATTTGCAAAGTTTACAGATGCAGAACTAATGTTTGAGACTGCATATGTTGATGCCTCTCCATTACCTATATTTGATGTGCCTGCAGGTATTATCTCTTGAGAACTTAAACTATTTTTAAAGGTTATTTGACGTTTAAATATTGAGGATGTTGTTGTGAATGTATAAGTTGCAACTTTAGTTCCTCCAATTGCATCAGATGTGTTTAAATAAACTCTCACAGTTCTATTTCCTAAGCCCGAACCTGGTATTATCCAAGCAAAATATTCCAATATATCATTTGCAGACATAGTTCCTGCAGTAATTTTGACAGAAAATAACTTTGTTTCGGCTGTTGTTCCTGTGTGCGCAATAGTAATATTTTGTTTTATTGGAGCATTTACAAAGGCACCAACTGTTGATGATAGTTTTGCATCTAATTGGTTTTGAATTGAACTTGTAGCATCTAAATAACTTAACTGAGTAGTACTAATTGTTGATGGTTTAAGTTTAGAGTTTGCATCTGTTATTAATACTTTATCGGCTGTTAAAGTTGTTCCAATCTCAGGTACATTAGTTGTACCAGTACCAAAATCTTTATTATAAGCCGTTCCTTTAGCAGCACTTACTAAATTTTTACTAGCATCTGTTTCTACTATTTGAGAGGGTGTTAAACCGCCTATATTAATTAACCCATCATTTCTAACGTAAAATAAAGGATTTAAACCTAAATTATCAACTTTTAAAGCGTAGTTTGATGAAGTAGAATCTTCACCTCTAACTTGCAATGATGCTGATGCATTGAAATAAGTAGAACTTATACCAAAATACTTACTTGGTTGTAAAAACATATTTAAATTATCTCCAAATAAATTTCCACTAGTATTAGCTCCATTATTTACTTTAAAAGCTATATACGGGTTACTTCCAGCTGCTATAAGATTAATAGCTCCAGAATTAGTTATATTAACTCCAGCTTGAGTTTTAAATTGGATAGTCCCATTATCATCCATATAAAAAGCTTCACCAATAGTATTGAAATTAATACTAATAGCTTTAGATCCTGTGGATACAGTATTTTGTAAAATATCAACTTTTGCAGAAGGGTTTGTTTTTCCTATACCTACATTAGTACCATCATCAAATATTTGACTATCTCCTATTGTATCACTTGCAGTAGCTTTAGGAATGTAGTTGGTTGTTAATGTGCCTTTTTTTACGAATATGGACTGTACTAAAGCAACAAACCAATTGTATAGTTTCAGTGGAGTGATTGTTTTAGTATTATTTGTTCCTGCTTGAACTTCTGCGTCAGTAGCATAAGAAGTGTAGCCATTAGTAGTTTCTGTTGCTCTCTCAATGTTTCCTTGAACTATATAAAAGTTGACTCCAACTGTTGCTTGGTCGCCAGAAGCAGAAGCCGCAACACAGACAATTTCATCGTAAACATCAACATTAATTCCTGAAGGGCCACCTATTTTACCTGCAACTGTTACTTCCCATCTATCGCCCTGATTTGATGCAGGGTAATTTGGATTAGTCGAGCAATCTATCGCTCCCCTATTTCCTCCAACAGCCGAAACATAAGTATCAAACTGTATTTTTGTAATAGGTTCTTGTGGGTTAACAGCATCCTTTAAATTAATTATTGTATTGTTATTTGCATTTATGTCCCCACTAATAGAACTGTTTTCAGATCTTGCTTGTTCAAGAGTTACATTATGAGGGTTACTTGTATCTGAAATATGATTATTTACAGTTGTTGTTAATGTTCCTAAATCAGAAATTAAAGATGAAACCTGCCCTTGCAATGTTGAAATATCAGTTGTATTTGTTCCAACTTGAGTTTGTAAATCTGAAATATCCGAAACAATGTCAATGATAGTTTGGCAAACAGCTAAATCACCACAAGAAAAATACGAAGAAGGAAGTCCAGAAACAATATCATTAATTGATTGTAAAATATCAATTATAGTCTGGCAGTTTGGTAAATCTGTACAAGTTAATCCACTTTGAGGCAAATTATCTATTTGCTCCTGCAATGAAGCAGTTTGTTCTTGAAGTAGAGTAATTACATCACATTTTGAAATAACCTCGCATATTGCCTTAGTTTCGCAATTTTCAGGGGTTAAATCTGGGGTCCATGTAACTACTGTTTCGCTATCGTCAATATCACAAGTGTTGCAATTTGTATCAACGTAACTCAAAGTAAAATCGACACTTACTAATGTGGGCCAAACATTACCTGTAAACTCCTTCCCTGTTTCCTCAGTGTATATTTTTTCTATATCTAAAGAAGTCCCATTTACATCAATTTTAATTTCAGTTGATGAACCTACATAATGCGAGAAGTCCAAACGAGCCAAAGTATTTACAATTTTACTTTTTACTTTGTCAGGATTAATAGTAAAATCGTTACCTCCAAAAGTGTAAAAAACTAATTTGCAACGAGCCGAAATATTATATTCTTTATCGCATGAACTTAAAGCCTTTCTTTCGTTTATTGTTTCAGGTTGGGTTTGTCGAATATAAAGGCTATTTCCATTTAAATCGCTTATTGTAACAACTTCCTTTTCCTGTCCGTTACCTTTTATCATTTCCCCATTAGAAATGCGAAAAACAGGGCTATCAACCCTGTTTAAAAATTGCATATAAGCCTTTAATTGAGGCTCAATATATTGTAAGATTGAGTTTACCATGTGTTAAATAGTTGTTGATATTTCATTATTAAATAATCTCTTCCTGCTTGTTCAGCTTGAGCCTTTTCTTCAATAGTTGGCTCAAATATTTGCTTTTTAAAATGTATTTCTAAATTATGGGCTTTTTTTGCCTGAATTAAAGAGTTAAAACCCAATACAAAATGTCCGTTTAATTCTCCAACTTGTATTGAGCGAAATAAATCCCCTCTAAATTCTAAGTCAACAAATGCGTTTTGAAATCCATTTAAAGTTCTAAACTCCGAATAGCCACCTTTTACAACTGCTAAAGCTCTATTTCCTGTTGGAGTTTTTACCTTTCTAAATTCTGGTTTTGTTTTAAAAAAATTAGTTGCTTTAGTAACATTTATAAAATTTTTAGAGCCTGTTAACATTGGTTTGGTTGAGTAGTTCCCAATCCTAGATTCATCGGTTGCAGAACCTCTGTTAAATATCCTTTCGGTATATTTAGCAATAAGTTGACGCATTGCAGCTTCCTCTGCATTTATCATTTCCTTATTTAAAAGGTCAATGATTGAATCCATTTTATTGATTAGGTTGCTCATCTTTAGTACCGTTTTTCAATTTGATTATTTGCTCAAACGTAACAATACCCAAACATAAAACAGCAACTAATAACCAAACGCATAAAGCATTAAATTGTTGGTCCGCAGGAAGTCTATAAAACGTAATAACCGCCCCAACTAAAATAGCAAAAAGGGCGGTTAATTTTCTTCCTGAATAGCCTAATGAATGATTATCAAGTGAGGCAAATAGTTTGGTTATAAATGTTTTCATAATTAATCAAATACATGTTTTTCTAATCGGGTAACTCTTTTTTCTGTTTCATCGTGCTTAGTAGCAACTTCTTTAACAGCAACTTTAATTTCGTTTAAGTCTTTACCCATGTTCATTAAAGCTTTTACTCCTAAAGCTCCAATAAATCCTAATACTGCCATCATTGTTAATGCGGACCATATTAAAAAGTGCGTTTCATTTAAAGTAAGTATCATAAATTTATCTCCATCCTTTTGGACGTATAGGGGTTGAACTTGTATTTGGTTTTGATACTGGTTTTGGTTTAGTTCCTTTTGATCCACAAGAAGAACAACCTCTTGAAATATAGTTAAGGTATAGCATGAGTTGATTTGTTACCGTTGCAAGTAAAGCACTCGCCTCTGGTTGTTTTTAAAAAGTTAGTAATATTTTTTCTAAATTGCTTTTCTTCTTCTTTTAAATCTTCTTCCAAATCGACAAGTGTTTCTCTGGCTTGGTCCTTAGTAAATAATACAACTGCATTTACTCTACCAGAAGCAACGTGCTCCTGTAAGATTTCAATACCTGATTGGTACCATATCATAAAAGCCATGCGAGGTAATAACTGACAAAGTATTTCTTCTTCATAACATTGAACATTTGCCAAAACACCCATTCCGTAACAGTCGTAAACTTCATTACTTCCGTCATATCCTTTTACATCTAACTGTAAACCTCCTTGATGATGTATTGAAGTGCCGCATGAAGTACAGCCATAAGTATCAACTATTTTGCAACCGTAAGTTGTAAAATTAGTTTGGTCGAAAGTGATATAAATGTGCTCAGATTTAGCTTTGTAACGAATATCAATTTCATTTGTAATTCCTCCCAATAATGAAACTTGATAGTTTTTTTCTAAATCTCCGTCCTTAATTGTAACAATGGCAATTCCACTTTCAGCAACTTTAATATAAAGCTTTTCAACGTAAATACGAGCAACTTCACTTCTCCAACGTCTAATCACTAAACCTCTATTTAAAGAAGCGGGAGAATGAGTTGTATTAGTAAAATTATGTATTTCTTTAGCTACTAATATTGAACTGAAATTAAAACTATCAGAAACAATAGATGAAAATCTGTGAAAAATTTTCTTTGTTGCAAGTTTAATTTTATCATTCAATAAATTATAACCTGTTCTTTGTTCATCGTTTGCAATAGCAGAAGCCGATTTTAAAGTTATGCCAGGAATATCATTTATATAAAGGATTGTTTCGGGATGGGCACAATTAACAAAGTCCCGTATTCCTACAAGACTATATTCTCCACAAAGTATCTTATTTAAGCACTCCATAATTTAAAAAAAGTAAAAAAGGGCTATCGGATTGACAGCCCTTTTGATTAATATTAAGCTGCAGTAGCTCTGTAGTGTAAGGTGTAATTTACACCGTTTAATGGGTCTGTAGGATCAAACGCATTAGTAGGTAAGAACCATAAGTTATACCATAAAGAGAATGTTAAAATCCAAACCTCATCACAGTCATTGTATTTCCAACGCATGTCTAATTCTAAACCTGTTAATGGATCAATGATTGTTGTTTTTGCATAATTACCGTTATTTGCTTTACGGTAATCTCCTTTATACTTATTGTAAGTTAACAATTGTACGTTTCCAGGAGCTAATCCAATAAAGTCATCGGCGTTTCCTAAGATACCTCCAACATGACGGTCATTGAAGTAGTCAAACTCTCCACCTGTACCAACATTGATACCTTGGGCATTGCAACATCCATGTCCTGCAATACGAGTATAATCTCTTAATTTACCTCCACCAATTAACATCGGACGTCCTGGTGCATCAATATCCTCAAAATCATTTAAGATTTGATTCTCTCCATAATAAAATGGCGATTGAGTTGCAGAAACCATTAATTGACGAGATTTTACAGAACTTGAACCATCAGCGAACTTTCCAAAGTTTGAGTTTTGTAAAGTAATGATTTTCTTATTTAAAGAAACCATGAATGGATCTAAATGAGCATTAATTTGACGAGCAATCCAAGTTTGGTCTGGCTCACATAATTTACGCATTTCATCTTCTGAGAAAGTTAAGCCTTTTAATGATAATACATCTGTAATATCAACTGTTTCCTCATAAGGTGCTTTTGAAATATCAGCGTTACAACCATTGTTATAAGTGTCTTGAACATCAGCTTCAACTCCACGTTTAGCATAAGTAACACGAACTTTGTGTTTTTTACCATTACCTGAATCGATTGGAATAACTCCTAAACCTGCCTGATTAGTTGGGCTTGTAATTGCTTGTAAATATCCTACAGGAGTACGCTTCATTTCTGGGCTATTTGCACCCATTAAAGCATTTAATGAACTTTGGATATTTGCACAAATCCCTGCTGTAAATTCAAACGGAGCAGAGAAAGCGAAATTTTTAGGAGTTTGGAAATTAGTAGTTAAAGCAACTGTGTAAATTGCTGCAGCTACAAAAGGAGCATATTCGATATGTCCTATCATTGCGGATAATGTTACGCCTCCGATAGCGCTTACTAACAACGTGAAACTTAATGTTGCTAATAATGAAAACAAGGTTTTAATCTTTTTCATAATTGAAAGGTTAATAATTGGGTTTTAAAATAAATAAATAGACTGGTTAATTTTCTGTGATTAAAAAGCCTTTTTATGCTGTTTTGCTCTTATAGGAAAGCGCCTCAATTATTTTTAGAAAGGAATAACATAACCTCAAATTATTTTTTGTATCGGAATAAAGTAACCGTTTGTGATACAAATGTAGTATTATTTTTAATAAAACAAAAAAACCTCCCAATTTCTTGAGAGGTTCTTTACAGTTAATTTAAAAAACAAGAAAAAATTAAGCTGTTCCTTCGGCTTCTGCCTTTAATCTTGCTGCATGCGCTTCTGCTTTTGATAAACTTGCATTAATCGCTTCACCTTGTTTTAATTTAGAACCTTGTGCACCTTCTGGAACAATGATTGTTTTTCCTGCTCCTGGCTCTGGTTCATCAGCATTTGACTTCTCAATAAATCCATCCAAGAATTTATCATGGATTTCTTTAACACCTAAAAAGCCTTTTTTATCCTCAGTAACAATTTTTGAGCCGTCTGCATTAGTATAAACTAATTCGTTCTTATCGTTTAAAGTTACTTTATAACCTGCTTTGTTTGCTTTAATTTTAATCAGATCGGAAGAGCGTCGTGTAGGGAAAGAGTGT
>ERZ650304.1304-NODE-1304-length-9995-cov-3.586519_pt1 | contig 9995 bp, 9 predicted proteins | sample MGYA00376240_ERZ650304 | MGnify/ENA primary metagenome ERZ650304 (study PRJEB26733, sample SAMN07839271) | wastewater metagenome | biome: small river; feature: stream; material: water | place: USA: North Carolina | collected 2016-03-01 ...
CAAAGACAACGAACGCTTGCCACAGTACGAAACCGAAAAAGTATTGCGTCAACGCGTGGCTGCGCTGCCCACCGTGAAGACGCTGTATGGCTGGGGTGCAGAGCACATCACGCAAGACAACCAAGGGGCCACCGTCACACTGACAGAGCGCAGCAGCCAGCAACAACAAGTCATCCGTGCGTCCTACGTGGTGGGCTGTGATGGCAGCAAGTCTCCAACCCGCGAGCAAGCAGGCATCACACAAACCCTGTCGGACCATGACCGATGCATGGTGCTGCTGGTTTTCAAATCGCAAGAACTGCACACGCTACTCGCTCGTTTTCCTGGCAAATCGTTTTACAACGTGCTGCACCCAGAGCTCAAAGGCTATTGGAAGTTTTTTGGCCGCGTCGACCTTGGCAACACGTGGTTCTTTCATGCGCCCGTCCCCATGGGCACCACAGCAGACAACTACGATTTCAAAAAATACCTCCACGAATCCGTGGGGGCGGCGTTTGAAATTGAGTTCCAACACATTGGTTTTTGGGATTTGCGCTTTGCCCTGGCCGACAACTACCGCGCGGGCCGCATCTTCATTGCGGGCGATGCCGCCCACAGCCATCCACCTTATGGCGGCTATGGCGTCAATTCTGGGTTTGAGGACGCACGCAACCTAGGCTGGAAATTAGCCGCGGCCTTGCAAGGCTGGGGCGATGATGCACTGCTCGACTCGTATGACGCTGAACGCCGCCCCGTGTTTGCCTCCACCATCAATGATTTCATTGCCAAATCGATCGAGACAGACCGTGACTTTTTACAAGCCTTTGACCCGCTTCGCGACCCAGTCGCGTTCAACACCGCGTGGGCAGCACGATCACAAGGTGCGGTGGGTGAGGTGCATGCGTTTGAACCCAACTACGAAGGCTCACCCGTGGTGTGGCAACACCAGCCTGCATCACACGTTTGCAGCGCCAAAGGCTCGCATCAGTTCAAAGCGCGCGCAGGGCATCACTTGGCGCCTGCCGTTCTGTCCAACGGGAAGAATGTTTTTGAAGAATTGGGGGATGGTTTTACCTTGATCGCTTTGGACGCCACATCGACCGACACGCAAGTGCTGATCGATGCCGCCGCCGCTGCAGGCGTGCCACTGACCGTGGTTCACGAACCTACAGGCTCACAAGCTGACCGTTATGAAGCCGAATGGATTTTGGTGCGCCCAGATCAGTTCGTGGCGTGGACCAGCGAAGAAAAAACCATCCACCCAGACTTAGCCCATCAGTTGTTCAAGCGCTTACGCGGTCAACACGACACCGCAGCGCATTGAAAACGAAGCAGGTCAATCTGCTGTGATTTGCTTGGTGCGAATCACAGTGCCCCATCTTGGATAGTCTTTGGCCACGATCGCTGCCAACTCGGCAGGGGTCGACGCTGAAGCATCCAGCCCCGCTTTGCCCAAGATGTCTTTCACTTCAGGTTGTCGCAAGATCGCAGCCATCTCTGTGTTCAAGCGTGTGATCACAGCAGCAGGTGTCTTGCTAGGTGCAAAGAAGGCATACCAAAGATCAACGTCAATGCGCTTGACACCCATCTCGTCAAACGTGGGCACATCGGGTGCCACGGGGTGACGCTTAGGGCTACCCGTTGCTAAAGCATTCAAGCGGCCCCCCTTCACAAAGCCTTGCGCAATGTGCACAGGCAAGAAGCCCACATTGAGCTCACCACCCAACAGGTCTTGCGTGTAGCCCGCGGTGCCGCGATACGGCACATGCAACATGAAGGTATTGGATTCGAGCTTGAACAACTCCATCGCCATGTGGTGCGGTGTACCCACACCGGGCGAACCAAAACTGATCGCACCAGGCTTGGCTTGCGCCTCTTTGATCAAATCGGCCAAAGACTTGATGCCCGTTTTCGGATTGGCCACCAGCATCAATGAACCATAAGCAGCCATCGAGACAGGGGCGAAATCTTTGACAGGATCAAAGCCCACGTTTTTGTACATCTGTGAAGCGATCAACATGGTGTTAGCGCCCATCAACAGCGTGTAACCATCGGGGCTAGATTTAGCCACCGCCTCTGCACCAATGTTGCCGCTGGCACCCGCTTGGTTTTGCACCACCACAGGCTGTCCCAAACGCTCACTCAAACGTGGCCCCACCACACGCGCAATGGTGTCCATGCCTGTGCCAGGCGTGAAAGGCACCACGATCTTGATAGCTTGAGTTGGGTAAGTGCCTTGCGCAGATGCGCCCATGCTCCAAAGCCCCATCACCGCTGTTGCAAGCACAGCAAGTTGTCGACGATCCATGTTCATCATTCCATGTTCTCCAGTAGATGTGCAACTCAGCCGGCTTTGGAAGCAGGTGGAATTTTGAACAAACGCTCAGCGTTGTCTTGGAAAAAGGCCTTGCGCACCTGCGGAGCCATGTCGAGGTTTTCCAACATCGCCACTTCTTCTGGCACGTACTGGTAGGGATAGTCCATGGCGTAGAGCACGCGGTCTGGCCCCATGAAATCTTGGGTGAATTTCAGTGCAGCGCCCCAAGCCACACCACTGTTGGTGATGTGAAAGTTCTCGCGCAAGTAGTCACTGGGTTTGCGCTTGGTGGGCAGCACGCTGGGGTAACGCTTTGATTTAACGGTGGCAGCATGCATGTAGTCCAAGCGGTAAGCCCAAAACGGCAAGGCCTCACCCATATGGCCCAAGATGATTTGCAACTTAGGAAAGCGATCAAACACGCCTGAGGTGATGAGGCGCAGCGCATGCAAACCTGTCTCCACGCCAAACCCATAAATTGCACCGTCTAAACCCGCTTCAATGAAGTGCTGAATCATGCTGGCAGGCATGGCATTGGGATGCAGATAAATAGGTGTGTCCATCGCCTCGGCCGCTTCAAAAATGGGCCAAAACTTTTGGTCGGACAAATACTCACCTTGGGTGTGCGAATTGATCACCACCGAGTGCATGCCCAGTTGGTTCACCCCACGTTGAATCTCTTTCGCTGCAGCGGCAGGGTCTTGCGGTGCAACAGCAATCATGCCGACCAAACGATCAGGGTGGCGACGCATGGCATCTGCCAAGATGTCATTGGCCACGGGCGCAAAAGACACGGCTGTGTCTTTGTCCATGATCTGTACACCGGGTGATGTGAGCCCGATGACTTGAACATCCACACCCGCTTCGTCCATGTGCTGCAAGCGCAACGCATCCAAGTCGGTCAAGCAGCGCATGATGTGCGTGGCACGCTCACTCGGACTGCTCATGTAAAAGCCCATGAGGTGTTTGAAGCCCACATCCACATCATCTTTGGCCAAAATGCGTTTGTAAATTTCTAGCATTTCGGGGGGAGAAAACGCCTCTTCAGTGGCGATGCGTCGATAAGGCCGTGCAGGCAAAGACGACGAAATGGTGGTCATGGACTTCCTCAAATTATTGGCACTCAGGCACTGGCGTTGGCAAAGCCCTCCTTTCATAGAAGGCTTGCAAGTTATCGAGGGTCAATGCTGCCATGGCTTGACGTGTTTCATCTGTCGCGCTGGCGATATGGGGCGTCAACACCACATTGGGCAAGCGACGCAACTCGGGATCAACAATGGGTTCATCCCAAAACACGTCGAGCGCCGCGCCCGCTATCGCTTTGCCTTTGAGCGCTTGCACCAACACCGGTTGGTCCACCACCGAGCCACGCGCGATGTTGATGAGGTAGCCCTTGGGACCCAGTGCTTGCAACACAGAAGCACCAATCAAATTCTTAGTGCCGTCACCGCCGGGCACCGCCACCACCAAATAGTCCACCTCGGCCGCCAAGGCCGTGGCAGTTTTGTAGAAGGTGTAAGGCACATCGGCCTTGGCTTCACGACCGGTGTACGCAATACGCATGTCAAATGCGGCCGCACGCTTGGCAATGGCACGGCCAATGCGGCCCATCCCCACCACACCTAAGCGTGCACCCGAGACTTTGCGGGTCATGGGGAACGTGTCGTTCACCCAATCGCCGTTGCGCACAAAGCGATCGGCTTGTGGAATACGACGGCCAATCGACAACACCAAGCCCAACGCCAAATCGGCCACATCGTCGGTCAACACACCTGGCGTGTGCGTGACCACGATGCCTTTTTCTTTGGCTGTAACCACGTCTACACCGTCGTACCCGACACCACAAATGGCAATCAACTTCACGTTGGGCAACATGCTCAGCAATTTCTTATCCACCACCGCCGCACCTGTGCCCACCAGCGCTGTCACTTTGACCAACGCGCCTGGGTCTTTGATGTGGGTGTGGTCGTGCACGATGTAGTCAGCCTCTTGCAGCGCGTTCATCATGAACGGGGGCAAGGGCGACACTTGCATGATTTCTTGTGCCATGGCGGAATCCTCCAGCAGTCTTTTGTACTGACCCTTACTCTACTCCGTGATTGGCTAACATCACAGACTATGACTGAAGGCACCCCTCTCCTCGACATCTCTGGCGCTGTGGCCACCCTCACCTTGCGCCGTCCCTCGCAGCGCAACAGTTTGACGGACGATGACCTCAATACCTTGCTGGCCCACTTTGAAACCATCAACCGCAACACGGCGATACATGCGGTGGTGTTGCGCGCTGACACCAGCACACAAAAACAAGCCGTGTTCAGCGCAGGCTACAACGTGGGTGGGTTTGACAACGACCCCATGGCGCCTTTGTTCTTTGAAAAGATCCCAGAGGCTCTGGAGCGTTTACGTCCTGTGACGATTTGCGCCTTGAATGGCAGCGTGTATGGCGGTGCGACAGACTTGGTGCTTGCCTGCGACTTCACCGTGGCACAACGGGGATACACATGGCGCATGCCTGCAGCCGCACTGGGGTTGCACTATTACCCCAGTGGCTTGCGCCGCTACGTCAATCGCTTTGGGTTACAGGCCAGCAAACGTGCGTTTTTGCTCGGGCAATCCATGCCCTACGAAGTCTTGGAGTCGCTGGGCATTTTTGAAGCCTTGGTCGAGGCCGATGCGTTTGAAACCCACGTCCAAAGCTTGGTCGACGCCCTCAGCCAAATGGCCCCCTTGGCTTTGGCTCACACCAAAAAAAGTTTGAACGAAATCGCTGCTGGGTTGTACAACGAGCCTGCGCTCAAAGAACGTTCCCGCCAATCGGTGTACAGCCAAGATTTTGGCGAGGGTCGTGCTGCATTTGCCGAACGGCGTGCGCCTAAATTCACGGGCACTTAAACGGGTACCGAGCATAAAAAATGGGAGCCTGTGGGCTCCCATTTTGTTGCGGCCTTTGAAAAGGCCAAGGCTGAAATTAAGCCTTCTTGGCGTAAGCCGAACACCAACCTTTGCCAGCAACTTGTTTGCCAGCAAACAAGGGGCAACCGCCAGCCGCATCTGCAGCCTTACCTTGGAACAACGCACAGTTGCTGCACTGTTGGCCAGCCGCGTATTTAGGCTGCTTGGCTTTGTCCACTTTGGTGGCGTCGGCTTTGTAGCCCAGGCCAGCGGCTTGTGGGTCTTTCTCGTCCACCATCGCTGCTTGTGCAGCAGTTGTTGCAAAGGCGGCAACGCCAGCAACAGAAATGGTTTGCATCATGAATACGCGACGGTTGGTAGGTTTGTTCATCAATGTCCCCTTGGGAAAGTTTGAAATTGGGCCAGAAGATACTGGCAGCGCGTATCTTAACGAGTGTTCCTAACGTTCAATTGACAGACATCAATTGGCACCACCTTTTTGTATACCTCTGTCTTGAATACGTAGTTCAGCAAGCGCTAAGGCGTCGACCGTGTCTACATCCATCACACACCCCTCATCGTCAACGTCTAGGCGGAACACGGTGTGATGCGCGACCACCGCACGCGCCCCAAAGTCACCCGTGAGCTGCAACAAGGCCGCACAGCACGACAAACCAAATCCCACAGGGTGGCCCTGTTGTCCTTGGTAGCGCGGTACCACTACCTCATGGGCTTGCAAGGCCTTGGCAACGGCCAACAAGGTACCGGCTTGAATCAACGGCAAATCAGCAGGCAAGATGAGCCAGCCATGCGCATCAGGCGTTGCAGCCACACCGCAGGCGATGCTGTCGCCCATGCCCGGGTTTGTTAGATGCGCCGTATGTGTTCGCGCCACCACGTGCCAGGGCAAGCCACTGGCACGCACGGCTGCCAACACGTGTTCGCGCACAGGTTGGCCACACAACAAAGATTGGAGTTTGTCTTGCGTCCCACCCGACGCCTTGAACCGTTCGCCCTTGCCAGCCGCTAAGACGATGACCGTCGGCAGCGCTGTCACGCTTTGACGCAGGAAGATTCGGTCGCCACGGGCGCAGCCGCTGCCGCGTTTTTGACTTGCACGATTTGCGCAATGATGGACACAGCGATTTCTGCAGGCGTTTTGGCACCAATGTTCAAGCCTACGGGTCCATGCAGCCGCTCCAAGGCTTCAACGCTCAAATCAAAGTGTTCCATCAAACGTTGCTTGCGCGTGGCTTGGTTGCGGCGAGAACCCAAAGCGCCCACATAGAACGCATCTGAATTCAAGGCCTCCATCAAAGCCATGTCGTCCAATTTGGAATCATGCGTCAAGGCCACGATGGCGGTGTGCGCGTCGGGCTTGAGTTCGAGCACCACATCATCAGGCATGCCCATGACACGGGTCACGCCATCGAGTCCAAGCATGGCTGCGTATTCTTCGCGTGGGTCGCACACCAACACTTCAAAATCCAACAGCTTGGCCATGTGCGCTACGGCTTGGCTGAGTTGGCCAGCGCCAATCAACAACAAGCGCCAGCGCGGGCCGAACAAAGTGGTGAGCGTGATGCCATCAAACTGCAAGGCATCGGTACGTGCAGCTTCGCGCAAGGTCACCTCACCCGTTGACAGCTTGACCGTACGCGCCACCAATTGATGTGACGAGGTGCGTTGCAACACCTCTTCAATCCAAGTCACATCTTTGACTGGCTCTTGCACCAAACGCAAGGTGCCGCCGCAGGGCAAACCAAAGCGTGCCGCTTCTTCCTTGCTCACGCCATAGGCCACCATGGACGGGTGCGTGAGCGCGTCGTATTCACCAGCTTTGATGCGGGCAATCAAGTCGTCTTCGACGCAACCACCCGACACCGAGCCACTGACCACACCATCGTCACGCACGGCGAGCAAAGCCCCCGGTGGGCGCGGGGCACTGCCCCACGTTTCCACCACCGTGACCAAGGTGACGCGCCGCCCAGCTTGACGCCAAGCCAGCACATCGCCCAACACACGCAGGTCTAAGCTCTCCATGTCGTGCCTTTAAGCAACGGCGGTTTGCTTGAGCGCCTCGGCCGTGATGGGCAAGCGACGCACGCGTTTGCCTGTCAGCTTGGCCACCGCGTTGGCAATGGCGGGTGCCACCACCGCCGTGGCCGGCTCGCCAATACCGCCAGGCTTCTCGGTGCTCTTGACCAACACGATGTCAATCTTGGGCGCCTCGTGCATGCGCACAGGCTGGAAGTTGTGATAGTTGGTCTCTTGCACACGCCCCTGAGTCATGGTGATTTGGTGCTTCAGCGCCGCGCCCATGCCAAAGATGATGCTGGACTGCAACTGCGCTTCCACCGTGTCGGGGTTGACCATGTGGCCCATGTCTGCGGCCACCGTCACGCGATGCACTTGCACCTCGCCATTGGCATCCACGCTCACCTCGGCCACCTGGGCCATGTAAGTGTCATAGCCTTCCATCAAAGCGATGCCGAGTGCACGACCTTTGGCCAATGGCTTGCCCCAGCCGGCTTTGTCGGCGGCGAGCTTGAGCACATGGGCAAAACGGGGTTTGCCGGCGAGCAAGCTCATGCGGTATTCATACGGATCTTTGCCGGCGGCTTTGGCCAACTCGTCCATGAAGCTTTCGTTGGCGAAGGCGTTCATGTTGTGGCTCACGGCACGCCAGTAGCCCACGCGAACGCCAGTGTCGTGAATGACCAAGTCGTGCTGGGTATTGGCAATGTTGTAACCCGCCACAGCGGCTTCGGCCATGAACGGGTCCATCGTGTCTTTGGGCAAGCCAAAGGCGCGTTGCGTGACCGACTGCGACGCCACTTTGAAATGCAAAGCCACGGGCTTGCCTGACGCATCCAAACCGGCCTTGAGTTGGTTCACACCGACTGGGCGGTAGAAGTCGTGGGTCATGTCGTCTTCACGGGTCCACAGCAATTTGACGGGCTTGTTCACAGCCTTTGAAATTTGCGCGGCTTGCACGATGAAGTCGAGCTCCAAGCGACGGCCAAAGCCACCACCCAAGAAGGTGGTTTGCAGCGTGACGTCTTCAGGCTTCAAGCCCAAAGCGCCAGCCACCGCACCTTGTGCGCCTTGTTGGAACTGGGTGGGGCCAATCAGCAACGCTTTGTTGTCTTGCACATGGGCGGTGAAGTTCATGGGCTCCAGTGGTGCATGCGCTTGCATGGGGATCACATACTCAGCTTCCAGCACCTTAGCTGCGCCTTTGAGCGCAGCCGCCACATCGCCTTGGGGTTTGGTAATTTCCAGCACCTTGCCTGTTTTCAAAGCTTGACGTGTGCCGTCAATCACGCTGGCATCGCTCAAAGCAGCGCCTGCGCCCTCATCCCACTGAATGCTCAGCAAGTCGCGGGCTTTTTTGGCTTGCCACCAGCTGTTAGCGACCACAGCCACGCCGTCGTTGATTTGCACCACGTCGATCACACCAGCAGACGCTTTGGCTGCTGAGCCGTCAAAGCTCTTGACCTTGCCGCCAATCACGGGGCATTGCGCCAGCGAGGCGTACACCATGCCGGGCAACTTCACGTCAATGCCGAACTCTGCCGTGCCATTCACCTTAGCCGGTGTGTCCACACGCTTGGTGCGCTTGCCCACGATTTTGAAATCTTTGGGGTCTTTCATCGGTGGCTTCTCGGGCACGGGCATGCGAGCTGCAGCTTCGGCCAATTCACCATAAGTGGACTTCAAGCCCTTCGGGCCATAGACCATGCCTTTGTCGGCACGGATCAAATCGCGGTCCACCGCCCAACGTGCAGCAGCTGCGGTGATCAGCATTTCGCGCACTTGCGCGCCTGCGACGCGGAGCTTGAGCCAGCCATCGCGCACCGAAGTGGAACCGCCTGTGATTTGCGCACCCAACAAGGCATTGACATACACCGCATCAGGCGGCGCAGCGGCCACTTTGATTTGACTGATGTCCACATTGAGCTCTTCGGCAATCAGCATGGGCATGGAGGTGTACACGCCTTGGCCCATTTCAGAGCGGGCAGACAGCAAGGTGATGACGTTGTTGTCGGCAATGTGCACCCACGCATTGGGCGTGTGCACCGTGCCTGCGGCCATGGCTTCGCCAAGTGTGCCGGGCAAGTTAAAGCCGAGCATCAAACCGCCCGTGACGGCAGCAGATGTTTTGAGGAATGAACGGCGAGAGGTTGGTGTGTGTGTCATGGTGTGTCTCCGGCGGTTCAGGCTTTGCGCATCATGGCGGCGGCATCTTTGATGGCGGCACGCACACGGACGTAAGTGCCACAGCGGCACAGGTTGGCGCTCATGGCTTGGTCAATTTCAGCGTCGCTGGGGTTCTTGTTTTTGGCAAGCAATGCAGCTGCGCTCATCAGTTGGCCCGATTGGCAGTAACCGCACTGAGGCACGTCGTGCTTGATCCACGCCACTTGCAGTGGGTGGCTGTTGTCTTTGGAGAGGCTTTCAACGGTAGCCACTTTCTTACCCGACACCGTGGACAATGGGGTTTGGCACGAGCGCACAGGCTGACCATCCACATGCACGGTGCAGGCACCGCACTGGGCCATGCCGCAACCGAACTTGGTGCCGGTGAGCTGCAGCTCCTCGCGCAGTGCCCACAGCAGCGGCATCTCGGGGTCGGCGTCGATCGCCTCCACCACCTCGTCGCGGTCGTCTTTGGGCGGTATTTGTATGTTGCTCATGACCAGCCGCATGGTTTCAGCGGTGACCGGGCGTGGTCGGTAGGCCTTGCGGGGTTTTTTGTTGCGGGCCATTACGCAACCCTCCCGGCCAGCAGGTGCGAGATCGG
>ERZ650304.1305-NODE-1305-length-9991-cov-5.788043_pt1 | contig 9991 bp, 15 predicted proteins | sample MGYA00376240_ERZ650304 | MGnify/ENA primary metagenome ERZ650304 (study PRJEB26733, sample SAMN07839271) | wastewater metagenome | biome: small river; feature: stream; material: water | place: USA: North Carolina | collected 2016-03-01 ...
CAGACTGGATCGCTGCGCAAGTAGAAGTGGAGGTACTGACCTAATGGCGACAATCGTAAATGATCGCGACGTGCTGATGCAGGCCACGTCACCACGAGTTGTATCGGGTGGATCGGCGAAGGGCATCATCCTGAGCGCGTCATCGAGCGCGTTGCAAGTATCTACCTCCGGTGTCGGCTCACCCTCATCGATCACGCTTACCGCGTCCCTGAACTCGTCCATGGACATCCCCTCGTCCGTGCCCAGGAACAGGAACAGGAGCGTTCGGGCATGGTCCCGGACCTCAAAGCGCCCGCCCGATCGCAGGCTCAGGAGCTTGGCCACAGTCCCGCCCACGTTCGGTAAGACGTGGGCACGACCGAGGACGGACAGAACCTCGTCCAGGTCCGTGCCCTGAGGCACGTCCAGGGCCCAGCCACGCCCATAGCCCGTGGGCCGATCGTCCTGGACAAAGAGTTCCCCGGCCTTGCCATCCCACGCCCAGTACCGCCCGCCCCTGAACAGGACCGAGGACGATCCCCCGGCCCTGGCCACGACCTGGGCAAACTTGAACCGATCGGACCAGGAAAAGACGTTATCACTCATGATCGCTCCTGTGGGGCTCTATAAGGCCCCTGTGAAGTATAGGCCGGGTCAAGGGCCCTGGCCAGGGTTACGCGGCCTTCAGGGCCTTGTTCTGCGCCTTGCTGGCCAGGTACAGGGCCGTGCCCTGCGCCTTGTCCAGGGACTTGGCGGTCTGGTTCGCGATCCGCTCACGGATGACCGCGGCATTCAGGCCACGGACGCGGACGAAAGCGTCCAAGGTCAGGTCCGACCGGGTAGAGTTGCAGTCGTGGCAGGCCGCCACAAGGTTGGACTCGTGATTGGTGCCACCCGCGACCCAGCACACCACGTGGTCAAGGGTCAGGGAGCCCGGCCCGGTGTAGCCCGCGCCACAGTACACGCACGAGACGTTATCGCGGTGGTAGATGGCCCAGCGCTTGGCCCCGCGAATCCAGTTGCCACCCTGCCAGGACCGGGACTCGGTCCGGACCTTGGCGCTGCGGTTCGTGGTCTGGGTCTGGGTCGTGGTCGTGGTCATGGGGTCCTCCTGACGCCCCAAGGCCCGTGCCGCTCTCGTCGAGCAGCTACGGGCCGGGGCAGGGGTGCGGTGGGGCTAGGCGGCGCGGACCTCGTATCCCCCGCCGTGGTCGTGAAGCGACAGCCCCGCGTCTCGCAGCCGCGCCTCGAAGTCGCGCAGCGCGCTCTCGTCGTCAACGTCGGCGTAGTCAAACAAGACGCCCGCTGAGGGCAACGCCGACGTGGTCGCGGCGAGGGTCACGGCCTCCTCAATATCGAGGCCATCATAGGAGACGGGGCGGGTACCGCGAGCGGTGCGGCAGTCGGCGCTATCGCCGCCGCAGGAGTCGTGGATGGTGCAGGTCTCGGCGCTGTTGGCCTGGGTGATCATGGTGGCTCCTTCGGGCGGCTCTGGCGAGCTATTCGCCTTTGTTCTCGCCGCCTTGTGAATCCAATCTAAGCGACCGGCTAAAGGAGTGCAAGAATAAAACGTCATTGGAAGACGTTTTATTTAATCACCGTCGGTGATGGAGAACGCCCCGCAGAGGTAAAGACGCGCTCCGCGGACAAAGCTATCGCACATTGAGGATCAGGGTGACACGCTTCCCACCACCATGGACGCCCAGCGGCTTGAGCAGTTCGAGCATCCACCAGAGGTCGCAGCCATCCCCGGATGCCCACCCAGGGACAGCCGCCCAACCAATGACGTCGTCTACCGGGTGACAAAGAAGAATCCGCCGTCGGAAAGGGACCTGAAGACCCACCATGAGCGAGGGTGCGCCCCCCGCTCGAACCCGTGCGGGGACTGCGGCCTGTCCGTCATGCTGGATGAGGCAGACCTCGACCTGTTCCATCAAAAGCTCCCGGGCCTCGGAAAGTTCGTGTACAAAGCCGAGCTCGGCCCCGACAACGGGACGATGAAAGTGGTCGGAGGCGTCGTGGAGTCGCACACCAACGTATGGTTCTTCAAGCACTGCACCCCTGCCGCGCGCGCTCCTCTCTTCAAGTTCCACAGGGAGTTTGAGCGATGAGGGTCCCGTTCGAACCGATCGACATTCTGGATGAGTACGAAGGGCCCGTCACGTTCACCTTCAAGAACGACGACGGCATGCTGCTGCTGGCTCACATTTATACCCCTGCGACCGACGATGGCCCGGCGCAGTATCTGGCAACTCCTTTCGACGAAGAGGGCGTGCAGGAACTGCGCACCGGGCGCCTCACGATCCGCGACGCGCTCATGGACCAGCGCTGGGGCTTCCTGGTGACGGGAGAGCCGTGGGCCCAGGTCACCCTGAAGCCGGTCAAGCTGACCTCGCTGCCCCAAGACCTCATCCCAGGGAGAAATTCTGTCCTGCGCATGGAGTTCCTGCCGCTGCTCACCTTGCGGCTCCTGGGCTCCAATCTTCAGGGCGACAGCGTACCGGTGTCCGTGGTCCGTGGTGCCATCAAGGGTACCGAGGGGGCCATCAAGGCCATCGGTGAGTACATCGCGGATACTTCCGCGTCTGGGGGCGATGTCCTTTCCGCCATCCAGGATCTGCGCGTGCAGCGAATGGCCTTCGCCTCCTTCGAGGTGGCAGTCGGAAGCGCCCCCGCGCAGATGCCCCAGGCCCCGGTCAAGGCCCCCCTAGACCCGCTCGTCCGCATGAAGAAGCTTCTGACTGGAGCCTTCCGCACCGTCGTCGAGCGCCCGAAAGACATCGACTACGCCGGACGCTTCGACAATGAGGAGGCTGGTAAGGTAGCCCTTCAAGCGATCCTTGAGATGACGCCCCCTGGCTACGGTCCGGTAGAAGAGGCTGAAGTTTCGGGTCGACTCGTCGGCGGCCCAAGACCCCATCGCCTGGATCGCAACGCCCGCACCTACATCCGCAGTTTCTTCAAGCCCAAGGCCGAGGAGGTCATCGATCTCGTCGGGCTCATCGACATGCCGAGCCTCAACCAGACGTTTCAGGTTCGCCCGATCGACGGCAAGGCAGAGAAATTCTCGTATGACGACGAATTTATCGATCCCGTCATCGAGGCCTTCCGGAGTCGCCAGCCGCACCGCGTCGTCGGCATCAAGCCTGCCCGTGGGTCGGCCAAACTCGCGGCGCTCTCACCCTACAACCCCTAGCGCCTCACCAGCGAGGGACCCGAAGGGCCCACCCGCCGCGCCCGAAGGTGCGCGCTACGAGGCGCCGGGCCCGCCGCGAGAAGGGTGCCTGCGCAGCGGCGAAGGTGGCGGTGATCTCGGCGGTTGTCACAGAAGCCTCGCGAAGCCGAACACGTCCGCCGTCACCAGGTCGTGCGTGCGACCTTGGTGATGGCGTCTTCGCGCGCTGTATCGCCTTCGAACAGGGGGCGCCCATCTTCAGGAAGCGGCTGGCGGCCGGCCAGCATCGGGTCTCCTTCCCAGGCGCAGTCGCGTAGGATCACCGGCACCAGGCCCAGGCCATTGTCAGCAGACTCAGCTGCGACCAACTCCCAGAGCCAGTCCTGGCTGGGGTCGAAGAAGTCTGCCGACAGCAGGAGCACAGCTGCATCTGCTGCCGCGACAGCGGAGCGGAAGGCCTCCTCCCGGTGCTGCCCAGGCGCGCAGTCTTGCACGCTGAAGGTGAAGAGGAGCTGACCGCGGGACAAGGGCGCGAGGTGCGCGCGCACCAGCTCGGCGCGTTGCCGGTCGTTCTCGCTGTGACACAGGAGGAGCTGCAGGGCCTCGGTCATCTGCTCCAGTGTCCGTCAGCGCTGGTGAGGCTGCAACGCGATCTTTGGTGACGAAGATCACGGTGCCGTGGAGGTTTAGCACCACACGGTGGAGGGGAACACCCAGGAGGTCCCCAGCGGCCCTTCGGTGGCGGTGGCCCGCCGGTGATGGAGAACGCCCCGCAGAGGTAAAGACGCGCTCCGCGGACAAAGCTATCGCACGGGGCTTTTTTCGTTCATCAGCCGGTGCGCCTGGCGCGCGGGCGGCCCTTCGGTGGCGGTGGCCCGCCGCACGCACGATCTGGTGACGGCGGACGTGTTCGGCTTCGCGAGGCTCCTAGACTAATGGCCCAACCGCTGCCGCTTCAGCCCACGCGCGCGCTTCGGCCTCCCCAGGTGCGGCGACGGGCGCCTCCTCCGGCAGATCCTGCATCAGGTCCCGCAGGACGGTGATCAGCTGCCGCGCCTCGGCCTTGGTGCGCGCCACGGTGACTGCGTCCTCCATGACCTTGCGCTCCAGGCGGCCCACCAGCAGGCGCGCCCCCTGTGCGTTGTCCGCCAGCGCCACCGCGGCGCCCTGGCTCACTTCGATCACTCGCTTCGTGTTCACGATCTGCCTCCTTTGTTCATCGAACCGCCCCCCTTTGTTCAAGTCCATGCGCGGCGCGCTGCTCCAGCCGACCTGGCGGCTCACAGATCCCAGTCGTCCTCGTCGTCGCAGTCATCGCAGACGTCTGGCCTCTCGGTGTAGTCCTCTTCGTCCTCGTCGTCGCACATGCACACGTCTTCGCCGCCCCACGGGACGGGCGGGCATCCGCAGCGAGGGCAAGGGGCCATGTCTTGCCTAGCCACCCCCCACCCCCGGGTTATCCACACGCGCCAAGGGCCTGCGGTTGTTCATAGCGCTCCTCGTTCGCCTGCACGTCTCTGAACCCTTCCGCAGCCTAAGTCCTTGATTGGCAGGGGGATCGCCGGACTGCGGAACGATTCAGTGGCGGACAGCCTCGGTTAATTTCATACTTACAACATCAGCGCAATCTCTGTTCCTCGTCGGAGAACTCGCTGATCATGTCCTCCGCGGAACGGTTGCGGAACGGTTCCGCTACCGCTTCAGCTCCAAGATCTTGGCCGCGGTGCCGCTCTCCACGGCGCCCGCCTGGGTGTAGTGCTGCCGGTTGACCGCGGGGTGGTGGGCGAGGTTCGCGGCGATCGCTGCCGCGGACACGCCCAGCCGGGCTGACACGGTGCTCTGGCTCCCGCGAAGGCCTGCAGCGCCTGGTGAGCGGGCGCTTCCCGCTGGAGCAGCTCTTCCCCGTGGTGGGCCCCACGGTGCGCCGCCGCGTACATGCCCTGTGCCTGGCGGCCGGCGTGCCCAAGGTCTGCCCCCAGGGCCAGCAGCGTCAGGAACTCATCCGTGGTGAGCTGCGGCTTGCCGCTCTGCCGCTCACCCACCGCTTCCACCCCCACGAGGGGCCTGCCCGCAGCAGGGGGTCGTCGGGCACCCCCAGCACCAGCACCTTCTTGCGGCACTTGAACGGGGGCACCTCGATGACCCACGCCTGCTGGCCTGGTGCGCCAGCAAGGGCTGGCTGCGGCACAACCCCACTGCCTGGAGCAGGGCAGCGCGGGCGACAACGCCGCCCTGCAGGTGGCGCTCCTCCTGTACTTCGGCCTGCGGCGGGGGGAGACCGGGCTCTTGCAGGCGCGGCACATCAGCACCAAGGCGCCGCGCCTCCTGGAGGGCCTGCTGGTGGTAGGCCGCGCTCGGCGGCCGCTTGAAGCGCGTGGGGCGCTCGCGCAGCTCGTCGTACAGCGCCTGGCACCGGCGCGTGGTCAGGGTGGCCAGCGCGAGCCGCCCCGGCAGGAGCGCCAGGATCTGGCCGCGCCGGGTCTCGGCGGAGCTTGGGCGGATCGGCTTCTTCTTCGCCGTGGTGGCCCAACCAAGGTACATCGTCACCGCCTCCTCAACGGTCGAGGGGACATCCACGTCCCCCTGTGCTAGTCCGTCTTCCGCTTCGCGCTTGACTCGGAGCGCATCCGCTTCGCTCTCGCACGTTGTAGCAGTCCTCTTCCCGTCGGCCTCGACGAGCACAACTCGCCAGCCGCCACGGGGCTCTTTGTAGGGTCCAAGCACTCGAGATCCTCGTCGCCGCTGCATATCGCACTCCTCTCCTGCGGCGATCCTCCTGCCGCGGGCACCATACCACGGGCCTCTAGGAGGGCCACCACCTGCGCAGCGACCTCTTCGGCGAAGCTGCGTCTAGCCATGGGCGTGCTTCTCCTTGGCGTTGTTGTTCATGCTGATCTTTGTGGTGCGCGCGCAGCGGTCGCGAAAATCGCCGCGCGGTTCGGCCTGCTCCAGCGCCTCCAGCTCCTGCCAGGTGCGGAAGATCGCCTGGGGGCGGACCACGGCGCCGGTCTTGGCGCTGTAGCTGATCAGGGACCGCTGTACCCCCCGCTCGGGGCGCGGCTCGCGCTTGGGGTCCGGGTCGGGCTCCTCGGCGGTGTTGTCGGTGACCGACCAGATCCCCTCATCGGTCTGCACCTCGTAGGCGCCGATCGAGCCAGCGCGGCGCAGGAGCGCGGTGCCAGAAGCCTTCGCGGCCGCCGCGAGGATCTCGAGCAGCGGGGTCCCCGGGCTGCAGGGCACGGACACCACGCCGCTCGCGCGCCGGCGAGAGTTGAAGCGCCAGAAGAACACGTCGGCGCGGCCTAGCCCGCGTCCCGCGCCGCCTGCCGCACCAGGTGCCACAGCAGCCGCACCTGCCCCAGGGTCGCCCCCGCGCGCCGCAGCTCCTGCGCGGCGATGAGGAGCGCCGCCAGCGCCACCAGGCCCGGCGGCGCCTCCGGGTCCACCGCTTGGGCCGCCGCCCGCATCCACGCCGCGATCTCCCCCGCTCGCTTCGCCTTCGCCCCCAGGTTGCTCACCAGCGCCTGGCGCTCCATCGTCATCCCCTCCATAGCTCAGGTGGGTCTCGCAGCCCGGGCACCAGCGGATCCGCTGGCCCGTGGCGTCGTAGTGCTCCGTGCCGAGCCGGAAGTGCTCCGCTCCGCAGCGGCACCGCTCCAGCAGCGCGATCGGGTGCTCCGCGCAGTAGGCCATCCCCGCGGGCAGGCGCTCGGTCCCGATGAGGATCCACGGCCCCGCGGCCGCGGTGGGGCGCACGAAGCCGCCGAGGCGCGGGCGCTTGAGGCAGTAGGCGCACAGGAGGCTCATGGGCAACCCCCCGTCCAGATCGCTTCGGCGGACCGGCCCACCTTGCCCTGGCTGGCGACGGAGCGCACGGACCGCAGCGGGGCGAAGGGCAACCAGGTCGCGCCTTCCGCCTCGCACACAATCACCTGGCCCAGCAGCTCGCGGCACCACGCGCCCAGCAGCTCGTAGCTCCCAGGCCGCGCTGCGTAGCTGCCCCCCCCCACGACGTAGGGAGGATCAACAAAGTAGGTGGCCTCGCCCTGCGAGGCCTCGCGGTAGTCGCCCTCGATCACCCGCCAGTGGCGGATCGCTGCGAGCTGCTGGGCGATGCGAGCTCGAGCTCCGGGGCCCCAGAAGCCGCGCCAGCGGTCTGCGCGCATCCACGCGCTGGGGGTCTGACCCGGCCTGGCCTGCGCCTTGCGCAGCCAAAAGCCGATCAGCCAGCGTGCCTCCTGCGGCAGGTGCTGCAGCTCGTCCACCACCTGCCCGGCGCGCAGATCGGGCAGGCGCAGGATCTCCTCCGCCGAGACCTTGATCAGGTAGCGCCACACCCCGGCAACCACCGGATAGGCGTCCACCAGCGTGACCTCGCGCCGCCAGTGCAAGAGCGAGTAGCAGGCCGAGCCCGCGAAGGGTTCCACCACGCGCCGGTGCTTCGGTGCGGGGTAGTGCGGCGCGAGGATCCACTTGCTGCCGTAGTAGCCAAAGAAGGGACGCAGGCGCCTCATGGGCAACCCCCCGTCCAGGGGCCGATCTCGACGATGCGCCCCGACCCCCGAAAGCGCGCCTCGACGCGGTTCCGGTCCCCCGAACCGAAGTAGCCGAAGAAGGTGTCGAGCGTCGGCGCGTTCGAGGTAACGACGACCCGCCGGCAGCGGTCAAAGGCCGCGCACAACAGCGTGTCCACCTGCTCCATCGCCGAGGGGCCGATCTTGCCGGCGACCTCGTCGATCACCAGGGCCGGCGCGGAGCGCGCCCGCCGCAGGAGGGCCGTCCCCCAGTCCTTTGGGTCGGGCCGCACGGCGAGCTCCAGGTCTGGGCCGCTCACAAAGAGGCCGTCCTCGCAGGAGGTGAGCCACCGCGCGGCGGCGAAGCTCTTCCCCGCCTGGCTCGCGCCATAGAGGAGGAGCGCGGTCTGTCCGCTCTCCCACCAGGCGCGCACCGCCCGCAGCGCCGGCCGGTCCTGCGGGCGGGCGCCAAGCGCCGCCGCGAGCTTCTGGGGCACGCCGAAGCTGGCGGCGCGCCGCTGCACCTCCTCCTCCGGCCGGGGCCTGCGCCGCTCCGTCTCGCGCGCGGCGTGCGCATCGATGGCGGCGCCGTCCTTCTCCACGAGCGCCTGGATCTGGGCGAGGAGCCGGTCGGTCTCCTCGCGGTGGATCCGCGCCTGGGCGAGCCAGGGATCCTCGACCACGCGCGGAGCGGGGCGCGCTACCGCGGGCGCAGGGTGCTGGGCGAGCCGCTGGCGGTCGGTGTCTGTGAGGAGCACCTCGCGCCCGTTGTCCCACTCGATCTTGGCGCTGAACGGGGCGCGGCGGCCGCGGTAGCGGATCGCGCGCTCGCTGTCGAGTTGCACCAGCATCTCCTCCTCGATGTAGAGCTCGCGGGTCACGGTCGCACCATGGGAGGGGGCTTGCTCCCGCCGCCTGGGCTCGCGCGGGCCTTGCCGAGGGGCGAACCATCCCAGCCAAGGGCGCTCTGAAGCGCCTCCGTCAGGTGGCCTGTGAGGAAGGCGACGCTGACGCTGCCCTGGAGGTGCCCCCAGCCGCCCGCCTTCAGCCAGGCGCCGAGCTTCGCGCAGTCGGCGAGGCTGTAGCCCTGTCCCTGCTTCAGCCATGCGCGGATCCAGGCGCTCTCGCTGCCCTGGGCGTCGCCCTCTGGCAAGCCGGTCTCCGAGGCCGCGGGCTTGCCGAAAGAGAGGCGTTCCCCAGCGGCCGCGCGGATGGCAGCTAGCGCCTCGACCCCGTTGACCGCGACCACCTTGCCATCCCCCGCCCCAGCCCCCTTGGGGGAAAGGGGGGGTTCTGATCTTGTCTCCTCTCCTCTATTCTTCTCTCCTCTACTAGTGACATGTCCTGGACTGTCCTGGACTGTCCGGGACATCGCGGGACTGTCCGGGACATCGCGGGACTGTCCGGGACCGGCCGCGGCGCAGAGAACCGGCTGCGCCGCGCGCCGCGCGCCGCGGCTCTCCTGCTTGCGCACCGCAGCCACAGAGCGCGCCTCCTGCGCCTCCAGGAACTCTGGGCAGCGCAAGGCCCCTTCTTCCATCACCAGCACCTTGCGGCGCAGCAACTCCTCCAGCGCGGTGTGGACGAAGGACACGGGGGCACCGCACAGGAGCGCCGCCACGTCTTCGTCCCGCTCCTCCGCGCTCTCGGTGCTGACCCGGACAGCCCCGGCCTGGTCCATCTTGCGCCAGAGCATCGCCAGCACCGCGCGCGCCTCGAACCCGAGGCGCTTCCACAGCGCGGAGTCGTCCGATACGTAGGTCTTCACCCACCTGCCAGTGGGCCAGTCGAGGTTGATCATGAGAACCATCCCATCACGTTCTTGTTGCTCCATGCTCCGGGGGTCCCCGTGGGCCCCCCCGGGGTCCCCCGTGGGCCCCCGGGCGTAACGGCTTGCCGTGTCGTATCCGTAACGCGCGCGGGTTGATAGCTGCCCAACCCTGCCTCGCGGGGCGTTACGGATCGCGTTACGTGTCGCGACACAGATAGGGTTGGACCGGGCGTTTCCGCCCCTCCAGGATGGCGCGCGTCATGGCGCCGCTGAACAGGATGGGGCGCTCCTTCGGCCCCGGGGTCTTCTCGTCGCTCATCGCTCGTCGTCTCCTCTCACGTTCATCTCGTAGACCGGCCCGCCGCCCGCCGCGGGCCACCGCAGCCAGAGCCCCAGGGCCACCAGCAGGGCCAGGACGGCCAGCGCCAGCACCACCTGCGACCACAGCCCATGCTCTGGGCCTCGGGCCACAGGACCGACCAGTTTCATAGGCGGGCCGCCGACAGCCTGGACGGAGATCGGAAGAGCACACGTCTGAACTCCAGTCACTTA
>ERZ650304.1306-NODE-1306-length-9989-cov-4.737870_pt1 | contig 9989 bp, 11 predicted proteins | sample MGYA00376240_ERZ650304 | MGnify/ENA primary metagenome ERZ650304 (study PRJEB26733, sample SAMN07839271) | wastewater metagenome | biome: small river; feature: stream; material: water | place: USA: North Carolina | collected 2016-03-01 ...
CTTTCCCTACACGACGCTCTTCCGATCTCGTAGTTAAGTTCAGCCAATGCGAATCCATTTCTGTCCATGTTACGATGGACCTCATCAAAGTTGTCAGATGCAAGGGCACAGAATTGAAGCAGGTTAGCTCCGTTCATTCGTCCCCATTCTTCAAAAGACTCACGAAGTTCACGACCGCCACCATTAGGAGCAAACCAAGCAAGCTCGGTAGCGACCAGTGTGGTTGCACTGAAGAGGATCGGTACGATAGTGCCAGCGATAAAGCCACCGCAGGAGTTAATAAAAACACCACCAGTGAGAAGTAGAGCCGAGATCATTCCCCGAATACGATCTTCATCGTACAGGACATCCTTCCAGATTGATTGTGAGTGGAACCGCCTGGCCCTCTCTACAATGTCTTCGAGATCGTCCAGAGTGGCTTGCCTAGACTTTAGTTGATCCTGTGACGTTGATTGACCATCCGAGGAGGTCAAAGTCTTTTCCAGAAGCTTCAGACTCGAATCTAAATTGAATTGCTCGTCCACTGCCGCGCACCTTATGTTTTGTCACAACGATCGGATAACCTGTGTCGAACGTCGTGTCAGCATCCTCAAAGGACGGTTGACGGACATGCCGATAAGCTTCACGCTTCGTTGAGTACTTTCCAGATTTATTACTGTTTGACCAGTCCCACTTTACTTGGAACAGGCAACTTGATTGACGATCAGTCGTGTAGTCATCACCGTCTACGACATAGTTCTCTTCGGTCTTCTTGAAGTACGTGAAGACCCAAGGCGTCTGCTTCTTGCGCATAGCGTCTTCCAGAAGCTCATAGCCAGTTTCAACATAAGACGAATAGGTCAGAGGTCCAGCCTCAAGAACGTCCCCATGCGTCTTCCAGTCAACAAACTCAATGCTGTTGAAGGTTGCAAAGTTGAGACGGTAGTTGAGAGTGTCCCCATTGTCCCGCACAACACACAGGTACTTGATGTACGTCTTACGGACAGTAACATCAGCCGTACCGAGGTAGCCAACGAGGACGGGGGTAGTCAGTAGACCAATGATGTACGGATGTTCAACACTCGTACTAATGGTCCACGGATAGAAGGCCTGAAGGGTCAGGTCAAGGTTCAGAATACGATTGTAGAAGTAGTTATTTGTGATGGTGTCGTTCTTGTACAACCATTGAATAACGTTCGTCTGAGGGTCGTAAACAACCTTAACGTACTTCTTAGCGTCTTCAGAGATGTCATTGTAGAACGTCTGAATGGTTTGTTCAGTGATGTTCTGCTTGTCAAACACACCGTCCACAGTACCGAAGAGGCCCTGCTTCTGGCTGATTGCCTGGATGCCAATGTCTGACCACCAGTAGATCGAGTTGTTGACCGACACAATGCTGTTTGGGCTCTTGGTCCCGATGGGGCTCACCTTAGACACAGAGATATCAAGCGCCGTGAAGCCCTTGTCCGTGCCACTGATGAACCAGACACCATTAGAGCTAAAGACCAGCATACCGGTCCCTACAGGTTCTAGGTGGAGGCCTTTAGTCATGTCCGGAATGGGGATCACCCCACCATCCGTGTCGATCAGGTCACTGATGACTTCAGACGTCGGATCAGCCTCTTGATAGCAGAAGCCAGCACGGCTCTTGTCAATCAGAAGTTGGCTGAAGTAAACATTACCGTTAACGACATACCAAACTCGACCATTAGCAAAGGCTACGCTGTTGGGTCGCTCCAGAGTGGTTTCAATAGGAAGATTAGGAACACCACTAACGGCAGAGCGATCAATGTTAAAAGCGTCGACAACGTAGTGACCTCGTGGGGCTAGGCTTGTACCGAAGTATTCCTTGACAAGCAGGGCCGGATCAAAGGCACCAGTCGTGCTGTCCTTGGCAATCCACCACTGCTTGTTGTTACCGGGATAGCGGCTAGTCGAAGCCTCGTACGCGGTGATAGGGGTCGAAGGAGCTTGGTCTACTGTACCAGTGGTCCCAAACTGTGTGAAATACGTCACACTCGAACCGCTACCGTCGTTAGCTGCGTCTAGCCATCCTTGGTTGCGTAGGTTATAGTGGTGAGCATCTGAAAGGGTCGCAGGTTCTTCGTCGTTCGCGAGTCCATCTGCAACACCCTTAAAATCGCGCTGTTGGATATAGATTCGTTGAGTGACGATGCTTTGAGTCGTGGGCCTGTATTCAACGAAGAACGGCTCAAACTTTTCACCAACGACAAACAGAAGGCCCTTGCCAGACGCAAAGGAAACTTCACAACCCGTATGATTAGTGGCGGCAGCAACCTTAAAGTCGTTGAGATTGACCTTAAAAGAGCGTTCACCATCTAGAATTTTGTCTCCTGACAGATCGAAGAAATGAATAAAGAGGCCAATTTGAATAACAGAAAAACTCAGATTAGCATCGTTTGCTACTGAGTCCCAGCGGAATTCCTTTACGGCATGGTTGTTGAAGTCAGCTTGAATCTCAAGGATGGTTTCAGCACTGGCGTACTGCTCAGTGTCAATACCAAGCCTACGCGAGCGATTACCAGTCCTATAGATGACACAGTTGTCTTCGTCAATGGAAGCGTCCTCCGGATAAGTCAGAGGCCCAGCTTCCGTGATCATCCCCTTAACAAAGGTTCGATATAGTTTATTTGCCTCGGCTCTAGCCATGCGGGTAGATAGCCCTTCCGAATTTGTCGTTAGACCTTAAATGTGAAACTAGCTTTCGTTCGCAGTCCACAAACGATATAAACTGCCCTTGTAGGGACTTGTGCAATCTTCCACCGCGATAAGCTTTGATGTAGTAATAGCCTGAGGAGTTGCGTTCAATCCTGTACTCTTGGAGCCCACCGCTGACGTACTTGGCGTCTTTACTGAGTCTCTTGAGGGCGTTTGGGTGGACATTACGTATCCTATCGGCGAGGCTTAGCATAGTTGGGGACCCGATCATATGGCTTCCGTTGGTTGCCTCTGAACTGATCGTTCTGCCAACGAACTAGACCCTTGCGGCTTGAGGCCTCCTCAGATGCATTCGCCACTTGCTTGAAGTGGACAAAACAACGGGCCTTGGCAGTCGCCAGGAGCGTCGGGAACATCGACAGGGGAAGGCTTGGGATTGCACTGTCGTCGAGTTCAAGGAAGGGCATGACTTGTGCCCAGCAGATGCTCTTAGAGGTCAACAGAGTTGAACCGTCGTCAATCAGGAAGCTGTCCGTTACAATGTATTGATCGTCGAACGTAGTCCAATAAGTTGGATCAGCATTCGTTGCGATCTTCATGGTGACCCCACCAAAGTCCACAACGTCTACACCTTCGTCACGCTTGACAAGGAAGTCAATGAACTCAAACGGAGTGAGATACTTGACGTCTGCGTTGTTGTACTTGATCCAGTGAACCTTCTTTAGATTCTCAGGCATCTTAAGGTAGTTAGGTCGATCGACGTCAGACAGGCTTTCAAGACCAGTCAGGTAGTCGGAGCCTGGGATGTCCAGTTGGGTGATCAGTTCGTCGTAGACATTTTGGATGACTTGGGCAACACCCATCGCCGACACAGTGTCCCCAATCGAGTTCACTTCGTCGTCTTCCATCGAACTCAGAATGTCTTGAGTAAGCTCAAGTAGAGTCTTTTTCATAGATAGCTGATCTCATAAAGTTGAACGTCGACAGTTACGGTAGTCGTAGTGCCAATCGCATCTTCAATTTCACACTGGAACGTTGCACCGAGTTCTTCGTTGATGCCAACCGTTCCGGTGAACGCAGTAGTTGCAGCCGAGGCCGCAGTTGCCGAGATCGTATCTCCAGACAACTTAGTCCAAGTATAGGTGAGTGTACCAACACCACCTGTGGCTGTAACGGTTACATCATTGCTGATACAGTAGCCAGCGCCAGACGTGGCCCCGTAGGCGTACTCAGGAATTACTGTTGCGACAATATTAACCTTGGTCGGACTAAGTGCAGCAATAACGCCACTCATTAGCTGACGCCAGTTCCACTTACAACCCATTCGTCCGTCGCCTCTTGGATCGCCGTAGCGAAGGCCCACTGAGCAACGGTCTTGTTACCAGTCGTGGCCGAGCCAGGCAGTCGGATGGAAACACCAGCACCTTGGGTTAGAGTAACGGCACCAGCCCCAATATTGCGAAGAACAAGGGCAGTGCCGAGAGGATATGCAACAGAGCTATTCGGAGGGATGGTCCAAGCATGTGCGGTCCCAGAAGTATGACGAGTCATAAGGGCAGAGTCACCGATTACAAACGTATAGTTTGCATCTTTGGTTTGCACCGGGACACCACGGAAACCGGCTGAATACTGGCTAAGTGTAGCCGGGGCAGCCGCCAGAATAACGTCGCCGGTGAACGTGTCACCAGCCTTGTTGGCCGGAGTATAACCGAGGTTCGTAATGGCCGCACCACCAGCGAGCTTCGCACCGGTCACAGTACCGTCTACAAAAGCCGCTGTCAGGGTGAAGTTGGCCGAACCATCAAAGGACTGACTACCCGACAGAACACCACCTAGGGTGATCGTACGGGCCGTAGTCCAGTAAGCCGCAGAGGTAGCAGCTCCAATGTAGTTAGAGGCGAGAACTGCTGAGGCAGCGGCGTCTGTGGCATACCCTTCAATGAGGACAAGTTGAGCGGGTACAGCGAGAACTGCTGCAATCGTAGTGTCGTCCAGGCCGCCCGTGGCTTGATCCAGATCAGTCTTACGAACCGCATCATTAGCATCGACTGGAGCCGCAACGTTGATAATACGATGCGACCCCATGTCGAAGTTAACAGACATAGCATTAGGCGCAGAACCGTCTCGGCTCAGCGTATTACTGAAGGCAGTCTCGATCCGATCCTTATTCGTATTGATAATTTGGATCGCACTGGTCTCATTTTGCAGAGACTCAATGTCGACTAGTTCTCCAACCTTAGCCATATTTTCTGTCTACCTTGTCTTCAATACGCTTCAACGTATCAATGATGTCTTGTTTCATTTCTCGTACGTCGTCACGTCGAGCGTATGTGGAGGGCAACTTGAGAAGTTCCTCTCTGTTGTCTTTGATTTCATCATGGAAGATTTTCATGATGTAGCCACCGAATGCCCCCAAGAGTCCGATGACGACGTTAAACGCTGCCTGCCAATCCACACCTTAGTCTCCAAATAGAAAAAGAGGGGCACCAGAACGATGCCTAGTACCCCTCGATCAGTCTTAAAAGAAAGACTAGTTAGGTGGAAGTCTTGTTCTCAACGGGAGCGATGTACTCCACGATGATACGACCCTTACCAGCAGTAAACGTACCGGTGGCAGCCACAGCCGGGAAGGCCGCGTTAGCACCAACCGAAGCCGTTTCAACAGCAGACGAGACTAGCGCACCATTTCCGTAAGTACGGGCACCAAGGGTGTCGATGTTGGCCAGAACACCTTCGGTCGCAGTAACCAGACCAGTAGCCACAATGGCAGTACCCGCCTTGTTATACGTACCAACGGTGAACGACGTACCACCAGCCGCAACTTCGTCCACGATGACAATAACGCGGAGGATGGAGCTGTAGGCCGGGAAGTTGAAGTCACCTTCAGTGAACCCGTCCAGAGTACCGTCGTTGTTCAGGTCAGCAGGATAAGCAACGGTGCCAGTCGGAATCTTGGTCAGATCAAACGAGCAGATCGCTTGGCGGACGTGGCCTGGCCGATCCAGTTCACGGAACTTATTAATGTAGTTCTTGGGATCAGTAACATAGTTACCAAACTTAACGCCAAGACCGTCAGCGTTTTGATACTTAGCAGACATTATCTACCTCCTATTAACCAGCAGCCGACGGAACGCCGAGAATGGTCACAAGGTTTTCCGGACGATAAATCTTGACGCCGTAACGGCAGGTCGTGACGTATTCGTCGCGTTGGAAGTCCTTGTTATATTCACTGTCGACCTTCGGCATCTGACGCCACGCACCGATGTACGGCAGGACGTCGGCGGAAGCCGAGAAGAACAGGTTAGCAACCGCGTTAGCGCCGGAGGCAATCGTATTAATGGTCTCGGTCGTACCAGACTGAGCCGTACCGCAGAGCGGCAGGTAGTTGGAGGTATAGACGTCGAAGCCAAAGATGTTCTTCACGAAGCGGTGATTCTTACCGATGCCCGACTCCACGATACCTTCCCAGCGAGGGTTGTTCGAGAAGTTGGTCAGGTTCGTGATGGTGTTCATCATGTACTCGACCGACGGATCAACAATAGCAATCAGGTTCTCTTGGGGAACGTTAGCCTTTTGCAGCGCGTACGCAGCATAGGCAAAGTCCGAAACACCAAGAGTACGGGCCGAACCAGAACCGGTAGCCGAACCAACCCGACGGTGGTCAACACCGTTAATTTGGTTGGCGTTACCAGCGACTTGATAACCAGCGGGGTTACCAGTCTTCGGTTGACCTTCCTTCCAGATGTCGATCTCAAGGCGTTCCTTAATGGCACGCGCTTGCTTAGGCACGAAGGACGACACAAGCTCGTTCATATAGAAACCGTCTTGCTTCGCCTTGTTCGTGATGTAAGTCGCCGAACTCAGGTAGTTATTGATGGTGAAGTTGAATTCACCGGTATCAAGCGCCTGATAAGTGACAGCAGTATCTTCGCTGTAATCATGCGCATCAAGCACGCCAATCGACGGGATCGTCAGTTGGTTACCGTCGCTAAACTCAGACAGCCAGCGAACATAACCGGTAGCGGTCAGTTCGTCGGTGAGAACGTCCTTAAGTTGGTTAGACCAAATCTCAGAACGAATCAGGGCGTCGGAGTTGCCAGTGTTCATACCAGCCATTAGTTCTCCTTAATTATTGAAAGAATGCGTCCCCCAATCGTTTGGCGTCCGCAAACATTTGATTTTGAATTTCGGCGGAGAAATAACGCTTCGGATTATCTTGACGAAGTTGTTCGTAAGACTTATACGAGCCTTGTTTCGGTGCCGACGAGGATGTATTACCAAGCGCCACAGTGTTCACATCGCTGCGACTCGCGGCGGGCGGTTGAGAAGTTACGTCGGTCAACCCAAGTTGCGTGAAGAAAGCCTTCGGAGACTTGGCAGCTACGCTTTGAAGAAACTCAACCGACAGGCCGAGTTCACTTGCCTTAGCAGCCACGATTTCGCGGGCCTTATCAGACGAACCATAAACCTCACTGAGCTTTACAGCGACAGTGCGGATGTTCTGGTTCTGAATGTCTTCTTCTTGAGCTTGACGAATTTCTTCTCTAATACGCGATGCCAAATCTTTATTCGGCTCGTCCTCGACGGGGCGGTCTGCTACCCTCGGGGGTTCTTGAGCTAGAGGCTCGCGGGGTTGACGCTTAAAAGCTTCGATCTCTTCCGCCTGTCGACGAATCTCTTCGCGATGACGTTCGAGTTCTTCGTTCCGGGCCTGGATGGTCCGATCCGCTTCCAGCTTAGCCGAAGCAAGTTGCTCGACAGTCTGGAACTTCTTACCCTCACCAACCAGCTCTTCGAGCGGATTAGTATTGGGAGCGTCAAAAATGGTGTCAGCCATTGGTCTGGGCGTCCTTTTATTTCTCGTGGTCTGAGAGGTTTAGCAATTCCGCAATTTCACGGTATGCTCGTAGGTAACCTTGTCTATCTGCTGCTTTGTACGCCCAACTAGGGGAGTCGTAATCAGCAAGAGCTAGTTCCCTATTCTGTGTAACATTATAGCAGATTTCATGGAGTCTGTCAAGTACTTTCGCACTTCCAAGCACCATTTTTTTGAAATCTTCTTGTTTATCCTTGGGGAGATGGCTGAACCACTTGGTTTGCATCGGTAGGAATACCTCCTTGTTCGCCAGCCATTTGCTGAGCACTCTGGAAGAGTTGCTGAGTTTCATAGCTTTCAGCAATACGGATATTGTCGCCGTACAGCTTATACTTGTGGAGACCCAGGAGTTCTTCCATGAGTCGGGCTTCGGCCTTGCCGCTGATGTGAGCCATAACGGACTGATCAGAACCAAAGGCCTGTTGGAATGCAGTAAGGTTCTGGACCATGTTGGCATTACGGGCAAAGTGCCTCGCACCAACCGGCCTGATCTTACCACGGGCTGTAATGTCTTCCTTAGTGATCTTCATGAACGACACAGAGCCGTACTGGTTGTCAACAACACGGACAACGTCAGACGGGCTGAGATTACGACGAGCACTTTCAAGCATCGAGTTGATGATTGGCTCAAAGAAGATTTCTTCAAGATAGGTCGTCTTATTGATGAAGATTTTATTTGAACCATTCTCCAAGATTTGCATCTCGAAGGCCGTCTTCTCACCAGGACTACGGAAACCCATCGCTTGCTTCGGGGCACCAGCCATCTCTTCCATCTTCTGTTCGTAGATGGCGATCTGGGTGTCTGCACTAAGCATGGTCGTGTCGGGCGGCATGAAGGCAACGTCACCATCATCACCGACAAAAATACGCTCGCCTGGGCCGTACTCAAAGTCCTCAACGTAACCGGTGATCTTCATGACCGGATGGATGATGAGGTCGTAGGCATCAGACTTGGCGTTTTCAAGGTGGTCGATGCGATACTGCATACCTACCAGATTGTCCAGCGGACCCATAGCATACAGGTTGTCCGGACGGAGACGCCAGCCACAATGGAAGATGTTAGCCTTACCGAACCACGACGGATTGGTCTGCTTACGGATCACCCAGGAACGGTCAACGACAGTGATGATCTGGTTCTTATGAAGTTCACCAGTCTCTTTGTCGAAGATGTCACCGTAGAACTCAAGGATTTCTACATAGTCGCCCTTGAAGTATTCCATGAACGAACCAAAACCATCCACAAGGAATGCAGTGTTTCGTTGGAAGTCCTTCTCGTTCAGACCCTGGAATTGATCACGCTTGTCCATCATCTTGTTGAAGACCTCGGCCATGTAGGCCATCTCAGGTCGGTCATCAATGTCGGCCTTAAGCGACGCGAGAGTCTTGATCGATCGGATGATCTTGGGGCTCTCTTCAAACGTGGCCGCTACGGGGTTAAAGACGATGTCCTGGGGGCTTACACGGATCATCCGGGGACCCACGTAGCCAGACGTGATTTCACCCGTCAGCGGGTCTGTAATCTGCTCATTGACGTACTCCGTCATGGCAAAGCAGTTACCGTAGTCAATCCAGTCATAGACCAGTCGACTGGCCTCAGTCCAGAACATAGACTGACGCAGCTTGTTGGCGATGTAACTCTGGATTACTTCACGCTTCTCAGCAGACTCAGCGGACTCATCATCCCCATCCCAAGCAATAGCGTCGTCATTGGGCTTCAGGGTCGCCATGTAGTTAGCATGGAGGTTGTCCCGAATCTGGCAAAGCTTAGGGATGTGGACTGAGTTCTTCCACTCTAGGACATTGTTAGTCGTGGTGGACGTGTCAGTCGCGAAGATGTAGTCACGAATCTCTGCAACCTTATTAAGCCAAGGTTGGCGATACATGTCCCATTCTTGATATAGTTCGGCAATCTGAACCGCTAGACGATCTTGATCAAGAAAGTCACAGAGTTCAATGCCCCTTACTCCACTAGGCACTAGCTGTATTCCTTGTAGTGTTTAATTAGTTTTTCAAACTCTTCGATACCAAATTCTGATAACGATACATTCATATGATATGTAATCAACCTGATGTTACCTTTTATATATCCAAGAGATGGGATGATCCTATCTACACTCGGAGCCTGGGGGTTCACTTGTCCTTTCTTACCATAAGGGTTTAAATCTAACTGTAGTCCAGTTAAAGCACAACAGCCATCATTCTCTTCCCACAGCTTAATAAGATATTCTTTATCTAAATTAAATGGAAGATTTTTTGATTGTGCCCTGTTTTTAGCCATGTAGCATAATTTAGAAAGTCGTCTTTTATAGTTCAGAGACCAACTTCCATAATTATGATCAGAAGGACAAGATTCACAGTACCACTGATTGTTCTGTAAAGGTTTAAACTTAGAATCACATAATCTACAGTTTCTATGTTTCTTTAACCCCAAGCTACCCCCCCAAAACGCTTATGG
>ERZ650304.1307-NODE-1307-length-9985-cov-7.344411_pt1 | contig 9985 bp, 16 predicted proteins | sample MGYA00376240_ERZ650304 | MGnify/ENA primary metagenome ERZ650304 (study PRJEB26733, sample SAMN07839271) | wastewater metagenome | biome: small river; feature: stream; material: water | place: USA: North Carolina | collected 2016-03-01 ...
GGATTGATGAGCTTTTACTGAATTATGAATCAAAAATGATCTTAACAATCCACGACGAGCTTGTTTTTGAAATCAAGTTTGGTGAAGAGCATTTGATTGATGAGATTAAAAAGATCATGGAATCTGTGTATTCGTACAAACGCCTTAATGATCTACCAAAATAAAATTAAAATCATTCAGGAGAATATCCAGGCATGAAAGCTTTTATAGTTCATCAAAGCTCTGGCTGGGCTGATGACCGCCATGCGATGCTAGTGAGAGAAGATGGGCGAGTTCTCGCAGATCATCTTTGTTCACATCCGATGTATATGTATGGTGATCTTTGGGGAAACCGGAAAGAGCGGCAAGAACACAATCCTGATCTTGAAGTAGAAAAACAGCCGCACGAAATTGAAGCATTTAAAATTTCACATCCTGAAATTTTTCATAAAGCGTTTAGAGAACTCACGCCTGAAGAGCAAGCAGAAAGAGGAATCGTCGGATGACTGTTTCAGAATACATGCACGAAGAGCATTTGATGAAGGATGATTTCTCCACAATCCAGGATGAAAGTTCTTATTGGGAAAAAGCTGGACTTTTTGTTCTCGACAACTGGGAAGACGACGTGAGCGAATTGTCAGAGAAACAATACAACTGGCTTGAAAGAATCCGTGACGATATGACTGAGCGTCGAATCAAAGGCCGCTTGAGATGAAAGAGACCGAGTACCAGCTTAGAAAAAGGCTCAAAGAACTTGAGAAGAAAAACTCAGAGCTCTCTGACAAGCTTTACAATTATCGAACCACGACACTGGAAATCTACGATGCAGTCTCTCAGCACGCGGGCTCCGGAGATGGGATCAGTAAGTCTTGGCTTTTAAGAATTATGAGGAGATGTTTGCAATGATCCCCCAAAATATAAAAGACAAGCTGCTGAAGTTTGATGAGGTTCGATTTGCCACTGAAGGTATTGAGGAAATGAAACTCGGCGTGGCAGTAGATTCTGCATATATCCGCGCAGGTAGAACTCAACACTCTGAACTCCTCCCCGCCATCGAGAATCTAATCAAAATCGTGAAGATTCAGGGCGAGGCTTTGGACACTGCGCTTAATTATTTATATTGGCGTGAGGATGATCTAGTTGGTGACGACCTTATTGGGGACCAAAAACTGACTTCGAGCTACAAAGCAAGAGTAAAAGTATTGGAAAAAGCCCGATCTCAAGTCGCAGAGCTTTTGAAAGAATTGGAAGGAGAAAAAGATGCCTGACATGCAATACAGCGTGTGGAATCTGACAGGTGTTCCAGATCTCCCCCGAGAAAAACAAGTTGAGGTCCTCACTAAACTTCAAATGCGTGTGCACGAACTCTTTGACGCCCTGGCGATAGCTGAGTCTTTTATCCAAGCAAACTTGAACTACGATCCAGAGATGGCTACGATTTACCGAGCACTAGGTAAACCCGCCCCTTCAGAGGGGCATCAAGTTGTTGTGGAGAAAAAATGATTTTCATCGACGATGAAGGCTATCCAGTAAACGAAACCATGGACGGCATGGACTCAGCAGTCCGTGAAGGTATCCTTCAGATCACACAGCCCGAAGAGTGGAAGAAAGTAAAAGACCCCGAGAGCTATGAATCAAAAGGCTTTCTTTATAGGCACCCGCTGCAAAGCCCCGCCGATAACGAGTGGAACAACACCCGCGACAATATGATTCCCATGATCGCAGCTCTTTACGCCTGTGGGAAAACAGAGGCGATTCGCAGAGTGTTTTGGAAAGTTGTAAAACGCGGATGCTTGTCTCAAAGTTTTGACCGCGATGTTCGCTGGTCAAGAAAGCTTCCATACCCGCATTACAATTACAAAGACTCACGCCCCACACCTGAGAGTTTTCCTTGGTGGAAAAAAGATGAGATGCTCGATGAAAAGTTTCACCCAAGAGAATTCTCCTGGTTTAACTGGGCCGATCCCTTCTTGCCAGATCACATGGCGATGCTGATAAAAGCCACAAAATACAAATGGCTCTACCCGCTCATGCTCCCAGGGCTTCTGTGGCTTGAGCTTAGCTTTTTATTTAAGTACGGAAAGTCTCAAGCTGACGTTGAGCTTAACCAGCTTTTTTGCCAGTGCTATGTCCTAGGACCTTACTGGCTTAAAAAAATCTTAGCGCTCAAGGACTGGGAACTGAACTTTAGAAAATACTGGTACGCCAGAAACGAGGCTGAGTATGCAGACTTCATCATCGGATACCTCAAGAAATTATAGTCACGGCCACAAAACCGACGACGATCTTTTTCTGGTTTATCTTGGACACAAAATCAGAGTTGTTCGCGTTGATTATTTTGGACGTCGAGGAACGCTTGCCGGATCAGACGAAGTTCTCACTCTTGTCAATGGGAAACGGCTTGTTTCGGCGCACTTCAGATATAATTTTGCACAGATTCCTTACAATGTTTTTACATGGCGTTTGAAATTAAGCTACCCTGCCTGGATGCTTAAAGAAGCAATGCTTGCACCAAACCATCTCTTAGCTTCCATTCCAAAAGACGACGCTTGGAAAGGCTCAACGATTCCGATACCATTTAAGGGCCATGTCCGATGAAGATTTTTACCGACTACTCGTATCTGCCCCGATTCGTTTTCTAAACTGGGAAACTGATATTCATGTGACGCCACAAGACGACTGGTTCGATCATGAAGCCGATTTGAATTGCCCTTGCTCGCCGTTCCAGGATCCGCAGAATGTTCTTGATATGAAATCCAAGTATGCTAGCAAATACCTATTCGTTCATCGAAGAATAAAACATAGCGGGCAAGATCACCATTAAGAGGACTTATGACCGACGAGTTTAAGATGACACCGCTTGAGCAGGTGAAAAAAACTATTTTGCAGGAGAACAATGAGTTGATGCGCAAGATGGGAGAAAAAGAAATCCCGCTAGATTTATCAGTGAGGGTAAACGCTGTTCTAGCACAGGACATAGGAAGCGCTTTAAGTTATATTGTTGAAATTCACTCTCGACTTACGCGGACACAAGAAGAACTTGAAAGTTTAAAGCAGGGAATTGTACAGCAAGCAACGATGCTTAAAGAATACTATACAAGGGGTGTATATGATATGCCCCCATGGTTTAAAAAACTACTAGAAGGTGAGAATGGAAAATAAAAAAGAACCGTTTAAATGGGAGATCGGTCGAGTGTACCGAGCCAAAGGCGGAGAACTTCTCCAGCTTCTTGAGCTCACCGAAAAGATCGGAAGATTTCAAATGCTTGGTCCAAAAACAAAAGAGCCTTCGCCTTTTACAATGGAAGGTCCCAGAGAAGGGCTTGATGAAATGGCCGCTGAGATGAAGCTTGAGCCGATCCAAGACCTTGCCGCACACAAACCAACAGGACTGATCATGTCTCCGGAGGATCCACGATGGCAGCTCCATTAATATGTAGGCTTGCGCATAATTATGCAGAAAGGTGCCCCATCCGTAGGGCCTTAATCATCCGTGATTAAATAAATTTTAGGATAAGGAAGCAATGCAGTATAGAAAAATTCCATTAACACAAGGTAAATTCGCCAAAGTCGATATCGAAGACTTTGAGCTTGTGAGCTTCTTCACTTGGCAGCTTAAGCATAAGAAAAATGAAAAAACTGGTTATGCGAGGTGTGCGTTATTGAACTGTAGCCTTCATAATTTTTTAATGACACCTCCGAGAGATAAAATTGTCGATCATAAAAACGGCGATGGTTTAGACAACAGAAGAAGTAATCTAAGATTAGCTACCCACAGTCAAAATCAATGGAATATGTTGTCTCATACGCCAGGTAAATTAAAAGGTGTTTACTATTCAAAAAATAAAAAGCGTATTAAAAGGTTTTATGCCCAGATTCAGGCAGAGGGTAAAACTTTTTCAAGAGGAATGTTCCATACTGCCATTGAGGCGCACGAAGCATATATCAAGTTAGCAAAAGAAAAGCATGGAAGTTTTGCGCGATGGAAGTAGTTTTACCCCACCCAACAAATCCTCCTGATGAGTTGTGGGCGCACCAAAGAATTGCTGTTGAGCGAGCCAGAGACTTAGATTATTTTGCGTTGTTTTTTCAGCCGGGTGTGGGCAAGACTGCCACGGCCATTCACATAGCAAGGCATAAGTTCAATGTTCACAAAACGGTTCTACCGACACTGATTCTGTGTCCTCCAGTTGTCATTCCAAACTGGAAGCATGAGTGGGCAAAGTTTTCTAAAGTTGATCCGAAAAAAATAATTTCTTTAGTGGGGACCGGAAAGCAGCGGCTAGAGATTTTAAAAAAATCTCCGACCGATTCTATTTTCATCACGAATTATGAAACACTCTTGATGAAAGACGTTTATACCTATCTTAAAAGTTTTCTCAGCGCATCGCCCCTTCCATGTATGTTGATAGCTGATGAAGCACATAAAGCGAAAGACCCAGGTGCAAAGCGTACAAAGCTTTTGATGGAACTGGCCCCCCTTTTTAAATACAGATACATTTTAACCGGAACCCCGATTCTAAATTCCTTGATGGATGTCTTCTCACAATTTAAAATTTTAGATCTCGGTCAAAGATTCGGTAAAAACTTCTACTCTTTTAGGGCGATCTACTTCGAGGACAAAAACAAAGCCATGCCATCGCAAAAATATTTCCCGGACTGGCGACCGCAAAAAGGGGCCGACAAGCGAATCAGAAAACAGATCCAAGACTGCGCAATGTTTGCTGAAAAAGCAGATTGTTTAACTTTGCCCCCTCTGGTCAAAAAAATTATCGAAGTGCCAATGGCACCGGAACAAAAACGCCTTTATGAATCAATGAAGCAAGATCTTATCGCAACAGTTATGGGGGACGATGGAAAACTCAGAGCCAGTATCGCCGAACTCGCAATCACCAAGGCACTTAGACTTCAACAAATTGTTTCCGGCCATTTACGATACGAGAATGACGGCGGAGAAACCGGAACTCTTAAAATCAAAGATAATCCTCGAAAGAAAATTTTGGCCGAACTTCTGGAGGATCTCGCTCCATACCATAAAGTTCTCATTTGGGCAGTCTTCAAAGACAATTACGAGGATATTCGCCAAGTCTGCAACGGATTGGGCCTGGGTTTCACTGAGCTTCACGGAGAAGTTAAAGATAAACAGCAAGCCGTGGAACGCTTTAGTAATGATCCTTCATGCCGCGTACTTATCGGTCATCCTGGTTCGGGGGGTATCGGTGTTAATCTTGTGGCCGCTTCTTATTCCATTTTTTATTCTCGAAGCTTTTCTCTGGAGTTTGACATACAAGCTGAGGCTCGAAATTATCGTGGCGGCTCAGAAAGACATGAGTCGATCACGCGTATTGACCTTGTGACGCCCGGAACAATCGACGAGCTAGTATTGAAAAGTCTTGCAAGCAAACAACAGCTTGGTAATAGTATTCTTCGTCAACATTTACAGGAGATTTAAAATGCAAGAGCAACAAGAAACCGCGTGGGAAGAAGCCCCGAAGGCAGACGAATTAACTTTGAAGGAACTCACATCACTTTGTCAGGCTTACGCCGATAAACGTGAGGAGCGTGACGACCTGGAAGCTAAAGCCAAAGCCATCGGTAAAGAAGCAGATGAAATGGAAGCAAAAATTCTAGCTCACCTGACTGAGTATGGAATGCCCAATTTCAAGGGCGCGTTTGGAACAGTCTCAATTCGTAATACTAAGACTGTGTACCAGCCGGAAACAATGGAAGAAAAGTTAAAGTTTTTTGACTATCTCAGAGAGCAAGGTGTGTACGATAGCATGGTTTCTGTAAATTCACGCACTCTCTCGTCATGGGCAACCAAAGAGATTGAAGCCAAAGAAAAAGACGGCGTTTATGGCTGGGTTCCGCCAGGGTTAAAGCCTGCGCAAAACTTCCAGAAGGTCACACTTTCGAGGTCGCGATGATTCCCACACACTGAGGTCAGTTTATTGCATGGGGAAATCAGAGTGAGATGCTAACGCTTGTCGATATCATTGATAATGACATCGTTGGTCTCGTCGGTAAAGATCACGTTCGGATATCCAAGGATGATTGGAACAAAATTAAACCGCGCTTGAAGCGCACAACGAATGGAGAAAAACATGGAAACACAGAAACAAGACTCGAAGAAGGCGAAGCAAAACACGTCGGCCTTAACTACACAGGCCTCTAAAGACCTGGCACTGGCAGACGACCTGCAAGGATCATGGGGCGCTGAGGAAGCATCGGCAGAAGACATTATTATTCCGAAGCTTCTTTTGATGCACGGGCAATCAGAACTCGTTTTGCAAGGTGAGAAATCCGTGGGTGAGCTTATTAAATCCACTGATAAAACAGTTATGGCAAAACGTGGTGAGAAAATTAATATCATTCCGTTTAAAATGTTTAAGACCTGGAGAATTAGCGAGATCGTAGGCGGTCAAGCAGAGTGGCGTGGTGAGGAACCTTGGAATGCGGCGAACACCGATTTACCTTGGGACTTTCAAAGCGAAGACGGAAAAACCATGCGCCGTGATCAAGCGTACAATTTCTACGCTCTGATTACGAAAGATATCGGAACTGATAAGTCGTTTCCAGTTCGTATCCAGTTCTTAAGAACCAGCAAAAAAGCGGGACGTGTTTTGGCCGATCACTTTGCTCAAAGCCGAATGCAGAATAAACCGCCAGCACTGATGACCTTTGATATTGGCTCTGAGTTTGTAAACGGTGAGGAGCAAAAATATTTTGTGTTCACATCGGCTTATGGTCCGGCATCGACGACTGAGCAAATTCAAGAGGCGAAAAAATGGTTCCTTGAGATCAACAAAGCCGGAGATAAAGTTAAGAATGACGACGGCGAAGTCACAGCAGTAGTTGATGACGCGAAATCTGAGTTTTAGACTTGCAACGAGGCCTCTTTGTGTGCTTGCATAAATATTCACGCAAGGAGGTCTGATATGGGTTCAAAGAAAACTACAAAAAAGAAAACTAAAAAGACTGCTTCTAAGAAAAAGAAGTAGTCTGATATGCGCGGCTAAGGGTGCCGAGTTACAGGTCGGGCTCTAGAGACTGGCCTCCTCCGGATCGAAAAAACCAAGGCCGCGCACCAACAAGGGATTGTACTATGCCTTTTAAATCCGAAGCGCAAAGAGCGAAATTCGCCCAAATGGTCAAAGAGGGAAAAATGTCCCAAGCCACCTACGACAAGTGGGAATCTGAGACCACGGATAAAAAACTTCCAGAGAAGCTTACATCAACGAATAAAGGGCAGATTCGCTCAGTTAGGAAAGCTAAATGATTTTGTGTGGGATTGACCTTGAGACCACGGGCGTAGAACCTCATAAATCGGAAATTACTGAGATCGGATACGCGATTTTTGATACTGAAAACTGGGATAAGCCTTTGGTTATGGAAAGCCAAATGTGCAAAATTGCTGGCACGGTTCCAGCAGAGATTGTTGAACTAACAGGAATCACGGATGACATTCTTAAACGCTCAGGTATTGCAATTGACGAAGTTCTGGGGAAGCTACACGCTAACCTGGATCGCTTTGGCGTTGAGTACATGGTCGCGCACAACGGGACGTTTGATAAAGATTTCCTGGCGTATCACAGCTCTGTTCGAGAGATTCCGAAGATCAAGCAGGAGTTCATCGACTCAAAGAATGACATTCCTTTTCCAAAGCGCATTCGCAATACTAACCTTGTTGCTCTTGCAGCTGAGCATGGATTTTTAAACCCGTTCCCACACGCCGCACTTTTTGACGTTTTTACAATGATGAAAGTTTTATCAAAATATGATATTAACGAAGTGCTAGCTTACAGGGCGGAGCCCCGTTATTTCCTTCAAGCAATGGTTGATTACGCCAACCGCTCGCTAGCGTCTAAGCGCGGCTATAAATGGCAAGAATGTGAAGGAAAAGTATTCGACAAATCATGGGTTAAGGCGGTAAAAGCGAGATTCGTCGAGCAAGAAAAGCTTGAGGCTCCGTTTACTGTTAAAACTCTAGGAGAGGTGACAAGATGAAATCCAACGATAAATCCGTCTGCTTTGCTTATGTGAGTAAAGATAATCGCAAATTTTTAGAATCAACCGCCAAAAAATCTGGTCAAAGTATGTCGTTTTGCCTGGATCAAATGATTGAAAGCATCCGAACAAAAAAGGCTTTCAAGATCGAAAAGCAGATCCCAAAGTACGTTCGCGACGCCAAAAAATGGGCCGAGCGCAATCCGCAGCTAGCTAGTTAAAAGAGTCTTGCAATGCTAGTTTCCACCGAGAACTTTGAGACAGTATTGCAAGAAATTTTGAGCCAGAAAATAATCGGGGCGGATACGGAAACCACAGGGCTTCGTGCCTACCATGGGGACCAAATTTTCTCATTGATTATTACGACTGAGAAATCTGATTTTTATTTTAACTTCAATGAATACCCTGGTGTGGAACCCCTCCCAAGCTCTTGCATAGGGGAACTCGCCAGGGTGTTCTGTTCTCCCGAAATTCAAAAAGTTTTTCATAACGCCAAGTTTGATCTCTCGATGCTTAAAAACTCAGGGATTGATGTACGAGGTCCGATCTTTGATCTCTGGACTCTGGATCGCCTTCACGACAATCAGCACTTCTCGTATGAACTCGACAAGGTGGCAAAGCGCTGGGGGCGTGAGAAAGACGATGCGGTCACAAAGTACATCAAAGCCAATAAGCTTTCAAAGTGGGTTGAGATCCCGCATCTTAATAAAAAATTTCAAGAAAAATACTACTCTCAAGTCCCCTTAGAGATCATGCGCCCTTACGCCGAAAACGACGCCAGGATCACCTACGATCTCTCAAAACTGATTCTGGGCATCATTGAAGAGCGAGATCAAACAGCGCCCGCCAACTGGCCGAAGCTCATGCAAGTTGTGCAGAACGAATCAAGACTCACAGAGACTCTTTTTCGGATGGAACAGCGTGGAGTTTTGATTGATATTAATTACTGCGAAGAAGCCAGAATATTTTATGAGAACCTGGCGATCACTTCCACGCAAGAATTCAAGAGACTGACAGGCCTGGATTTTGTCAAAGGTGAAACGGTCTTTGCGGAAGTGTTTAAGGATGAGAGTTTAAAGTACACTGAAAAAGGAAATCCGATCTTTGATAAAAAAGCGATGAAGGGTTTCAAACATCCCGCCGCTCAGTGTGTGATCGAATATTCAGAGGCAAAAAAACAGCTCGAATACTTTCAAAACTTTTTGTGGTTTGCTGATAAAAACGGAGTCATTCATGGCGATTTCGTACAAGCTGGAACGACAACGGGGCGTTTCTCCTCTCGTGATCCGAATCTCCAAAACCTTACAAATCCAGATAAGTATGGGGATGAGGACGAAACCGACTCCGCCAAATACCCCGTCAGACGAGCATTTATCCCGCGCCCGGGCTTCTTTTTTGCGATGCTTGATTATTCGCAAATTGAGTATCGAGTCATGCTCGACGTCGCCAAGGCAAACGCATTAATCAACGAAATCCTTGCTGGCCTTGACGTACACGGCGCAACGAGCAAGCTTGCAAACGTCACCAGAAAACACGCAAAAACTGTGAACTTCTTAACGCTCTACGGAGGGGGCGTTGCTAAACTTGCCAATGATTTGTTTGAAACCCGTGGCTCACTGAAACAGCTTCAAGTCATGTGGATGAATCACCTAGGCATGAAGCTTAGAGAAGAAAAAGATCAGGAAATTTTAAAAACAATCACGCCTGAATTTATCGAGTACAATCTTCCACTTCTTTTAAAAGCAAAAGAAATTCAGGACGCAATTTTTAAAGCCTCACCTGAGATCAAAGATTTCATTAAAGGCGTTTCAAAAGCAGCAAGAGACCGTGGATACATCCGAAACTGGTTTGGCCGCAGGTACTATTTCTCTAACAAAAATTTCACCTACAAAGCGCCTAATCACTATATCCAGGGCTCCTGTGCCGACATTTTAAAAGTCGCCATGAACAGGATTGATGAGCTTTTACTGAATTATGAATCAAAAATGATCTTAACAAT
>ERZ650304.1308-NODE-1308-length-9984-cov-4.845302_pt1 | contig 9984 bp, 8 predicted proteins | sample MGYA00376240_ERZ650304 | MGnify/ENA primary metagenome ERZ650304 (study PRJEB26733, sample SAMN07839271) | wastewater metagenome | biome: small river; feature: stream; material: water | place: USA: North Carolina | collected 2016-03-01 ...
ACGAGATATGCCTAAGTGACTGGAGTTCAGACGTGTGCTCTTCCGATCTCCCGCGCGATCAGCGAGGATCTTGAGTGCACCCTTAAAGTCAACGCCTTCAAACTGCTGCACAAAGGTGAAGATATCCCCCTTTGCACCGCAGCCGAAGCAATAGTAAAGGCCTCGCTCGGGTGAGACCGAGAACGATGCAGTTCGTTCATTATGGAACGGACAACATGCCTTAAACTGCGTACCTGATGGCTGAAGCGTGAGATAGGAGCCCAGAAGATCTGTAATAGGCAATCGGTCCTTGATGGTATCCTTTGCCGTTTGCATTTACTCGTCGTCTCGCTTGATTGAGTTCACGTTGAGCGCCTTGCGATCGTAGAAGCCGGTACCAGCTGGGATCAAACGACCCACGGTCACGTTTTCCTTGAGACCTCGGAGTGTATCAGTACCACCCTTCACTGCGTTTGCAATGAGGACACGGTTCGTGTTTTGGAATGATGCAGCAGAGATCCAACTCTTGGCATGGAGTGCAGTCTGTGTAATACCAAGGATGATGAGATCACCCTTTGATTCACGGAGACCTTCTTCTTTCATACGGTTGTTTTCTTCAAGGAGTTCGGTTACTTCAACAACTTCTCCTGGAGAGAATGATGTGTCACCAGTTTCCTTGATCTTGCGACGTGAGAACATCTGACGAACGATAATTTCCAAGTGCTTGCGGGCAATAGACGCACCCTGAAGTTCGTACACTTTGATGATTTCACGAATGATGTAGTCTTCACCGGCTTCACGTCCGCCAGCTTCGTACACATCCCCGATGTTTGCAGATCCATCAGTAAGGAGCTCTGCTTTCGCAACGTCCTGACCAACCTTCACGATTGCGACACGGTGTGGAGGAATGACGTATTCCATACTGTCTTTCTTGGCAACTTCCTTGTCCTGAAGCTTGTCTGAGAGAACAACGATCACCTTTTCACCACTTTCATTTTCTTTGATTTCAGCAACGGTACCAGCATAACGTGATACGACAGCTGAGTTCTTGATTGCCCGACATTCGAAGATTTCTTCAACACGAGGGAGACCTGCAGTAATGTCGGTACCTGCGAGACCACCGGCGTGGAAGGTACGGAGCGTAAGCTGGGTTCCTGGCTCACCGATCGCCTGTGCAGCGACGATACCGACCGCAGCGCCTTTCTCAACGAGATTGTTGCGACCAAGATCAAGACCGTAACACTGTCGGCAAATACCGTAGATAGTCTTACAGGTCATTGGTGTACGTACAGCAACTTCAGTAATACCTTGTGCTTCGATTTCAAATCCTTCATCACGAGTGATCATATGACCTTTCTTAAAGAGAACTTTACCATCTGCGGCAACAACGTCTTTTGCAAGCACGCGTCCACGAATATTCTTTGAAAGCGGGATTTCAAATCCTGAGATCACTTCCTTTGCCACTGTCTTAAATGCTTTGGTGCCACAATCATCTTCGGTGATGATAACATCCTGCGCCACGTCAACGAGACGACGGGTGAGGTATCCGGCACGAGCAGTGTTGAGCGCCGTGTCAGCGAGACCTTTACGTGAACCGTGAGTCGTAATGAAGTATTCAATCGGTGAAAGACCTTCCTTGTATGACGGAATGATCGGGAAGTCGATGGTGCGTCCGGTGGTGTTTTGGATGAGACCCTTCATACCTGCCATCTGCGTTACGTTACCCATACTACCTCGAGCACCGGAAGCGATCATGTCGAACACTGATCCATTTTTCTCGATAGTTGTAGGAAGTACTTTTTCGATTTCACTTTTTGCTTTGTTCCAGATTTCGATCACCTTTTGGAAGCGTTCTTCTTCTGAGAGAAGACCGTCTTCGAACTGACTCTTCACTTCATCTTCGAGCGCACGATATTTTGCAATGATCGCTGGCTTTTCCTTTGGTACAATCACGTTGTCGATACCCCAGGTTGTACCTGACTTAGTTGCCCATTTGTAACCAAATGTTTTGATGCGATCAAGGATTGGTGCAACCATATCAATACCGTAGGTAATGATGAGACTATCAACAATGACAATCATTTTCTTTGCAGTGACTTCTTCGTTCAAGTAGGGGAAGTCGCTCGGCATGATTGCATTAAAGAGCAAACGACCGATCGTTGTTTCAAATGGCTTGCCGCCGAACTGTTCGTACTTGCCCTTACCAGTACCGAGTACGTTGATCTTTGCGCGGTATGACACGACATCGTAATCAGACGCAGTGATTGCTTCATTTGGACTCGCAAAGTACATTCCCTGCCCTTTTGCATCGTCAATCGCAACTGTCATCCAGTAACAACCAAGTGCAACGTCGAGGAGTTTTGATGACACGATCGGGTCACCGTTTTGAGGTTTCAAGAGGTTCTTGTCAGCACTGATGAGCTCAGCTGCTTCTTTTTGTGCAGCAGTAGAAAGTGGCAAGTACACACCCATCTGGTCACCGTCGAAGTCCGCGTTGAACGCAGGACAAACGAGTGGGTGCACCTGGATCGCATTACCTTCGATCAATACTGGCATGAATGCCTGAATACCAAGACGGTGAAGGGTCGGCGCACGGTTGAGGAGCACGTATTTACCCTTGATCACTTCTTCGAGGATTGCCCAGACTTCTGGAATACCGTCTTCGATGAGTTTGTTCGCACCACGAATATTGTATGCAAGCTCCTGCGCAATAACCTTTGAGATCACAAACGGACGGAAGAGCTCAAGTGCCATATGCTTTGGAAGACCACACTGGTTGAGACGAAGGGTTGGACCAACGACGATCACTGAACGAGCTGAGTAGTCCACACGCTTACCGAGGAGGTTCTGACGAAAGAGACCCTGCTTACTCTTGAGGTTATCAGAGAGTGACTTGAGTGCGCGGCGCTGTGCCTGACTCATTGCAGGATTGTCTTGACCGGCGATTGAGTTGTCGATCAACGCATCAACAGCTTCCTGGAGAATACGCTTTTCGTTTCGGAGGATCACATCTGGCGCACCGATTTCCTTCAATTTCTTGAGACGGTTGTTGCGGTTGATCACACGACGGTAGAGGTCGTTGATATCAGATGTCGCATGACGACCACCTTCGAGCGCAACCATCGGACGGATCGCTGGTGGAATCACTGGGATTGTCGTGAGGAACATCCATTCAGGACGAATCTCAGCGTAGATCATTGAGCGAATGAGTGAGAGACGCTTGTTGAGCTTCTCGCGCTCTGCAGCACCAGCCTTTTCAAGTGACTTCAGTGTGCTCTCTTTTACCTTCTCAAGATCCATGTCTTTGAGGAGCTGGTAGATAGGCTCAGCACCAATACCTGCTTCAAATGCAGAACCGTATTTGAGACTGAAGTGGTGGTATGCGATTTCGTTCAAGACCTTACCAACACGGAGGTCAGCGATTTCTTTCTTGGTGTTCAAGAGAAGTGTCTTCAACTTATCGCGAGTCTCTTCGTCAGCTGCATTCTTGAGTTTATTCTTAAATTCAGCATCGAGATCAGCCATGATGTGAGCACGTTCGTCTTCATGAACAACAGTCACGATGTAGCCTGCAAAGTAGACAACCTTTTCGAGATCAGCAAGTGATACACCTAGAAGTGTCGACATACGAGATGGTACGCCGCGGAGGAACCAGATGTGCGCAACGGGAGATGAGAGTTCGATGTGACCCATGCGATCACGACGAACAATAGATTTACAGACTTCAACGCCACATTTTTCACAGATAATACCTGCGTAACGAATACGCTTGTATTTTCCGCAGTAACATTCGTAGTCTTTTTCAGGACCAAAGATGCGCTCGTCAAAGAGACCGCCGCGTTCTGAACGCCCTGTTCGGTAGTTGATAGTCTCAGGCTTGGTGATCTCACCATAACTCCATTCGCGAATGCGATCTGGACTTGCGAGCTTGAGAACGATTTGGTCAAAAGTTGTTGTGTCGAGTGTTTTCATAATGATGGTATTAGAGAGACTACGCTGTAAGTTCTTCACCTGACGCTTCGACCGACTGTGGAAGCGTTGTCTTGAGATCAACATCGAGTGAGAGTCCTCGCAAGTAGTTCAACATGACAGAGAATGATGCTGGAACGTTTGGTGCTTTGATTTCCTCACCTTTGATAATTGAGTCAAACGTTGCCGCGCGACCTGCAATATCATCGGATTTGATCGTAAGCATTTCACGGAGTGTGTGTGATGCACCATATCCTTCAAGTGCCCAGACCTCCATTTCACCGAAACGCTGACCTCCACCTTGTGCCTTACCTCCGAGCGGCTGCTGGGTGATGAGACTGTAGGGACCGATTGAACGCATGTGAATCTTGTCTTCCACCATGTGGTGAAGTTTAAGGATGTACATGTAGCCAACTGCGATGTCCTGTTCATACTTCTCACCGGTTCGTCCGTCAAAGAGTGAGACGCGACCGTTTTCTGGAAGACCAGCTTCTTTGAGTTCTGCTTTGATTTCAGCATCAGTTGCTCCGCTAAATGGAGGAACAATTGCCTGGTAGCCGAGTGAGTTTGCGGCCATACCGAGGTGAAGCTCAAGGATTTGTCCAAGGTTCATACGTGATGGCACACCAAGTGGGGTGAGCACCATATCAACCGGAGTACCGTCTGCCATATATGGCATATCTTCTTCTGGGAGGACTACTGAGATCACACCTTTGTTACCGTGACGACCAGCCAGCTTGTCACCCACTGAGATGTTTCGGAGCTGTGCAACTTCGATAACGATTTTCTTGATCACACCACTTTCGAGATTGTGTCCCTGGTCACGTGAGAATACTTTGACGCGGATGATGCGACCACGCTTGCCGTGATCCATCTTCAGTGATGTGTCTTTCACATCGCGAGCCTTTTCAGCGAAGATTGATCGAAGGAGACGCTCTTCTGGAGTGAGTTCAGTCTCGCCCTTTGGCGTAATCTTACCAACGAGAATGTCACCTTCTTTGACTTCAGCACCAACACGAATGATACCGTCTTCATCGAGATCCTTCAGACGAGCTTCACCAACGTTTGGAATATCACGAGTGGTGATTTCTGCACCGAGCTTGGTGTCGCGAACCACACAGGTGAACTCTGCTACATAAATAGAAGTGAATTTTGAATCCTTGATCAAACGCTCTGAGAGAATAATCGCGTCTTCGAAGTTTGAACCATTCCATACCATGAATGCAACGCGGATGTTTTGACCGAGTGAGATCTGACCGTTGTCAGTTGTTGAACAGTCACCAAGGAGATCACCTGCTTTTACTTTCTGACCAAGAGTCACAACCGGACGCTGGTGGAATGCACCGAACTGGTTGGTACGCTGGAAGGTCACGAGTGTATAAGTGTGCTCTTTGTTCTTGTCGTTCTTGACGATGATCTTTGATGCGTCAACATAGGTGACCTCACCTGCTTCTTCAGCGATGATGAGACGACCTGAGTATGGCGCAGCTGATTCTTCAATACCGGTTGCCACGAGTGGCGCTTCTGGGCGGATCACTGGCACTGCCTGTTTTTGCATGTTTGATCCCATGAGTGCACGGTTTGCATCGTTGTGCTCGAGGAATGGCACCATACTTGTCGCAAGTGAGAATGCCTGGTTTGGTGCAACGTCGATGAAATCAACATCAGCTTTGTTCACAATACCTGGCTCGGTCTTGATACGAGCTTCAACACGGTCTGGCAAGTTGCCATCTTTATCGTATGCAACTGATGCATGCGCGATCGTGAACTTTTCTTCTTCAGCGGCATTGAGGTAGACGATTTCTTTCGTGAGCTTGCCGTTCTTTACCTTCACGTACGGAGTTTCAATAATACCGAACTCGTTGATGTGGGCGTAGATAGAGAGACGAAGAATGAGACCAATGTTAGGACCTTCTGGCGTGTGGATAGGACACACACGACCATAGTGAGAGGTGTGTACGTCACGTACTTCAAGGGTAGCGCGCTCACGAGTGAGACCGCCGGGCCCAAGCGCTGAGAGCGTTCGGAGCTCTTCAAGCTCTGAAAGCAGGTTCTCTTGCTGCATGAACTGAGAGAGCTGGTTGGTCGTAAAGAATTCCTTTACACGAGCCTGAAGCGGACGCTGGTTCACAACCTGGATCGGGAGTGCATTTGATGCATCAATGGTCGACATACGATCCTGGACGTTACGCTTGATCTGGGTGAAGCCCATGTAGATTTTCTGCTGGAGCATTTCACCAACGAAACGAACACGACGTGATGAGAGATTGTCGATATCATCAGGACGAGCACCATGGGTGTTATTGAGTGAGATAATATGTGCAACGATGATGCAAAGATCTGAGGCAGAGAGTGTCTTTTGCTCCATTGCTTCTGCACTCATGTCGAGCTCAAAACGCTTGTTGAAACGGAATCGTCCAACCGCTGAGAGGTCATAGCGTTCTTCACCAAAGAGTGTCTTCACGAATTCACGCGCATTGTCAGCAGTCGCAAGGTCGCCGTCGCGGAGCTTACGATAGATTTCGACATATGCTTCTTCAGGAGTCTTTGCGACATCCTTTTCGATTGCATGCGTGATCACACGAGTTGCCACTTCATCTTTTTTGAAGTGTTTGAGGATTTCTTCGTCAGTTGCGAGTCCGAGCGCGCGAAGGAGTGAGATGATCGGGAACTTACGCTTCTTGTCGATACGTACATATACTGTGCCGTCTGGATCAGATTCGATTTCGATCCATACACCACGGTTTGGGATCACTTTTGCCCCAAAGAATCGCTTACCTTTGACTTCAAGCTCGGTGAAAAACACACCGCTTGAACGTGAAAGCTGCGGAACGATTGAACGTTCAACGCCGTTGATAACAAATGTTCCGTGTGAGGTCATCACCGGGATATCGGTCAAGAAGATTTCCTGTTCTTTTTCAGAACCGGTCTGTTTGTTGGTAAGTTTGATGCGAGCCTTGAGTTGCGTTTCAAGGGAGAGTTTGTTTTCTTTAGCATAGTTCTCGTCGAACTTTGGTGGAGTCAAATGGAATGACACCAAGTCGAGCTGGAACTTCTTGCCAGAATAGTCTTGGATTGGCGTAAATTCTTTGAAAACGGCTTTGATACCTTTCTCAATGAGCCAGTTATACGAGTCGATCTGATGCTGGATCAGGTTAGGAAATTCTACTAAAGGTTTTTTGTACTTTGAAAAGTACTTTTTCGGCCGAATACTCGGAACACCAGTTGTTGATTTACTCATTTGGTATATAGACGCAAAAATCGCCACTTTGCCGTCGCAAAGGGCTTACTTGTAATAAAACTCTCGTAATACAGGAATACTTACCGCAACTCTTCCGAAATCTGTAGTGAAAACACTATAAACCATTGTATATACAGTGTCAATCACCAATATAAAACCCCGCATAGACATGCGGGGAGTATTAACTAATCATCGATATATATTGTTACCAAAGCTCAAGATCTGCATCAGTGAAACCTCCAGGCCAAGGCTTTCCAGGAATAGGAAGTGATTGAACTAACGGTTCTTGTACAGCAGAAATAGCTGATTGCCCCCAAGGTTCTTCTGAGAAGTCTCGGTTACTAGTGGTAGTAGTATCTTGAACTTTAACAGTAACTTCTTGCACCTGCTGAGGTACATAGGTTACCGAAGGTATAACACTAAGTGTTGACTGAGTAGCGACTATCGTAGCTGCAAGCAACTGCATTTTTTTACGGTTCATAACTATATATTTGTAGAGGTGAATTTGTGTTTATAATAGCATATATACTATATATGTCAATACCTACCACCCTAATTCCCTACTTTTGCTGGTTTTTGCGCCATTCGTCGATCTTTTTGTGATCGCCTTCGGTCAACACCTTAGGAACCTTATGTTTCTTGGCTTTTTCACCCTTTTTTGCCTTTGGCCATTCCAGGATTTCAGGACGTGTATAGACACGAGGGCTTGCAACACGGTTTTCCTCTACCGACTCCCCTTTTCCAAGTACACCTCGGATCTGTCGACAGATCGCATCAGTCATGACGAGTGCTGGAAGTTCGCCTCCTGTGAGTACATAGTCCCCGATTGAGTATTCTGCAGCCTTGAGGATCTTGCGGACACGATCATCCACCCCCTCATATCGCCCGCAGACAAAGATAATGTCGCTGTAGGACTTCGCCATCTTGGCAGCCACAGCATTGGTGAACATCTCGCCTGATGGTGAGAGCATGATCACCTTTGGCTTCTTGCCTTTCATCTTGAGCTTGGCATGAGCGCGCAATATTGGCTCTGCGGTCATCACCATACCAGGACCTCCACCATAGGGACGCTCATCGGTTTTGCGGTGCTTGTCAGTGGTATAGTCGCGGATATTGCGCACGTCAAATGAGGCGAGCTTGTGCTCGCTTGCGCGCTTGAGGATAGATTCGCCAAGATAGCTCTCTAGCATCTCCGGAAATATGGTCAGGAAGTGAAACTTCATATACACATACTAGTCAGGTATTGACCGAAAGTCAAAATACTTGCAAATGAATATGCACAGGTATACGCTGTAGTGCAAACCTTACGCCATATGAAACAGTTTAAAGCTTGGCTTAACTTTATGCTCATTGGAGTATTTTTGGTAACTGTTGGATTTTGGTTCAACTACTATGTTTGGAGAGAACTATTACATGTACTACCATCCTGGGTAAAAGAAATTCGCTTAGTAGCGTACATTACTCTCCTATGTTTTGTTTTGGTATGTAGCTTTTGTGCAGTACCAGAACGCAAAACTCTATAAGCATATGAAATCCCCGACTCATACTCGGGGATTTTTTGTAAAAAAAAATAACCCTTACTACAACTGTAGTAAGGGTTACATGGGCTTTTTATCGATTAAAAAGCATGAGGTCAGTCGTACCAAACGTAACATGGTAGCCAACGATGGCGTACCCTTGGGTGGCTATCGCGGCAGCCACACTGTTGAGCAATTGATTACTTACCAACACTGTTTCAGAAATTTTTTCATTATTTCTAGCACAGTATAATGTCGTCCAGTCATAGCTCCAACCATAGTAGCGACGTCCATAATAACTATAGCGAGGGGCCCCACCAGATGTATAGACAAGTTGAAACTCGTACATACTGGTCACCACATATTTCGGATCAGCAAGTGGTGAGTACCAACTTGGTTCATTATCCAACGGCTGGATATCTACCCCAACAAGATCGCTGAGCTGCTTTGTGCAGCTGGTGGTACAAAACACGATGGCAACAAGTGCCACAAACAATACTTTTTTCATGAGTTATTTTTTTATAAATGAATGATTGATGTCTGTTTTTATATTAGCATATATTTACTATAATGTCAATAGACACTATCCTGGGCAGTACTTAGAATAAAAATCCCCTTTTCTAAGGGGATTTTTATTCATAAACTAATGAAGTATGAGATCTATTGGAGATCTTTGAGATCAGCCATCACATCATCGATATTGGCAACACCTGGCTGAGATTTATACCCTTCAGGTTCGTTGATTTTGAGGTTAACGCGAGCATTATGTTTCATACCTACTACGCGTAAAAGGGTGCGAATTGCCTTTGCTGTATTACCCTGACGGCCAATGATCTTACCCATATCAGCTGCATTAACTGAAAGAGTAAGAAGAACACCCATTTCATCTACACTTCGATCAATCACCACATCAGCGGGATTTTCAACAAGTGCTTTGATTAAAAATTCGAGAAATTCTTTGTCAGACATAGAAATATGGTGGATGAACTGATAAGTGAACAACTATAGTATACCAAAAAGCGCCCATCGGGCACTGTTGGTATCTTATTTCTTCTTGAGTTCTTTACGAGCAGTAGTTGGAGCTTTCTTTGAGAGGACGTTTTTTGCGCGAGCCTCGATCAAACCTTGCTTTACAAGAATGTTGTGAGCAGTGTCTGAAGTCGGAATACCAAGCTTGAGCCAGTGACTGATACGATCCTTTTCGAGAACGACTGCGTCATTCTTGAGGGTGTACGAGCCAAGGATTTCCTTGAACTTACCACTCTGTGGACCGTTTTT
>ERZ650304.1309-NODE-1309-length-9984-cov-4.835734_pt1 | contig 9984 bp, 5 predicted proteins | sample MGYA00376240_ERZ650304 | MGnify/ENA primary metagenome ERZ650304 (study PRJEB26733, sample SAMN07839271) | wastewater metagenome | biome: small river; feature: stream; material: water | place: USA: North Carolina | collected 2016-03-01 ...
GGTCCTGACTGGAACGAAATTGAATACCATGAATCGGCAAGTTCATCCCGGTGCCTTAGCGGCTGAAATTGACCAACAAGTCCACGGCTTCACCCGGGGTTGGGGTGATCATTGTTTTGGGCCGGAAGAGCATGAACATGCCGTCCGAGAATGGGAAGCGTTTCGGCTCTCCCAAATTCCCGGCCTGAAATTCTCGGACCGGCCCCGCTACGTTCTGGTACCAGCTGTAAGGGAGGGGAATTTGGTAAAGTTCTCTCCTTCACTTGGCGGAATGGAGTGGGATGAAGACCGATGGGATGAAGTGGAGCCTTTCCTGCGAAAGTGTGGGAATGGTTGGACTAAGCTGGAGGTGGCGCAAATACCGGAAGGCTGGAACTACAAGGACATAGTTCCCACGCATGTTCATTCCGTGCATGATGAACCCAACCCACGCCTATACGGTCTTAATGGAGGTCAAATCTGGCAGCCATGGAATGATGGGAATGCCGGAATATGGTCGGAGTCCTTGTGCCGTACCATGGAGGCCCGGCTGACCCTTCTTTACGATACTACTGCACGCAATGAGCGGGAGGTAATTGTGCGAGCTAGGCTTCAGTATCATTTGGAACAGGGGGGCAACCCACGGGCTTATTTGGAGCATGTAGAAGGATTAGTGGAACGTTGGCAAAAGACCCCCCCGCTGATATCGTTCGGCGGTACCTGGAACCGTCAAGTGAAACCGGTTCCCAATGCGCACCTCCTTGTGCGGTATATGCGGGAATGGCTGTCACAAGCTATGAAGGCCCCCGCACCGGTGAAGCCCGAAAGAAACACCGATCCAAAACACATGGAGGCTAAAGAACTAGACACGCGCTTCCGGGAACTTTCCACAATGCTCTTGAACGTATGGGATGGCAACGCCCTGTATCGGTTAGGTGAGAAACTAAGGGAGGCATACGAGGTTGCGGATGATTACGAAGGGGGCAACCTACTTGAGCCACACACGAAGCTGGATGATCACCTCGGCAAATGCTCTTCAGCTGCGATCGCTGAAATTGATGCCTCTCTAGCAGCTATTCCGTGTAACGAATACTCCCGACTGAAATTTAGTTCCCTGCTTAGTGGTGAACCAACACCATGGGGGGCACCATTCGACGTGACTTCACGCGCCAAGACCTTCACGGACAATTTGAAGTTCCTCGTTCGGAATAGTGATTATGAGGATGATGTAGCTACTGATATTGAATATCGTGAAGGTGTCACGGCTAGGCTATTATTCCAGGGTCGCATGCTGAAGGCTGAAGCGGAACGATGGGAGAATGTCAGGGGGGGGCTAATGCTGCATGTCCTCCGCGTCTTTCAACACCTTGTTGATGCGGGAATGAAATGGGGAACGGGCAATGTCCATACCTCGGCCAAGGACACCGATAAGGCGAACAGCAAGCCAACACCGCCCCCACCGCTTCGCACGATGGCCGAGCGCTTGGACGCTAAGCGCGGTGCCCGAGAGGCATTCGATACCGTGCTCCTAATTGACGGCAGCACGAACAAGGATGGACAATGGATATTGACGGGCCGAAAGGGACGGGCTGAAGTTGTGGCGGCATGGGATGCCGTGGTGGAGATCTTCGGCGTGGAGGGCTATGCAAAAGAGGAAAAGAGCGACAAGACCCTATCCGTTGCACTGAGAGAATACATACCGGGCCTTACCATTGGCGAACGCCCGAACAAGCTTCGCAACACCTCAAAGGGAAGCGCCTATGCCAAGGCGTGGGTATCATGTGAGCGCTATCTGAAGGAAAGGCGCGAGCGGATTATTGCGGAACGTTCGGACATGTCCGAATAGTCCGGAAAGACGGTTGACATACTTGCAAGCCCCGCCGGGAAAACACCCCCCGGTGAGAGGCTTGCAAGATGAATGCAAATCCTTTCGAGATCCTGGAGGCCAAGCTCGATGCCTTGGCCGTGGATGTGCGGACGCTGAAGAGCCGCACCAAAGAAACTGCCGCCGATGAACGAGGCGGCTTCGACCTATGGTGCGAAGTGACAGGTCTATCCCGGAGCACCGGGTATAAGGCCGTGCATTTCCGCCGCGTGCCTCACTCCAAGGTGGGAGGCCGCATTTATTTCCGGCGCTCGGAACTGGAGGCTTGGCTGGACAGTGGACGCCGCCTATTGGGCGAAGAGATCGCGCACGACCGCATGGCAGGAAACAAATGAGCCGAGTTGCGCTCCTACACGCAACCCGGCTCTAATACTCAACCCAATGGCAAAAATAGGTCACCGCGATGAAGATCGGACAGACGGTAACGGCATTCCCCTGCACCGACGTGCTGAAATCTTCACAAGTAGTGGGTCACCCCCCACTTCACTGGAGGCATTCCAGGCCGCACACCTTGACGTGTTCGCATTCGAGCAGATGGCAAGCCTAAGTGTTCGGTGCTGGGTAACTGTTCCACTCCAATACCGCCACACCCGATGAACACTGCCGCAATTATCACACGGGAGCAGGTGCTGGAGGTCGTGAACGGTCACAAGCACGGAAAGCACACCACCGAGATTCAGGTACCACCATTTCCCCTGGATGCGTTTCCCGAAATGCTTGCAGACTATGCCCGAGAGCTTCACCGCTGCAATGGATACCCCCAAGACTACACCGGTGCGGGCTTCCTCTTCGCCGCATCCGCTGCGATTGGGAATAGCGTACACCTCCGGGTTAGGGAAGGCTACACCGTGCCACCGATCTTGTGGCTGGTGCTGGTGGGCCGTCCGAGCATCGGTAAGACGCATCCTCTAAACGCTGCCTGTTCACCACTGGCCAAGCGCGATGCAAAAGCGAAGCGAACCCACGGCGAAGCGCTGGCAGCATGGGAGGCCGAAGAGGCAGCGCGAAGGATTCGGAAGACCAAGGACGGCACAACCGAAGAGCGACCGAACCCACGCCCGATATGGAGGCCCCATCTGGTGGACGATATTACCATGGAGGCGCTGCTGGCCAAACTGTCACTCTGCCCCCGTGGTGTGGGTCTTCACTGCGATGAGCTTGTGGGATGGCTAGCCGGTATGGACAAATACCGCAAGGGCGGGGATCGGCAAAAATGGCTGTCCTTATTCAATGGATCCCAAGTAAGTGAGATCCGAAAGACGGCCGGTGAGCTGCTGGTGGAACGCCCATGCGTATCGGTAGCCGGTGGAGTTCAACCTAGTCGGCTAGATACGTTGGGGCGCGATCATGACGGCTTTCTCCACCGCCTGCTTTTCGTGTATCCCGATGAGCAAGTGAAGCAATACGCCCGAAAGACATCGGTGAGCAAGGAATGGGGCGAAGCATATACCTCTATGCTGGAGCAACTGCTGGCCTTTGAAATGCGAATGGAAGAGGGCGAACTGGTGCCCGTCTTGCTGGTGCATAGCAACGAAGCCGCCGAAGCGTACACGGCATGGGATCGGATGAACACGGATCGGATCAACGAAGCGAACACGGCAGGAAATGAACTGAGCGCTGCACTCTTTGGCAAGCTGGATACCTACGTCCACCGGCTGGCATTGGTGCTGGAAATGCTCCAGCGTGTATGCACTGGAGTGGGCCAAGAAAAAGAGGTCGGCATCACTGCCATGGAGGGTGCCCTGAGGCTGGTGGAGTACTTCGAGGCCACCGCCCGGAAAGTGCATTTCCAGTTATTCGAGGCTGATGCTGTGGACCGCCTGCCTGGACGAAAGGCCCGCGTGTACGCCGCACTACCTGAGCGCTTCGCAACGGGTGACGGCCTAAAGATCGCTGAGGCTTTGGGCATGCCATCCAGTTCGTTCAAACGGTTCCTAAGGGAAGGAAAGCTCTTCCGCAAACTGGACCACGGGGTGAACATCAAACTGATGGAAGCATGAACACAGATCACATGGTCTTTTTGGACCTTTTGATACTATCCCGAACTGGCGCGGCTTTGATGCCGTTCCTCAGTGGTCTTTTGGTGGTCCTTTGGTCCTTTCTGATCCTTCGATGGGTGCAATGGCAAAGGATCAAAAGGACCACGAAAGGACCACCGCATCCCACTGCTCGGCCTTGTCCATCTAGCAAAGTGCCAAAAGACCAAAAGGACCACGCATCTAATACCGTACGCCATGGCCACCGGTGAAGGATATCGGTACACCTTGGAACGATACAAGGGGCCAAGCACTCGGCACAAGTGCCCAAGTTGTAGCCAGCGCCGGTTCACCCGGTACATGGACACCACCACTGGTGAACACCTTGCCGAGCATGTGGGCAAGTGCGATCGTGTTGACAAGTGCGGGCACCATGTAACGCCCTCCCAACACTTCGCCGCTGGTGGTGAGCGTCCGGCCGGTGACTGGACACCCCCGCCACCAACGCCCGAGCTTCCCGGCTACCGTATGAGCCGCGCCGAGGTCCGTGCCACCATGGGGCGCGAAGCGGGGTGCAACCTACTGGAGTACCTCGGCAACGTGCTAGATCCTGAGCAAGTGAAGCACGCCGCTTGGGAGTATTGCGTGGGAACCTGGACTACACCGGGCAAGCTTCAGGGAGCCGCTGTCTTTTGGCAAGTGGATCGCTCCGGTGAGGTCCGTACGGCGAAGGTGGTGCAGTATGATCCGCAAACTGGCCACCGCGTGAAGGGTGCCCAACACTGGACCCACGCTCTAGCCGCTGGCATCCCCGAGGGCTACCGCTTGGATCAATGCCTCTTTGGGGAGCACCTGCTGGCCAAGTACCCCGAGGCCCCCGTGGGCATCGTGGAGGCCGAGAAAACGGCACTGATCGCCCGGCTGTATGTGCCCGATGTGCTGTGGATCGCTACCGGTGGCATGGCCGAGTTGAAAGTGAGCAAGGTGCTACCCTTGGCAGGGAGGAACGTAACGCTGTGGCCCGACCTCGGCGAAGGCTTCGCCACATGGAGCGCCAAGGCCACCGAACTGGAGCCGCTCTTCGCTTCTATGGTGGTGGTTGACCTTAGGACGCTGGCGGACATTACACCCGAGGAAGAGGCACAAGGGCTGGACCTTGCCGATTACTTCCCTCGGCTTGGTGAAGTGACCACCAAGGAAGCACAACCCGCCCGCATGCCCCCACCCTCACGGATGGCCGCTCAGGTGAAAGCGTTCCTCCACCGCCACCAACTTGAGGGAGCCGCTGACCTGCTGGATCTTGACCTAAGCAGCGCACGGGTATTCAACTTGGAACCCGCCAAGTGGAACCGTGAACTGATGGAATTGCAACGATGAACAAACCCACAATAACCAATTGGCCAATGAGCAAGCGAAGAAATGGAGCGGCTGAAGCTGCGATCCACACGGACAACGAACATTGGAACGGCTACGCTGTGGCCTTTCTGTGCAAGGCAAAGGAGGGCGGCAAGTTCCCCGACATGGACAAAGCGATGGACCTCTACTCCGAAGTAGTGGCGATGGTGACACATTACCACAAGGAACCGTTGAAAGGAGATCGCGAAACAGAGGCCTTATTGGCCAAAGCGGGGTTGAACGAAGAGCAAGCGCTGGAGATCAACCTTGCGGCCTATACCTACCTGAAAGGAAGTGTGTTCGATGTGGACCTATCGGTGGGCATCGCACTATTGAAGAGCCGCACGAAGTCGAAGGAAGTGGCACCGTGGGCACCGGGAGCACGGGAAGGGCTTCAGGAACTGGTGAGGCGCGAACTGGCCGCGCTGCCTACGACCTTGGAAACGCTGGAGCCGAAAGAACGGATCGCCGCACTGTGCAAGCTCCTACCCTACGCTTTGCCGCGCCTTGGCAACGTGGAGTTGAACGATCCAAACAAAAGCATTTGGTGAGCCATGGGACGCCCGTACACTGGAGCCGCCACGGTCTACTCATCACCGCGCTTGGTGCTCTCACAACTGAGGAAGGCGGGCTACTTCACCAAGAACGCCGAGGTGAGAGGTGGGTGGACGTGGGACAACGGCGATGCCGTTGGTATGGTGACACAATGGAAAGGATGTGAGGTGTACATGGAATTAACCTACACATGGACGCATCCGCACACCGGGGAGAAAGTGGACATGCGGCAACGGATCGACATGGTGAGCAAGCCGAGCAACCTCGGCAAGGGCACCGTGCTCTACTTCCGTTGCCCGGTAACGGGCATGCTGTGCAGGGTGCTCTATCGCGCTTACCATGCCCGCAACTTCCGGAGTAGGTGGGGCTTCAGCTATCGACTCTACTACCCTTCCCAGACGTGCGGAAAACTCAATCGTTGGGATCACCAGTACTGGCAAACCGAGCGCGCGTTGAACGCGACGAAGGGTAAAAGAAACCCAGGAGTGTATGGCGGCAAGCCCACCAAACGGGCGAAGCGGGTAAAACGTCTATTACTGGAGCTGGAGCGCACGGATGAGCTGCGCTTTTCGCCAGCCGCATGGCCCAAGCGCTTGCGGGGTTGCTTCGTCGACTTTCGATAATCCCTAAGAAGTTCGGTTATTTCCCAGCGGAGAATTTTTCGCGGGATGAATTTGCGTTTATCGCGCTCCGATCCACTGCACATCGTTCACCTTGACGGCGCGGCCAAGTGCAGCGAGTGTTTCCAGTAGTCGCGTCATATCCTCCATGCGTTTCTTCGTGCGCTTGCCCTCAAATCGGGCGGCGATCGCATCTAAGGTCGCGGGTTCGGTAATTGTGGCCAGCACGCTACCCAACGCGGCCGCTTGTGCAGGTAGCTCATTAGGCCAGGCGATCGGTTCAGTGACGGCCGTGGCGGGTTCCCCATCGCCCGCCTCGATTGTGGCTTGTGTACCCTGGTCCTTGGCGCGGCCTTGAGTTTGATAGTCCGGCCTTAGCCAACGTACCAAACCGCCTGCCTCTTCAACGGCGCGTTCACTGTTCAACTTCACCAAGCGGTTGAGAATTTCATCTGTGCTAAGGTCGGCAGGCCAGCCGTAGGCTTCGGCCACGGCCGCGTCCAGTTGATCGTGAAGGTCCTTCAGGATGCCCACTAGCCCTTCCTCGTACACCTTGCGGTCTTTGGTGGTGAGCTGTTCACCGGCGCGCACCGCCTCCAGCACGTTGTACATGCCTGTAAGGGTCAGTTCCGGGTGTAGCGCTTGCTGGCTTTTACGATGCTGGTCCAAGCGCACGGCAAGTTCACAAACCGTTTGGTATGTCGCTGCTGAACTTGGCGGGAATGGGTAAGGCTTGAAACAAGTGGAGTTTATCCACAGCGGCCGGTCTTCAAGCGTACTTCCTGCCGCAAGCATCCAGGTAATGTGAATCCTGGACGACAGAACTCCAAGAACGAAGGGGTCCTCGGTAGCAATAACATATAGGTTGTGATCCAGCGCAACTTTTGAATCGGAAAACACGAAAACTCGGTGCTTGGCCGCGAAGTTGGTTACCACTATTCGCCTAAGCCCTTCCGTTGCTCTTCTCATACCCGGTCGCGCCTCACCCCATATCCACCACTTTTCACGATGACCCTTCCTAGCCACTTGGTCTCGGAATGGCTTCACTGTGTTAAGTAAGTGCTGGTAAATTATGGGATAGTCCTGAATCACCTTTTGAACCTCCATCCCGAAAAGGTCAATAACGTAACGGCCTGAATCCTTCTGTAGAAGGTCCCGTCCGTTCTTCCATCGGCGAATAACTCGGCCTGCTAAGGGTTCAGCGGAAAGAATGTGATCGTGTTCCGACTGATTCAACACGAAGCCTTCTCCGACTAGAACATATCCTTGGAAGCATATATTTTCGTTTGCAAGAAGCCTCAGCGCACCTACCACGTCAGAACCAACACTCAAATCGGGATGGATTAGCCCAACCTTTTGGGATAGTGTAACCTGCGGTGAATCCTCACCTTCAGAAATGCTCTCGTTCAAGCTTTCCTGCAATACACCGAGATGCTTACCTGCTGTTCCCACAGTCAGCGAAACACGGACAGCAGCACCATCTGAACTATCCACCCAAGGATGGTCCGCAATTGCGAAGGCAAGCGAAATGGGGTTTTTCTGTCCCATGTGGTGCTGAAGCACTTTCCGATTGAAAGTCTGCCGCAAGCTGTTGGTTGCTATGAATCCAAAGCGCTTGGCCTTACCAGTCCGCACAAGTTCGGCGGCCTTGTCCCACCAGTACATTACGAAATCAACAGTATCAGGAATATCATTCCAAGCTTCACGTAGAGCTGAAGAATACCCATCGCCTAGAGCCGAGCGCATCCGCTTGTTACCTATGAATGGCGGGTTCCCAATTATGAAATCCACGGAAGGCCATTGAGCCGGGCGTGGGTTATTGTAGGAGTATACCGGCACACGTGATTCGGGATCGGGCACCTCTTCCCCCGTCACCGGGTGTGGCTTGGTCGTTCTTCCATCCCAGCGCGTTACCGCTATTCCGTGTTCATCGCGTTCCTCTGTTCGCCCATCAAACTCCAGCACCGCGTCCCGGCACTGGATGTTGTGGAGGTCTTTGATGATCGGCTCCGGCAAGTTGTTCAGGTGGCCATGCGTTCGGAGGTGCCACTGGAGGAAGCCGATCCAAAGTACCTGTTCGGCGATGGCAGCGGCGCGCGGGTTCAGTTCGATGCCGTAGAAGTTGGCCGGTGTCACCATGACGCCCTCCATTTCGAGCTTTCCTTGCGTGCTGTGATCATGTAGGAAGTTCAGCACCTCCCCTTCCAACCGTTTCAGCAGCTCCAGGGTCACATACAGGAAGTTCCCGCTTCCGCATGCGGGGTCCAGCACCCTCACGCTGGCCAAGCGTTGCAGGAAGCCCGTCACCTCTTGCTGGGCTTTTTTCAGGTTGCCATCCCGCTCCAGTTGCAGCGCGGCCACTTGCACGCTCTTCCATTCGTCGCGCAACGGTTCAATCACCGTGGGGTTCACCAAGCGCTCCACGTAGGCGCGTGGCGTGTAGTGGGCACCGAGCTTGTGCCGTTCGCGCGGGTCCAGTGCCCGCTCCAGCAAGGTGCCGAAGATGGCCGGTTCCACGTCTTTCCAGTTGGCGGTACTTGCTTCGATCAATAGCTGGATCTGGTCAGCGTCTAGCGGTACGGCCTTGGCATCGGCAAAGAGGCCACCATTGAACCGGGGCAGCTTTTTGAAGAGGATCGGGCTGAGGCCGCCCCGGTTCATCGTGTCCCACAGGTTTTCCACCATCGGTGCGAAAGTGCTGGGGTCCTCTTTCAACTTCCCAAGTAGACCTTTAAAGCTATCCTTGGGCAGTAGTTCTACGTCCTCACTGAACATTGTAAAGAGGCAACGCATAAGGAAGGCCCCCACCAGTTCAGCCGAGTGCTTCCCCTCCAGGCTACGGGCCAACTTCGCCAAGCGGTCTGCTATTTCGCGCGTGACCTTGGCACTACGGCGCGCCGGGTCCAGTTCCAACGGTGCGGTCCATACTGTGCGCAGCCTTTCCCGAACGTCGGTTTGTGCAAGCTCTTTCAGTTGAATCCGGTAGCTGGCAGGATCGGGGAAGGGGACGTACTCTCCACCCATGCGGCTCCAGTCCGTAAAAAGGGCGATACTGTGGCCCACGTCCACCACCACAACGAAGGGCGGGCGACCTTCCGGCACTTCCTCTTTCGGCAATGCACGGGCGTAACGTTCGGCCTGCTCTTTCGCGCGTACCATGGCCAAGTCGTAACCTCGGCTACCTCGTATGCCGTGGCCAGTTTTCAGATTGCGTCGGCGCTCTTCACCTTCAGAGCTAAGGGGTGCGCTTATGTCCATGTCCACACCTTGCTTCGTTTCCAGCACGAAGCAACCGCGCTTGTAGAGGTCGATGAAGTTGGAGCTACCTGTGGCGGTTACCAGTACTTTCTCGAACACGTAGGCGTTGGCCTTTTCGTCCGGGCCCTTAGGCCGAGGTCCTTCCACCTCCAGGATACCGCATAGCTCTGCCAAGAACAATTGTGCGTTGGCCCGTTCTGCGGCTCCGGAGGTTTGCCACTTGGCTAGAAAGGCGGCAATCTGTGGGGGGGCGGTGGATGGCATACGCCGGTCAAAGTAGAGGTTGAAAGGGGAATTACACGCACCATACGATATC
>ERZ650304.1310-NODE-1310-length-9984-cov-4.740357_pt1 | contig 9984 bp, 14 predicted proteins | sample MGYA00376240_ERZ650304 | MGnify/ENA primary metagenome ERZ650304 (study PRJEB26733, sample SAMN07839271) | wastewater metagenome | biome: small river; feature: stream; material: water | place: USA: North Carolina | collected 2016-03-01 ...
CTTCCGATCTTCTATATGAGGATTTCGTCGGTGAAAGTGATGTTGTAAAACTTTCACCGAAACTCCACAAGATACCTAAACTGGCCAAAGTATTTCCAAGGCATAGAAGTAGGCTTTTGGTATACAGATGTAAAAGTGGCTTGAGATTTATTTACAAGACCCACGCCAAGAAGAATCAATTGTCTCGATGGAGGTTGAGCAAGTTCAGATCAGACACCATGGAGGAAGTATTCTTCTTTTGGTGTCATGGTCACAAGGACCGAGACAAAGTACTGCATTCGACTTATGGGTAGTGGGTCAGTTTGAATTTCACCCCTCAAATAAATATCTTTGATTTATTGTTGACGATTCAAACCGAGGGTGTATTATCCCGTTGTCAGCATCACCTGACCCAAACAACAAACCGGAAAACAACATTATGAGCCTTACCAATCCATTCCCGAAACATCACAAAATCTGGCTTGCAGCAAGCGGCCTCAATCCCGTGTTAAGCTTCGCTGAAGCAAGCGAAAAATTCGGCAGCAAAAAAGTCAATGCAGCGGTTAATGATGGTGCCGTGCTGGTCATTCGGGTGCAGTCACTTCCTACCTGGGTTTCTGGCACTCAGGGCGTCAACAGCATGATTTATACGAGCCCTAAAGGCCTCGTCAATCCGACTCAAGTCGAGGATCATAAATGGTCATGCCGCATTCCTCTGGAGGATGCCAAACCAACGGACCGCCTACTGGCAAATGGCCAAGTCATCGGGTAACACGAAAAAGCCCGGCCCCCATCACGGGGCCGGGCCAATCATAACCGGAAAAGATCATGAGCCACAAATCAGCAACACAAGATAAGCCTAAAGGGCGCGGTGGCAAGCGCGAGGGCGCGGGTCGCAAGGCCAAGCACGGCGTGGCAGTCGTGACATCCTCTATCAGTATGACCCCTGAGGCATGGGGCATGCTGGATGCACAGCGAGGCGCAGTCAGTCAGGGCGAATGGATATTCGGCCTCATCCTCAAGGAGGACACCAAGTGAACCAACTCTCCACCGCCGACCGCACACGCGTCCTTGCTTGCCTCGTAGAGGGCAACTCGCAGCGTGCAACGTGCCGCATGACGGGCATCGCCAAAGGCACTGTTGCCAAGCTGGCGGTGGAGATTGGCCAGGCCTGCGAATCCTTCGCAGATCGCATCATGGTCAATCTGCCATGCACGCACATCCAGTGCGATGAGATTTGGGCCTTCTGCGGAGCCAAAGAAAAGAACGTCCCGAAAGCGGAAAAAGGTAACGGTAGAGGCGATGTCTGGACGTGGGTAGCCATCGACCCAGAGACCAAGCTAATCCCTCGCTGGTGGGTCGGAGACCGCACCGCAGAGACGGCTTACAAATTCCTTCGCGGGCTGGCTCCACGCCTGCGTAATCGCGTGCAATTGAGCAGCGACGGCCACAAGGCTTATCTCACCGCCGTAGAGGCTGCGTGGGCCTTCCGCGATGTAGACTACGGCATGCTGGTCAAGATCTACGGCGATAGCACGCCATCAGGCCGCTACAGCCCCGGCGAGGTCATCGGGACGCGTAAGGAGGCCATCTCTGGCCATCCTGACACTGCTCTGATTTGCACCTCCCACGTTGAGCGGCAAAACCTCACGATGCGGATGTCTATGCGCCGCTTCACCCGGCTCACGAATGCGTTTTCGAAGAAATTCGAGAATCATCGTTTGGCCGTGGCGTTACATTTCATTCACTACAATTTCTGCCGCATCCATCAGAGCATCCGCGTTACTCCTGCCATGGCTGCGGGCCTTTCGGATCACGTTTGGAGCCTCGCGGAACTGGTAGGATTGATGGAATCACAGCAGCCGGAGGCGGTGCCTGTGTGAGAGCGATGGCCTTTTGCACGGCATCGAAGCCGCGCTGATTGGAGTCTTTCGGTTTCTTCTTCACCCTCCAAACTTGTTCACAAATTCACATCGTGCACCACGAATTTCAAACTGACCCACTACCGACTTATGAGCTGCAGTACCATAAAGCAGAATTATCCACTCCTGAAGAAAAGATACGTAGCGACGGTTTGGATACGTTATACAGAGCAGACTTCAGGCAATGGCGTAGAGATACGCGATCCCAATACCATGGTGACTACCTTTCGGATAATGTGTATTGGTATAACTGGGGAATGATTCAAGCGATCAAGGAATCTAGCCACTCGTGTCCCCATTGGAGCCTGGTTGCGACGTGAGCGCGTTGATACCGTCATAAGGTAACGGCTTGTTGGTAGAATTGTAACCGCCAAACAAGTGCTTCTTTGTCAGGTATGCCATGGAAGGCATAGCCATGGTGATAGCATGATTAGGCAGCCCCAGGTACGGGAAATGTGCTTTGTTCCCTGTGGCACCAATACGTCGAAGGATATTGGAGCCTTGGTTCATAGCGTCCATTTCTGCAGCCAACAATGGCATCTGCGCAACAGTACCTGCGACTGTCAATTTACGTGCGGCGTCTTCATCATTTGTCACCGTGGGTGAACTGATACCAAGTATACTCAATATTTCTGCGGGTGTACGCAACTTTTGCATAATGGGGGTCTGCTGGAGAGTCCCCATCTCCTTCGCCAATATACCCGGGTGAAGGTTTGCTGGTGCAGATATGATATGTTGATACTTAGTGGGATCTACACTCGTAGGAAGCTTTGTAGATTGCCGAAGGAACCATTTATCTGGTGACAGAATATCCTTCAGGTTAAACCTCTTCCAGTTACTCTTTAAGTTTCCCTTATCAGAATAGTAGTTCTTAACCGCGTCTGGTATGGTAAACGAATCACTTAACTGCGGTACAACATTAGCATGATCCGCAGGCTTGAAAACTTTGATACCTAATTTCTTGGCTAGGTGTTTGAGTTGTTTGGTATAATGATCCGCGCTGTCTTCGGGTACCAAACTATTCCACTGTTTAGTAACAGCAGGACGTTCGATGAATTTCTTATAGGGCAGCAGAGCTGCGGCCAGGCTGTATTCGGATGTAAGTGTTGATGCGGGAGAAATGAGCAAGTTCTTCCACCATTCCTTTTTCTCAGGATCATCAATAATTCCTTTTTGACGTGCAAATTGCTCCAGCCATGTCGGCTGCGGTGTAGGTCTCTTTACGCCTACTTGTTCAAGGATAGGATCAATGTTCATTACAATTTGTGAAAGCCAAACATAAAAGAGCGGTAGAGCAGGTAGTAGCTAAACTAGATGAGTTTATACGCCAAACGCTAGTTAGCAAGGGCCGGAATGGAAGAAGACAGTGGTGCACTTCCAATGATTTAAATGAGAATGGAATATGCTTGTTTAAAGTATATGTCAGACTCCCAATTGGCGCAGTGATACGGGAGATTGATGCAAAAGATACAAGGGTGACAAACCAGTATGGGGACAATTGGAATGTACTGGATATAGCATCAGTCGAAGCCAACCCATGTAAACAAGGAATGGGTACATACTTCTTTAATCTAATAGAAGAAGTTGCGCTTGGTCGTGGATTGGAGTTTATACGTGTTGAATCCGTACTCAATTCACATGTTGCTACCATCATCAAAAGGAAAGAGTACGTAGGAGACGAAGGTGGTAACTACCACAAAAGAATACGATGACATAAACCCAACAAAGATAACCCATGTTGTCCCAGAGAATTTTAGAGCAAACGGCAAAGTGTCCAGACAATGGCAAATCAGGATGGTGGATAGTTGATGGCTTACGGCATTCTGCGTACGTCAAAGCGTCCAATGCAGAGGAAGCAATCACAAAGGCACATACTGCGGAAGTGGTAGATGCTTCTTGGGAATATCCGACTGCTAAATTCTGGACTGCTGAATTGCCAGAGGCCTTTTCTGCAGGTTAAATGATTTTGCCACATAGCGGTACGACACGACGATCTGGTCGGCGGCTAGTCGACCGCCAGTCTCGAACTCCAGGATGAGTGGCAAGCGGAGTGACTTCCGTAGGAGTCGTATGCTACCACGTTACGGGGCACAGCTTTAGGGTGTATAGCTCAGTGGTAGAGCAGTCGAACTTCAAATCGATTTGTCGCGGGTTCGATTCCTGCTACACCCGCCCAACTTGAGTACCGGGAGGCCCGACTTGCGTAAGCGGGGCCGCTAGCAGAAAGCCCGACGCTAGACCTCTACTCCCGGTACTCAACCCCTTTCGAACGGAAGACGTTCAAACACTGGCTCGGTGTAACCAAGAGCACTCAATAGCCCACATGCCCCTGCAACCTTACCAAGAACGCGTCGTTACCGAAAAGACGGAACTCGACACAAAACTCAAAGGTCTCACCGACTTCATCGAGGGTGAAAAATTCCCCGCTCTCGACAATGCTGAGAAAGCACGCCTGATTGCCCAGAAGCTCGTCATGGAGGAATACTCCGGTATCCTTGGCGAACGCATCGAAGCATTCTCCGCCCCCTCCGAGGCGTAACCAATTTCCTGGCGCGAGTGTGCCAGGCAACGCAAACAAACCATGAAAACATACCAAACCGAGTACGGCTGAATGTGCAATCCTGCACCATAGCGCCGAGGCTCAACACCTCAATAAAGATCCCCCTGTCTGCTTATTGCCGTAAAACAACAACAGTGATACGTACAATCAAAAGCATTAAGACGAAACAAAATATATACAAAAGGGTAAGATCTAAAACGCTATGAAAACATTGACAAAGGATACCGCAAAAGTTACTAAAGTTCGGGACAACAGAGCCTTCCTCAAGGTCAAACTGAAATCCCTCGCCGCCGAGGCGAAGATCATTCGGAAAGAAGAGAAGAAGAATCCCAGGTTATTTCTGGAGCTTCGTCAGCATCGAATTGGCATCGTAAGAACGGAGGCCAGGGCAACGCTCTTGGCATACGCATTCTTGCGGGGCCGTCTCTACAAACAGGTGGAAGCCAAGTGCCATCAGGGTGGAAATCCTGACTGGACCAAGGTTGACGCTATGGTACGCAAGTACGGTAAGAGTTTCGATCCTGAAGCGACTCACGATCAGAATGCTAAGAACTTCAGTAAGCTGTGCAGCGATTTCCAGAATTGGAAGTCGTAAGATGATGTAAGTGGATACTACGCCGGTACCGGGTGATTCCGGTACCGGCAATTTTTTATATGCCAAAAGAAACCGAAATCGATTTAGCAAATTTACCCACAGGAATGCCCCCTGAGGACCCATCTAACCTTTTTGAATGGATGTGGAGAACCCGTGAATATGAGGAAGAAATATTCATTCGAGTTAAACGAAATGGACATTGGCAGAACTCATCTCTGAAAGAAGCCACCCCGCAGGAATGGGCAGCTTTTATGGCACGCGCGTTGGAAAGTGGAATGCTTCCAGTGCGTATTAAGCGTGAGTCTGAAATGACTAAAGATCCTGTTGAAGAAGCATCCGCTGCTGCTACAAAGGATAGTACCGTATAGAACTAACCGGCATGTGGCGAAATGGTAGAAACGCATGAAACTTAAAATTTCATACCCTTGAGGTAAACACTGTGGGTTCGACCCCCACCATGCCGACTTTTTTATGTGGGTTATGTTTTTTGGCCCATGGGCTAAGTTCCTGCACATCCAGACCGTAAGTTTTTGCCTTTTTACGTATCGAGCTGTCACTAACGCCAAGCAGCATACTAATCTTGGTTGCGGGTAGTGTAGTGAGTAATTCGTATAATCTATTTTTATCAGGCCATTCTATTTTTGTGGGTTTTACGTATGGTGCTGATTGTTTTTCAAGTTCATGATGCCGAATTTTTATAGACTCAATCTCGTTTACAATTTTAGGATTGAGTTTTGACGGAAGCAACTTTGCAGCTCCACTCTTTATAAAACTGTTGATTTTATTGTAGTTGCCTCCGTATGCAGCTAATTTAGCTGTGAGAAGGGCTTGCCTACGCGAGTATGATGCATTGATTATTTGTATAAAATCAGCATCGGAAATTACCGTTCTTTCCCGGCGTTTCTTATTTGCCCCACGATAGTATGTAGTCAGAGCATGACAATTTGGGCATAGAATTTGCAAATTGCATAATTCATTGTTTGTGTTATTACCGTCAAGATGGTGCAGCTCTAGTGGTATTAGGGTATCAAGCCAATGGGTTAGCTTGCAACACTCACATCTTTTCTCTTTAATACCTTGGTTAAATAAATGCAATTTAAGTTTATGGTTAGTCATGGCATGTGAATTATATTACAACACCGCAATAATTTCAAGTCTCAAGTGCGGGTTCGACTCCCGCTCGGGACACCAATCTTATGTAAATGAAAAAGCTCAAACAAATAGATGAAGCTAAGGGGTGGTCGTTACGTCCAGATTCAGGTGGCCTGTTTCTGTACCTTACTCCGCTTGTGGATAAGAACGAAGATCTCTCATCCAGGCTGGTACAGGTAGATGAAACACCTGCATCAGGACGGAATTGCCGTGAATTGAAACAAGGCGGCTCTGCGATGGTACCAGGTTATAGCAACTGGAAAGGCCTATGGAAAAAGCTCACATTTGAGGAGGCCTGTCGGTACGTGAAAGGAAAATTATATGCCGAATTTGGCATTGACAAATATAGCTACACGATTAATGCAACGGGTGTTGTGGTGTTACACTCCAACAGAATATGTGCTGAACGCTTCCCGACTTCCGTTTGTGGAATATCGATTGAGCATCAGTATGTAGAATTAGCGTAACCGCATTATAACCAAAAAGTATGAATACCGAAGAAGCCACACAGAATGAAACCACAGCTGTTGCCCCTGACCTTTCAGGTGCGACGGATTCAGATATCAATTCCATTTTTGATCAGCTGACTGCAGCTGATTATACCATGGCCAAAATCAATGAAGATCTCAAAGATGCTGAACGTCGGCAAGAGATCGGTAAGCGATTGGTGGCAATGCTTCACGAAGCTGCAGGCCAAGGTCTTAGCTTCCAGAAGATCAAACTTTCAACCAAAGCAGGTGTTCTCAAGGTAGGGATGGAAGTCCCGATCGTGCTTTTGCGCGACCTCCTTGGCCTGGCTAACCCTGGCAGTGCATAATCTTCAGCCTCATCCCGCGTCAGGTCCATTCCTGACGTGGGAGCCTGATCCTCTAAATGAGATTCTAGGAACAGGTTACGATAGATACACAAGCATTACAGGAATATGCGGTGTAGGTAAAATAGAAGGCAATACGTTTAACATACTCGCTTGCCACACCTACAATCCCGGACAAGGACAGTTCCGGTCTTTTATAACCATGTGTAAAAACTGGTTTGATGTGCTCCGGGTAGAAGCCATCATGACTCCAGAACTTATTCCTATCCTGGAAAGATATGGATTCACTCCATCGACAGACAACTCATACCAATGGGTAAAACCCACATAGTCATGTTATATCTAGAAGATCTCACAAAACTCAAATGTCAAAATCCTGAATGCGATCATACTGGGCATGACAAGGCATTGATTCTTAATCAAGCATGTCATCCAGAGGCAGGCCAAAAAGTAACGGCTAATGCCATGGAAGGTGTGCTCACAATCCAATGCAATGAATGTGGTGGAATCGTATGCGAAATAGCGATCGCATCCAATAGCACCCACGATGATCTTCTCCTCGCAGAAGAAGCATCACGTCAATTGTACGGATCATTGTGCAACACCCTGGCGCATTTCTTTCACAAGGTTCCAGATAAAAAACGGGAAGCCGAGGTATTGAAGACTACCATGGACACAATTGATCGTTACCGGAACCATTACCAAATTGATGTCAAACCAAGAAAGTCTTCCTGATTATTTACATTTGCAGTTGGTAATAGCAAATGATCCAACCCGACTACTGCTGGAGGATGGACGCAGTTACAGGACATCTTTATTGAAAAAAGAATGTCGAGCTAGAATGTCCGTCATATTTTTACGTAACGATGAATGGTCTCTTGGAGCTGTTCCAGAGTCGGAATCAGAGGCGTACAATATGTGGAAAGACAACTGGGTAGGATTTATTAAAAACGGGGAGTACCGCCCGATATCAGAATATGCGCCTGTTCAATGAAGGAAATTTAAACAAGTGGAGATTCAAAGGTTTACCCTATCCGAATACTCCAGAAATGCTGAGAGATGGAGCATTTCAAATACCATACAAAGAAGGAACAAATATTGCCTTCTTCGTGATAGCTACCCATGGTTTATCTGAACCAGGGCTGAAGCCCGAAGACGCCTGGGAGCACATGTCTGCCCGGGCATTCGATGAAGCACATACACAAAACCCCAAAGAGCGGCAACCGACATGGGATGAGATGTGCTATCTCAAAGATTTATTCTGGCACCCTGAAGAGTGTGTCATTCAATTTCATCCACCCAAAGCTGTGTACGTTAACAGGCATCCTAACGTGTTACACCTGTGGAGAAAACATGGAGTCAATCAAGAGACTCCTCCTATACGGTACGTGTAGTAAATTCAGTGCAATAAGTATTTATTCCGTGTCATATATAATTGATGTGCACATATCGTATGTGTGCCCATGACAAATTTTTACCTGTCATACAAACAGTTAAAAATCGAGCTAGGCTCAAAGAGATTAGGAAACCGTAGGCACTTGCCTACATGTGCAAAAAATAAATGGCTAAGAAACCTGCAAAGACTACCATGGCAAGCAAAGAACTGGACAAGGCAACAGAGGCAGCAAACATCGTCGACGAAATTCAGGCGATGACCGAGCGGGAAGCAACCCGCCAGAAAGAAGCAGACGCCGCAATGGAACTGGCGGAACTGCAATCGATGGAGGTGACAAATTCCAAGTCATCCAAAGTCATCACCCTCCCTGCTGGGATGGACGAAATCAAAGCGATCCGTGCCTTGTCTGAAAAAGTCAAGGAAGCTGAAACCGATGTCGCCATCAGCGAACTCATCGATGCATGGCCTCTCGATGGTGCCGTGGCATTCCAACAAGTGCTCAAAGACAAGTACGGTTGGGCCAAGATGATCCCGACACCTGGGTTCTTCGGTCCTACTCCGCCTGCCCAGATCGGCGTGCGGATCAATGCGGAAGGGGACACCGTTCAGGCCTCATGGGGTCGTCTCACTTTGCCGAACATCGAAGGTTACCTGGAAACAGGTTTCGCTGAAGTGAACGGTGAATACAAGTTCCGCATCGGCGGCTGCGTCAAGCGCAAGAACGAAAAGCATGTGGCCGAGATCGCCAAGAGCGTTCGCGAACATGTGCTGAAGCACTCCATCTACAAGTTCAAGGCTGTCAAGATCGACTTCCGTGACGAAGATGGTGAGCGCAAGCAGTTCAACCCTGGTGACTCTCCCGAGTTCATCGCCATCGACCCTGAGAAGCTGGACGATGTGGTGTACCCGAAAGAAATCGAAGGCGTCGTGCAGATGACGCTGTTCAACCCGATCATCTACAAGGATGCGGCTCGTCTCATGGGAACTCCCCTGAAGCGCGGCACGCTTCTTGAAGGTCCTTACGGCACCGGCAAAACCCTGACGGCATACCAGCTCGCCGCTCACGGGATGAAAAATGGGTGGACGTTCGTCTATTTGATGGACGTGCGCGACTTGGATCTCGCGATGAAGTTCGCTCAGAACTATGCACCGGCCATCGTGTTCGCAGAGGACATCGATCAGGTCGCCCGCATGGGTCAGCGCGACAAGTCCGAGGTCAACCGTCTCACCAACGTTCTGGACGGCATCGACTCCAAGGGTAAGGAGATCTACACGGTCTTCACCACCAACTTCAAGAACTCGATCGATCCGGTGTTCATCCGCCCTGGTCGTATCGATAGCGTTGTGTCGCTGCAACCGCCAGATACCGAGGCGGCTATCCGTCTTACCCGTAAGTACGGGCGTACGGCTTCCAAGGAGTCCATCCTTGATGCAAGCCTTACGGACGAACAGATTGGCGAAGCCATGAAGCCACTTGTCGAAATGAGCGCCAACGCGGCGTTCATCCGGGAAGCGGTGGAACGTGCCAAGCTGTCTGCTCTGCCTGAGTTCGCCAAGACCGGCAAG
>ERZ650304.1311-NODE-1311-length-9974-cov-11.600363_pt1 | contig 9974 bp, 15 predicted proteins | sample MGYA00376240_ERZ650304 | MGnify/ENA primary metagenome ERZ650304 (study PRJEB26733, sample SAMN07839271) | wastewater metagenome | biome: small river; feature: stream; material: water | place: USA: North Carolina | collected 2016-03-01 ...
TCCGCCATGAGCAGCACAGCTTCTGACAGCCTGATGCCGTAGGTTTTCTTGTTGAGTTCCGGCCAAGGGTAGGGCACCGAAAAATAGTCAGGTCGGTTGATGATCTCTTCCCACATATCCTTGCCGGTCTTGAGACCGTCGGGACGGAACTTAGGAGCAGACCACCATTCGGACACGAAGACCTTAGGCGCGATATCCTTTTGCAGATACTCGTTCGGGTCCTTGCCGTGCTCAAGCGTCATGATCCGACACTTGCCCAGCTCGAACAGCCCGGCGATCTCCTCGGTGATCTTCTTGCCGACTTCGTCGTTGTCGAAACAGAGGACGATATCGTTGAAGCTGTTCAGATACTCGTAGTTGCGCTTGACGTCCTTGACGGCACTGCCGCCAGAGAAGACAGACACGACGGGATACCGAGACCCGAGCAGCTGGAACGCCGACGGCGCGTCTAGTTCGCCCTCAACGACCGTGATAGATTTGGCTGATCCGGGCGGGAACAGGCCTTGGCCGAAGAGTTCTGCAGACTTGGAGTCGCCCTCGACGTAGAACGCCTTCTCGGACCGCTTGCGGACCTTGTTGGCTACGTGCTGGCCGTCCTTAAAGTAGGGGTAACGGTGGGCGATGTCTTGGAGTTTGTCAGTGCAGACGTCAATGCCGTATTTACGGACAGAGGCTTCAGTCAGGCCTCGGCGGGGCAGTGCCCGGAAGACATCAGTAAGGGGGGTGATACGAGCCTTGCTCGTTGGTTCATCGGGCATCTTTCGCCTCTCTTGTTGCCCATCAGATGACGGGTAATACTTATTACAGGTAGGGACAAAGCATACGCCATGTCCGTCGGAATACCATCCCACGCCATCGGAGGACCCGCAGGCTTGGCATGGACCGTGTTTAACGAATGTGCTTTCGGCCATTCCTTCTCCTAGGGGATGTTTACGGGCTGGAAACCTTATAGGTATTATAACACGATTCACCTATGTTGTCAAGAGAAATCGTACAAGTGCTTGAAATCACAGGGCTATTTGCGCGGGCTTTCGTTGAACAAATCGATCATGTAGCTATTGAACTCGCGCGACGTGCGTTTCATATCTTCCTGACGCTTCCGCTGGCGCGCTATGTCCGCTTTATCGCGCGGGCTAAGGCGTCTGAGGGGCGGAGAGTGACAAGGGCACGGGCAATCAGTATTGTCGCCGAACACGCCATAGTCAGGATCACCGCAAGCGCAGCATTCTTCCTCAATGTTCACGATAGGTCTCCGATTAGAAAGGGGTTTTCTTGTACTTGATAACGGCCTTAAGGGCCGATTTGATAGCCAGATCGCCATCAAGCTTGCCAGACCGGATGAGATCAACGAATTGCTGATGCCGTCCGTCGGCTGCGTAGACGTCCGCGGCGATGTTACGCGCGAAGTCGAACAAAGCTTTACTGGGAGCGCCCATTGTAGTTCTCTCCTTCCAGCCCGAGCTTCCGCTCAAGCTCTCTTAGCGACCGCAGGGCCTCTTCCTTGTCGGCCTTGGGCTTGTATGGGTCATCCAGCCACAGCTTAAGCGCTGCGACTTGGCGAAGGCCCTCTGCTATGACGTTCTTAGACATTGCATACTCCTTCCATTGTTGATTTTTATGGGCTATGGGGTCAGTCATACATATCTTCCCAGTCCTCATCCTCGTAGTCATACGCGAACTCAGGGCCGTCAGGCTCTGCCCACTGATCCTCGTCAACAGCCACGACGTCCTCGTAGCCGGCTACTGTGTCGGCAATGACTTGCTTGCAGGTTTCGCACGGGTCGAAGTCGTCGTGTTCGGAGTTGAACTGGGGCTTTTCGATTGCGACATTGCAGATGAAACAGCGCATGGGAGTTTATCCTTCTTGTTTTGTAAACGGGGCCAGCTGAAATGGCTCATCAGTATTGACCCGACACCACAGCGACTTGCAGGGCTACACAGAGCCCGAGCAGCACGACCCAACGGGCACGAGTAACGAATGTCTTAAAGCTTTGGTAGTTCATGTCAGTCTCCTAAGTAGCCATGCCTGCTGCTATGAGCAGGACATGGAGTAGTTGATACGCTACAAAAAGAATTGCTCCGAGAATACAAACGTCCCGGAGGAAGGCTAGTGTTTTCATTATTACCCTTTCTTGTGAGGGCTTGGGGAATTGGCAAACTTGCCAAACTAGGCAGCAAGTTTGTTCTGTATGATGTTCACGATATTAGCGGCCTTATAGTCAACCGTCTGGCCCTCGGATACCACCAGAAACGACTTGATGCTGTCCAGCAACGACATTTGCGGGGCTACAGTCGGGGCAGGAGCTTCTGCGACCGGCTTAGGCAGCATGGCCTCGTAGTCCCGGAAGAACTTCGCGTAAAGCTCCGTCGTCTTTGGCGTCTGCATCGGCGCGGAGTTAATCTCAAGGACGTAAGCGTCTTGGCCGTCGTATACAACATCAAATGCTGCGAATGCCAGCTCGGGGAACAGCTTGAAAGCCGCCTCGGATTTGTGCAAAACACCATCAGGGATGTTCACAGGAGCGTTGTTGACGGTCCACACAAACGTCGTCTCCTCGCCGCACCAGATATCCGGATGCTTGCCTTCGACCGTCTTGTGAATCTTCTTCTGACCGCCCATGTAATACACCGTGCCGTCGGGTAAGCGACCGAAATGCAGACGGTATTCTGCGATTTTGGAGATGCCCTCAACATACAGCGGGGCCTCAACGAGCTTATCCCACGACTCGGCTACGACGATACCCTCGCCGTCCTTACCCTTGATTTGTGTGCGACAGAACACAGGAAACATAAGTTCCGCGGCGGCTTGCAGCTTACTTGTGGCAAAATTAGGCACTAGGTTGGTGCCTTTGAGCCGGTTAAAGAACGCCAGCTTGTCGAGCCCGCCGGATACGTCGTGGTTCAGGGCTTGCGGGAACGGGCAGTCACTCGCGCCCCAGTTGATGATGACGTCGCCGGGCTTGGGCTTGTAGGTGCTGTTCTCACGCAAGATACGTTTGCCCTCAAGTGCCTCGGCAACAGCCTTAGCACCTTCGGAACCTTGCTTATACGGGTAGATCATAAACATCAGTCTTCTCCTTCGTAGTCGTCGTCTTCGTGGTCATCAAATTCGGGCATAAACTCCGCCTCGTCCTTGTAAATCAACTCCGGCGCGTCATCGCCAGCAATAGCCTGTAGCAGCTTGTTGGCTACGGCGTTGGGCATACGACCAAACGGATCAGGCCGCATCGTCATAGGCCGGTACAAATCCCAATCACGACAATAACACAATTCCTGTGCAAGCCGAATGCCGGTGTATAGTGCCGTCTTAATGTCCTCCTCGCTGCGACTGATGCCGCTGCGGAGTATCGGCAAGGTGTCCTCAAGGATGTTCTCAAGGAACCCATACGGCCCTACAGCAGAGAACAAACCACATACGTCACGAGGGTCTGTAAACACGGCAGACTTGTCGTAAATACGCTTGAGCATGGCAATCCAGTCAAGCAAGGTCTGCGGGTTATCGACACCGCGGAGTGAACGGACTTCGATGCTGCCGAACTTAGTCAGGGCGTGAATATTCAAGCCGGAATAATGCAAGTTATCGCGAAGCTCGTAACCCCCGTCACGAATAAGAAAGGACTTCAAGTGGGCGACAATGCCCGGGGCGTCCTTGGCACGAAGACAGAACAGATTGCCAACGCGATGGTCGCCGCACCAATCCGTCAAAAGCTCCTCAAGCGTGAAGTAAAGCGCCGTGAATGCCGCCAGCCGGTTAAGATGGAACTCCTGACAGTTAAGATGGACGTGGACGCTGGTGCGATTAGACTCCGTGAATTGCGAGCCGTGTTCCTTGAATATGCCCCAGAGTTCATCGACCGCCTTAGGAACGATCTCGAAGTCAATTGGCGCGTTCAGGACATACTCGGCATTCTCCTCGCCGCGAAGCGAGCCGTCGTGGACATACGACCAGAACTTACTCTTAGTCATTTTAATGGGCTTCGACGAACCCTTGGCGTCTGGCGGGTATGGGAGGTTGACTCCCTCGACTTCGATCTCAAGGCCGACTTGTCCCTTGGTTGGGTTGCGGTTTAGCATAATCCCAACGTTAAACCCGGGCTTAGGTGTGAGGTCTTTGTTCTCAAATAGCATGTTAAATTCCTATAATCGACTGAAAGAGCTCAAGTTCCGTGATAGATTCTTGCAAATGCTTGAACTCGGAACCTAGTTGAAGCACTGAAAAGTCCTTGTTAGGCAACGCCGCCACGACGTCCCGCTTGTAGACGAGGAAGGTCGTTTGCATCGGCCCCCGTATCAAAGCAAACTCGCGGTGGAAGGCGGCTGCTTCTGTCTTGACGTTGGGGTTAAGCAGCCCCTCAAGACACTCTTGAGCGGAAGGATATTCCCCGACGATTGTAGCCCTGAACTCGGGGCCAAATAGGTTAACTCCGCCGTTGAACAGCGCCTTGCTGCCTTTGTCGAACGTAACCCTCGTGTCAATGACCATCGACCGTATCAAGCCCTGCTCTACCTTACGCGTCGGCTGACGCTCGGTGTAAATAAGGCCAGACTTGGCATTGCACATTCCCAACGGAAACGGGCGAAAACAATCAAAGCCGTCGTCGTTGATCTTAGGCATTATCCAGCCAAGCTCGGGATTACTCGCCAACCAAGAGCCGACATAACTCGCGCATTCCGGGGTGTTGTAGTTGTAGTGATGTATCTGATCGGGCCACGGCTGGCTGCCCATCGGTTCCTCAAGGCCGATAGGCCGCAGCACGACACGGAAAATACCGTCTGAATTGGTCAACAAAGCAAAGACGAGATACGGGACGCCGTAATACAGGATTATGGTATCGCGTAGCCGCATCCTTGCTTCATCAATAGTCTCATAAAAGTTTGGGTATCGCATCGCATCCTCTATACATAAACCCGAGTGCTGCCGTAAATATTCTCAAGCGGGAACGGCAAGGCATCTGGCAGGCCCGCGTTCATTTCCGACGTGTTAATGCTCGACACGAGAGCCTTGTTATACACGATGCCCACCCTGTCCGGAAGATACAGACGGGACATATCGTTAATGGCCTGTTGCATACGGTTCCAGACTTCACGCATCATGTCGTCAGACTTCAACCAGAAGTTCGACAACACCCGATACTCGACGCCGTAGGGCTTGACGCGATGCGCCCCGGCTTGACCGTAGAGCACTCGCCGTGTCGGGTCAGGATCGTGCTTGATCGACCATCCGCCAAGATACCAGTCGAATTGCTTGACAAGATCACGGCAGTTCATGACGTGCTGAATGTCAGCGATCTCGACGTTATCAGTCCAGCCGATATGCAAATGCCCAGACGCCGTGCGCAGTCGCGGCTGGTCGCAATGCGGAGGCGCGTTAACCCCACCAGTCCAAGCATTGAAGTCCGGAGTGCAGCCCAGTTCCTTGGCGGAGTCAGGAGCAGCATCGAACACGTCCTCAGGGAATACGACGGCGGGCGAGCAATCGAGAGTGCAGCCCTCAGGCAAACGCTCTTGAAGCTGGCGCATGACGTTCTTGACGCGTCCAGAGAAGTCCTCGAAGCTGGCGGACGGCGTGATGTTAAACTCTGCCGCCATGCCATCGACCTGAATAGCCCCGTCCTCGACAGGAAACGGTTCGGCCTTGGTGCCGGGCAAGAGATCGTGCGCCGAGATAAGCTTGCCGTTACGATCACGAACAAAAAGCTCGGGGTCGCAGCCGAACAGAAAGCCCTTTACGGCGGGGAAAACCCGCGGCTCTTCCGGACTTGCCGCCTTTTTCTTGGTCTTTACCGCTGCCTCCGTCTGTATAAGAAACTTCTCAAGCTCTTCGACTGATAACGCCTGAGACGGGGCAACCGGGGTTGGCGCGGGGGTTAAAACGTTGGCGTCCCACATTCCCTCAAATTCTTGTGATGTTGGGTCTGGCATTACATTCTCCTTAGATTAAACGTTCGAGGTCAGTCATGTAGACTCGGGTTGCGGGGCTAACGGCAGACTTCGTATCGTTGCCGGAACAATCCGCACAAAGCACAATGCCGTCACGCTCCCAGAGGGTGATACCTACGTCACCCCAAGTGATGTCGGCTGAACACCATGAACAGCCGTAATTAGCAATGGCTTCAAACTCCTCTCGGGTAACGACTCCGGCGTAAGGGTCTTCAGTGCCGCCGATCAGGTGCAGATGCGTCGCCCCTGTCACTCCACGGGACCCCGTCCCAGAGGTCGTAGTCGTTCCAACCGTCTTCTTCACCCCTTCCCAGTCTGCCCCAGACCCTATCCCAAAAGGGGTTACTGAAGTTGCTGCTGCCAGCTCCTTTCCCTTGATGGTAATGCCCTTGGCCTTAGGTGGGGTGTCCGCGCCAGATTTCAAGACGTCAAGGTCAAATTTATAATGCATGTCCTCCTCAGTCTGGAAATACTTGTAGTTGGTCTTGGGGTTCTGATACAAATCGAATTGGGCGTTAGCCGTGGCGATGGCCGCGTCGATCATCTGCCACTCAGACGCCCAGAAGAGCTTGTTACACTCCTTGCTATAGGCAAAGAACATCGGCCTGTGCTTGTTGCGCAAGAAGTTCAGTGAGTTCTCCTTGGCGTCGTGCCAGACCAAGGACCAAGCCCCCGTCTGGTAATCGCGGCCTTCTTCACAAAGCTCGATAGTGGCCTTGATACCGATCTTGGCAATGGCAGCGAATATCGCCATGCTGTCGGTCGGGAAGGTGTCGCCGCAAACATCCTCAAGGGCCTTGTATGACGCGTGCGTTAACGTGCCGTTATGCGCCCCTGTGATATGGTCAAAGTTATACGGATGGGCGTTAGCCGAAGACACCGCCCCGCGTGTAGCCGCCCGATTGTGGCCGATGAATGCTTGTGATAGATTAGCATTCAAGACCGTCCGAAATTTGCCAAGCTCGAACAGATCAAGCGGATGCGAAGCAATCTTGGCGATTACGGCTTCGTTGGAATTGATGTTAGCCAAGCCCGTCGAATCCTTCCCTCGGAAATAGTCCAACATCAGAAGACGCTTCATCAGGTCTTCATCTTTGAACTCCATCTTACCGGCTATGCCGACGTGTCCACACATTAGTTCTTCCTCTTCTTGAGATAGTCGAGAAGATATTGCGTCTTCCCGACAGATGGGTCTCGGGTTTCGAGAACTTCAGGCCGGAACCGGATCATGTTGTTCTGGCACTTTATATCCGGATTGAACACGATGTAATGCTCAATCTGGTCAAGCACCCATTTCGCATAGCGGTTGTATCCGGAATACTCAGGATGCCCCTGAACGCCAAGACAGCCCGTCTCACGATAGAAGAACGCTTCGATATCGACGTTCTTACCGGTGTGCTCCTCAGTCGGGCCAACACAACGTTTCATAGACTTATCAGCCGTGGCCACAAGAGTCATGGGGTTAGTCTTCTCCGGCTTGAAGCGACACATCTGGTGGTGCACCGAGCTTGTCTTGTCGATGTATACCTTCTCACGAACATCCCAGATTGAGTGATCGCCGTAGTGATTATCGACGTCCTGATACAACCGACCGCCGTTCATGACATGCAAGAACTGTGCGCCGCGGCAGACGCCGAACATAGGAATGCCCTTGTCCAACGCAAGCAGATATAGCGCGATGTCAGCATCGTCACGAGACTTGAAGAAGGCTGTGGTGGAATGCGGGGCTTCGCCATACAGCGCAGGATTGACATCGACGCCGCCGGTAAAGACAATCAGATCAGCCTTGTCCGGCTCGTCTGCCCGATAACAGCCGGCACGAGCGAACAGTCCCGCGAACTGCGATTGTTCGACTGGATCGCCAGCGACATACACCGAGAAGAACAGCGACGGAAACTCAAGGCCGTGGTCCTTCAAGAGAGTAACCCTCGGGGGTTCCTTGATGAGATCATCAGGCAATGGGTCGTTAAGCTCCATCACTTCGACCTCTGACTGCGGTTCTGGCAAACTTGCCAAAACCCCCGCCACTGTCTTCATCTTGGGTGGTTTTCTTTTCACACGGGACTCCCTTCTATATGATGCGGCAGGACGCCGACTTGTAACCATTGCCATAACTTCTCCTGTCAGGGGCGCTCACGTAAATACTCTCGGTCTTGGTAGACCTTGCGTAGTCGGATGGCTGATTGGCGTTGCATTGCCAGACATACGCACTGAGAGCGCAGGGGAATCGAACTCCTGTCTTACTACTCCGCGCGCCGCAAGCGCCCCTAGCTCGTTAGTATTTGATCTCAATAACGCCAACGCAATCCTCACAATCACACTCGTCGCAATCGTAGTCCTCGTCCTCGCCCTCGGCATTGGCCCACGGTGCTTCGACGCTACCTGCTTCACCGACAATTCCTTCGTAAGCCATAGTCGACGCGCGGTCAGTCTTGGTCTGCTGCGGGAACTTGCTGCGAAGTCCGGCAAGCACGACTGGCGCACCGGCTGCTTCGACTTCGGCCTCAGTCAAGAACGTTGCCTTGCCGATCTTATCCCAGATAGCGGTATCGACAATGCGCATGACGTCCGTTGCGTCCTTGCGCTGTTCCTCCGTCATGGTCTGCCACGGCTCGGCCTTGACTTCCGGCAGATCGAGCCATTGCTTCGGCGGCGTGAACTGGTCCTTGATAGCGCCGTTGCCGATATTGCGGAACAGTCCGAAGATATAATTCGCGTTGCTGTTAGACGGTTCGCCTGTCAATAGCTTCTGGCCTGTGTAAACTGAATTGCTCACAGTCCGAACGAACTCGAAGCCGGCTTCCTTGAGGATGGCTAGCCACTTCTTGCCGTAGTTCGTGTTCAACTGCCAGTCCGTCAGGATGGCAAGAAAGGCGTGGTTGGGCATGTCGCGGGTGTCGAATGTTCCGACACGAATGCGCTGATTGAAGATGTCGCGATACGTCGGGCCGGCGAACATCGCCCCGCCAGATGGATGCGTCAGCGGCCCGCCGCCATCACCAGAGACAAGCTGAATGCTGGCCTTGGCATCAGGATCAAACTTGAAATTCTGGATGATGCAGCAAGCGCAGCAACCCCAGTAGCCGCCGGGGATCGACGAGCCGAAACGTAGAAACTCCATTAGACTTCTCCTTCACTTGGTTTCAAAAACAACGACGGGTGCAGCGGCCACTTAGCAGGAACCAGCCTGCCGTCTTTGGCAAGTTTGCCAAGTCTCAGCGGCTCGTAGTCCCAAGGCGCTTTGACCTGCTTCCATGCACGTATCTGAATACGGCGAGCAAAACTGGACACGGCTATTCTCCTACTTTTACAAGAGTGCCGGTAATGTCTGACGGCGGCTCATAGACAAACTCCGAAGAAACTTCGTATACCGAATACCGACTCTCGGCACAAAGATCATCATGCTTAATTCCCTGTTTGACCATATCCGCTTTTATCATATCAACGGCCTCTTGTCTGGTTTTTGGTGTCCCGACCAACGCGCCCTCACCATACGTCCAATTTATTACCATAATCATATCACAAATCCTCCTATTACAACGAGACAGGCGAGATAATACCGCAGGAAATCAGAAGCCATGATAGATTCCAATCGCGACAGACAGGAAGGCGAATGAGCCGAACAATCCCAGAACAGCGAACCGTATCTGGATGAACATTTCTTCAAAGTCGATGTTGAACATTAGCAGCTCCAATCACAGGGCCTAGCCCCGCATGTTTTACAGGTTTCGGGCGAGTAGTAGCAGCCTGTGGCCGCTTCGCCTTCGACTGTTTCTTCTCCACAATCAGGGCATACGCCGTCAGGCTCGCCCCTATCCCAAGGATCGCTACACATTATTGTTCTCCCGTAATTAGAACGAAGTCGTTGTGCTCTGCTACGACGCCACACTGGAACGCCACGGCCAAGGCAAGGTCAAGAAACTCCGGCGCTCGAACCAATCGCTTATTAAGCCGCGCGTCGATGAACGCTGCCTTGCCTTGATTGAAAGCGTTCCACTCTGCCTCTGAGTAGGTCTTGGCGAGCGATAGCTTTT
>ERZ650304.1312-NODE-1312-length-9969-cov-5.133549_pt1 | contig 9969 bp, 9 predicted proteins | sample MGYA00376240_ERZ650304 | MGnify/ENA primary metagenome ERZ650304 (study PRJEB26733, sample SAMN07839271) | wastewater metagenome | biome: small river; feature: stream; material: water | place: USA: North Carolina | collected 2016-03-01 ...
CAGCTAAAATTAATATCAAGGACAATGTAATGAAATGTAACTTCCAAGGCGGAGATGCATCTCTTAATGTCTTGGGTACTATAATCCTAAACGACATTGATTTGCCAGATGGTGAATTAAATTTGTTTGAATCTACATCAAAGATTCTTAAATTATTTACCGCGCTTGACAACCAAATAGATATTAAGTATATCATAGGTCAAACAGTTGTAGGTGATGAGATAAAGAACATTGAATTAATTGACTCTACAAAGACAATTAACTTTACACTTGCCGATGCAACTTTGTTAGATGAACCGAAGAAGATGACAAAGAAAGTTAATTATGATATTGAGTTCGATTTAACAGACTCTTTCATTAATGAATATCTTCGTTCTAAGTCGGCACTTGCTGAGGCTATTGAATTTGGTATCAGGGTGGATAAAAAACAAACAGGTATTGAAATTGTAATCAATTACAGTTCAAATAACGTAAACAATATCGTTATACCTGTTGCTGTTACGAAATTAGGCGCCATAGACCCACTTATTTTTGATGCTAATATACTTCGTGACATATTAACAGCCAATAAAAATATCCCAGGTAAAATAGAGGTTCTTGCCCAAGGTATGTTAAAGATATCATTTGCAAGCGCAGCATTCAAAAACGAATATTACTTACTTGGTAAAAAAGCATAATAGAATATGGCATTCCTACCGTGGTCAGAAAAATATAGACCAAAGACAATAGACGAATACATTGGTAACACAGAAGTTATCGATAAGATAAAGAAATTTATCAAAGACAATAACGTAAAGAATATTCTTTTATATGGTACAGCAGGTACTGGTAAAACATCTCTTGCTCATATTATAACGAAGGCTATTGACGCAGATGTCTTATTTATTAATGGTTCAGACGAAAATGGTATTGATGTAATTCGTGATAGAGTAAAGACCTTTGCATCTACATCTTCTTTCAAAGAAATGAAAGTAGTTATCTTCGATGAAGCTTGTCGTTTAACACCACAGGCACAAGATGCTTTAAAATCTCTAATGGAAGCTTACATTAAGCAGACACGTTTTATCTTTACAGTAAATCATATCGAACGTATTATCGAACCACTTCAATCAAGATGTGAGTTATTCCACATTAAACCTTTGTCAGAGAAGAAAGTAGGCGAGATGCTTATTAGAATATTGAAAGAAGAGAAGGTAGAATTTGATGCTGGCGATGTTGTAAAGATTGTAAAATTAAACTTTCCAGACATTAGACAATGTATCAACCACATGGAAAATCAATGTAGGGATGATAAATTGATTCTTGACAAGAAGCTTAAGACGAACAACTACCTTAACATTATATCCGATACTTTATTTGATAAAACATTAAAAGGCATCGGGAAGATAGATAAATTAAGAGAACAGATAGTCGATGCTAACATTAAAGACTTCACAACTCTATTCCAACATTTGTATAGACAGTCAGATAAATTTCCAGAAGCTAATCGTATTGAGGCTATTATAGTTATAGGCGACTGGCAATATAAGTCTTCGTTTGTAGTTGATAAAGAAATTCCTTTTGTTTCTATGTTATGTGAATTAGAAAAACTAATTTAGTGATATGGATTTACAAGAACTATTTGGAATACCCAAAGTAAAAACAGAGAAAGTAAAAATTGAAAAGGCGAAGTCACTATCGCCTTTTGATTATATTACTATGCTCACCACAAAGAAAACAAAGTGGGACAAGCTTACTGAAAAAGAAAAGAAGGATTTTAATCCATTCATGATTACAAAATTTCTTTCCTACGACCACCAGATAGTTGACATCATTAATTACATAGCAAAATATACTATGTCAGGTGAATTGTCTAAAGAACAGATATGGGGTATGTTCTATACAATTCTTCCTAAGATGCGTTTAAATGTTTCTTACATCAAGAAATTAAAGAAGGATAAAGACCCACTTACAGATACTTACATTAAATGTCTATGTAAAGAATATCATTGTTCAATTAAAGAGGCCGAAGAATATTGTGAGATACTTTCTGGAAAGACAAACTATAATCCTATTGAAGAAAAACAGAATCTAATTAAAAAATACGGGTATGACAAATAAACAAATTATAGAAGTTTGTGAGAAATACAAATCTAAATTAAACGCTGAGCCTATAAGAGAAAATGAAGTAGCAGGTTCATTAAATCATTTAGTATGGATGTGCGACCAGATTATAGAGTTTGTGAAAACAAATCATCTTGAGAAGGCACACAGATGGTTAGGATTTGTTCAAGGTTCTATGTGGGTTCTAAAATTAGATACTATATCTTCAATGAGAGATGATAATCGTTCTAAAGAAGCCGATAATAAAGGAACTTTAATGCATATCTCAGTTTAGTCTTCCTTAAGAAGATATTTATAATTGAATTTAATTTCCGAAGGTGTTACTTCACTACGTCTAGGTTTATCAGCATCGTGATAATTTCCATACTCTGTTTTATCAAATAACATTTCTTCTTCCGCCATAAGCATTAGGCAATCATATAAGTCTTTGCCTTTTAATTTTGTGTCGTCTACAAAGTCATCGATATCATACCAATCGTATTCATTCTTAAGTTTCTTAAATTCATTCTGTGCTACAGATTCTTGAAGTAAGTCTTTTTCTTCATTAAATAATTTCTGTCCATCAGCTCCAGTAATATTATACTCTACACCTAAATCCCACTCTTTAAGAAGATTACTGTTATAAATTTTTGATTTTAGACTCATTCTTTGTATGTTTGTGTTATTAAATATTACAGAATATGAATTGCAACTGCTCGGTTTGTAGCCCTACTTCCAAATCACCTATTATATATAAAAGACCGTTCGTTGAAGTTCACGCACACTCTTCATATTCGTTACTTGACGGGACTTCTAAGTTCAAAGACTACATTAAGAAGCTTAAAGAACATGAGCATCCAGGCATGGCTCTAACGGACCACGGGTCTGCTTGTGGAACTTTCCAATTCTATCGAGAACTTAAAGCTAAAGGTCTTAAGCCTATTGTAGGATGTGAATTCTATACGGTGCTTGACAAAGAACTTAGAATACCACAAGCGAAGAGAGAAGTAGAAAATAAGGACTGCCACCAATCTGTTTACATACAGAATGCTAATGGATACGTTAACTATAACCGTTTACATTACCTTGCTAATACAGAAGGATATTATTATAAGCCAAGAGTAACCTTTGACGAGTTGTTTCATTATAACGACGGTTTGATAGTTACAACGGGTTGTATGGTTAATATTGTAAATCAATTACTTGCGGCAGGTAAACAAAGAGAATGCGAAGAATGGTTTAAGAAATACCTGCAAGTATTCGGTGATAGATTCTATGGTGAGATTCAATTTAATGAAATCTATGATAAATCAAAATTTGGAGTAGACCAGAAAGAAACAAACAATAAGATAATTGAATTATGTAACAAGTATAATGTTCCAGTTCTAATTGGCGGCGACGTCCACTATGTTGAACAGGGTGATGACCGTCTGCAAGATATTGTTATTAACGTAGCACGTGGTAATGATAGCGGAGCTGAATCTTTTATACACGCAAGACATTTATACTTCCACGACAGCGAATGGATATTTAGAATGAATAAAGAGTGGGGATATAATCACTGCGAACAGTTTCTAACACAATGCCTAGATAATTCATTAGCCCTTCTTGATAGAATCAATTTTGAGTTTGACACAAAGACAGACAGGTATCCAAAATATACTCTAACAAAAGACAGTTCGTATGAAGAGCTTAAAGGGTTAGCAGAAGAAGGTTTGTACAATCGAATTGTAGAACGTAAGAGCCGTGGCGAAAAATTCCCTAAGGCAAAGATACAAGAATATACAGACCGTTTAGATTTGGAGTTGCAAGTAATTAAAGACAAAGGTTATGAGGATTACTTTCTAATATACCAAGACTTAATTAAAGAAACATTGAAAGCTGGATACCGTGTAGGTCCTGGCAGAGGATGTTTTATACCAAATTCACAAGTAATTATGTCTAATGGAAATAAATTACAAATAGATAAAATAAAAATAGGTGATAAAGTAAAAAATTATTTTTGTGTAGATTCTGAAGTAAAAAATATTTTCATTTATGATGTGGAAGAAGAATTACTTGAATTAGAATTTGATAATAATGTAATTATTAAATGTACTAAAGAACATAAATTTTATACTAATAGAGGTTGGGTTGAAGCACAGTTTTTATTAGAAGCAGACGAAATTGTAGAATTGTAATATTTAGAATTTAAAGAAAAATTAAGTAATTCAAAAAAAGGGAAAATTCCATGGAATAAAGGAATTAAACAAAAAGAATATGAAGTTAAAAAATAAAAAATATTTTCATTACTCAGGTAAAGTGTATGATATAGAAGTAGATACAGAAGACCACTCGTATAATATAGAGGGGTTAGTTGTACATAACTCAGCGGCGGGCTCACTTCTAGCATATACAACAGAAATATGTCAAGTAGACCCTGTTAAACATGGTTTATACTTTGAACGTTTCTTAAACCCACAGCGTACAGCAAAGCCCGATATAGACAGTGACTTTAGTGTTGGTGGTAAAGAGTTTGTATATAATTTCTTACAAGAGAAATACGGTAAGGATTGTGTAATAGGTGTAGGTACACATTCAATCTACAGAGGTAAGATTGCTTTAAAAGATGCGGCGAGAGGATTGGGTAAAGACACAGGATTCCAATCAGTCCTAATGACACACATTAATAAGATTACGGAGTTAGATGCTTTTGAAGGTGACTTAGAAGAATACTTTGACAATATGCAGAAGACAACGTCGGACGTGGTTGTTAGAGATTGGATAAGAGACAATAAAGAAATTATCTACTATGCCAATAAATTAATGGGTTGTACAAGACAGATAGGTACACACGCCGGTGGTATTGTAATAACACCTACTCCAATATGGAATCATATACCCGTTACAAGAGCTGCACAGACAGTTGTAACAGCATTTAGAGAGGCTGATGGTTCATATAAAGAACTTAGTGACTTAGGTTTATTAAAGTTAGATATTCTTGGGTTGTCTTCATTGTCAATTATACAGACGGCGATAGATGAAATCAAATCTAATACAGGCAAAGATATTTCAAACGACATTCTATATATTAACCTTGAGGATGAAAACATTCTTGAGCAGATAAAGAATAACAACATCTATTCTATATTCCAATTAGATGGTGGTGCACAAAGATTAGTGAAGTCTATTAAACCTGACTGCTTCGAAGATATATGTGCTATATCGGCGCTTAACCGACCAGGGCCATTGGAAACATTTGGTGACAAATTTGGAACGTGGAAGAGAAAATATCTTGCAGGTGAAGAAGATGATTTACTTACAGACCCATTATATCCAAAGCTAGACTTCATGCGTGAAGTAACAAAGAATACTTATGGTGTTCTATTGTATCAAGAACAATTTATGTTTATGGTACAGAAGGCTTGTGATATGGACTTAGGCGAGTGTGACAACTTTAGACGTTGCATCGGTTGGAAAGAAGATAATCCAAAGTATTACCAATTAGAAGAATACTTCAAACGTCTAGGCGCAGGTATGTTAGCAAAGGGTTACGCAGAAGAAGATACAAAATACTTTGTGGACTATTGTCGTAAGTTCTTAGGATATTCATTTAACCGTTCACACTCATTGGCATATTCATATGTGTCTTGGCAGATGCTATACCTTAAAACTTATTACCCAGCATATTATTATGCGGCTTTATTTAAGTATGAAGAGGCGGCACGTTATACGGAGCTTATAAATGATATGGTTAAGAATGAGATTAAACTTCTACCACCTTCAATAATAGATAGTGAGTGGGACTTTAAAGCTCTTGACGCGAAGACAGTGCGTATGGGTTTCCAAGTAATTAAAGGGTTCGGTGATACAGCATATCAAGAAATAAAGGCTTGTGATAAAGATGTAAAGGAATCAATCTCAAAATTCTTCAAACATGAATTTAAGAAAGTAAACAAGAGGGCCTTTGAAGCACTATTAAATACTGGGTGTTTCGACGATTGGGGATTAGAGAGAAATGTAGTTGCTACTCTGCATTCTTTGTATAACGATGAGAAGATTGAGAAATGGTTTACAAGGAAGAAGGATGCTTTGTCAATTAAGACTTTGCCAGAATCACTTAAACAATTCTCAGAAGAATTATTATTTTCACTTGTAAAGAAAACAAAGAATGATGATTGGGATGCTTTATTTAACGAAACGGAAAACGAAGAGGACCCAACACCATGGATAACTTTAATATCAAACCTGGCGCAATACATAAAAGAAAAGCCGTTAACAAAAGAAGAAAAAGATAACGAGTTCTATGGACTTACAAATTTCAGTATCCTATTCTTAGACAAAGTAAAAGAAATCAATAAGATATATGAGAGTAATAAGTTTACAAGGCTTAATGAATGTAAGGATGAAGGCGATTTCGCTCTATGGCTTGTAACCAAGGTAGAAGAGAAGGTGTCTGGTAAAGGCAAACGTTATCAAGTGCTTGAGATTAGTGACGGCGAAAACAGTATGTCAAATATTTCTTATTTTAGAGATTATAACTTCAAACGAAATAGCTTGTATGTAAGTAACATAGAACAAAATAGATTTGGTGTATCTATTTCTGGAGGTATATACAGGTATGAAGATTTTTAATTACATTTACAAAAAATTATAATATGGCAATGAAAGTATTCTTAGGTGGAACTTGTAATAATTCCACTTGGCGAGATGAGTTAATACCTTATTTTCAATCAATGAAAATTTCTTACTTCAATCCAGTTGTGGCAACATGGACCGAAGCAGATAAACTAAATGAGGTAATAGAAAAAGAACAAAGCGAAGTGCATTTATATTGTATCTCTAAAGAACAAAAAGGTTACTTCTCTATATTTGAGATTGCCCATAGTCTATATGCTCTACAAAAGGAAGTTGTATTTTATGTGAAAGAAGAAGGAATGGACCCAAAGGTAATTAACTCTCTTAACGAAATTGGGAAGTATGTTGCTATGGAACAGAATGGACACTTCTGTAACAACAAACCTTTAAATCTATTAGAAGTCCTAAAAAAATTAAATGAAAGATTATGAGAATTACAGCAATAAGTGATACACATACAAAGCATAGTCAATTAAATCTCCCAGGAGGTGACCTACTAATACATGGCGGCGACCTTTCTAATAGAGGTTCGTTTGGAGACCTCGAATCTTTTTTATACTGGTTCGGTAAACAAGATTACAAGCATAAAGTATTTATTGCAGGTAATCATGATTTTTGTTTTCAAGACTCACCGGGTATTTGTAAAGCTATTCTAAAAGAGCATGAAGAGTATAATGGAAATATTACATATCTAGAAGATTCTGAAATTACAATAGAAGGTCTTAAGATATGGGGTTCACCTTGGCAACCAGAATTTTATAATTGGGCATTCAATCTACCAAGAGGTCCGAAGCTTGCTGAGAAGTGGGCTAAAATACCAATGGATACTGACATCTTAATTACACACGGCCCAGCTTATGGTGTTCTAGATGAAGCTGTAAGAGATAGAGAAAAGACTGGGTGTAAAGATTTAATGGATAGGATTGCTATTGTAAAACCTAAGGTTCATATCTTCGGCCACATACATGAGCAATATGGAATGTTTGATTACAATGGTACAAAGTTCATAAATGCATCTTCAGTGAACCTTAGTTATATCTTGTGCCACCCACCGATAACAATAGAACTGTAAATGTTGTATAAGATATATTAAAGACCCAGAGAGTTTCATTAGAAAAAATTTTCCAGAAACTTCAAATGAGGTTTTTAATAATGTAGTTGAAGGTGTATCACCTGAGACTAATAGAGATTACAACTCTGCTTATGATTACTATATAAATGAGAAGTGGAAAGAATTTTATATAGGCAAAGAGGGATTATTATCTTACATAAATAGGTCCATAGATAAATCATTAATGGCAAAATTAAATTATAAAATAATTTAAAAAAGACATACACCGTATTAGAATATTTTGTATGTTTGTATTCATAAATAACAATAAAAAATAATATGTTTTAAGCCCAATTATTCTACACATTACCAAAGGCAATTTGCATAAGCAACACATAGGTCCACAGAGACAAGATTACATTTGCCATAGCGGAATTAAATAGAAGGACATAGAATTAAAACAGACGATTAAACTTTTTTTAAACACAAAAAACATTTTTAATGAGCGCAGTATCAAAACAATCGCTATTGGAGAAAATGAACCAATTAGCAGCAAAAGCAGGAACCGGCGGAGGTTCAAAAGTAAAACGTTTCGTTTGTAAAAACGGCAGAAACAACTTATTGGTATTACCATATAAGGACTCTGGAATTCCTTTCGACGTATTAAATTCGCACAAAAATTTATTCGCTGACAAAGACAAAGCTAATATGAAAGTAACAGCTTTGAGTAACTTCTTAGAAGCAGGTCAGAAAAACGATTGTCCTATTGCCGGCGCAATATCTCAATTAAAACAAGACGACTGGAAAGCAAATCGTCCAGTATGGTCTAAAATCGAAGAGAAGCCAGATTATTACTCTTGGGTAATTGATTTGGATAAAATTGAAGACGGTCTTCAATTATGGAGATACGGAAAAACAGTTTATGAAGCATTCCAAAATATCATAAACTTATTGGATGATGAAGATACATTATTCTTCGACCTTGAAGAACCACAGATGGCAGTTATTACTTACGATAAAGAAAAGGATGCCGCTTTGATGTATAACACACAGGTTAAGCCAATCAGAGACAAAAAAATCTTAGCATCAATCGCTGAATCGAAAGACGCTTGGTTGGAAGGTTGTGAGAATTTAAGGGTAGTTTATCCTAATAATTACACGATTGAACAACGTCAAGAGTTAATCGATAATTATTTATCAGTAGCATTAGCGAAAGCCGAAGAAGCCAAAAGCAAAATCGACGAGTTAGCTGATGAAGATGAATAATCCTATTTTGCAGGGAGGCGATAACGTCTCCCTACTTTTTTCTTTTCAATTATCAAAATTAAATTCTAAGTAAAAATGAATCCATTAATACAGAAGCTCATCAACGAGCAAAATGCTAAGATACCGAATAGTTCGATGTCTGGCGATAACTTATCATCTCAAGTAAAAATGTGGATACCCACAGGTTCATTTGTATTTGATACGTTTATATCAAACGGACCAGTAGGTGGATGGCCTTGTGGACGTATTGTAGAATTGTTTGGTAAAGAAGCGATAGGTAAATCTACCGTAACATTCCAGGCGATTGCTAACGTACAGAAGATGGGCGGTGTAGCATTATATTTCGACGTAGAACAAGCAGGTGCCTATGAAATGATGGACGCATGCGGTGTTGACCGTGAGAATATGTTATATTGTAACGCAACTTCTATCGAAGAAGTATTTACACTTCTTGAAACATCATTACACGCTATTGCGGCGGATAAGTCAATGAAGAACAAACCGGTACTTGCTGTGTTTGACTCTATTGCGGCTTTAACAACAGATGCTGAGATTGAAGCAGGTTATGAAAACAACATGAACCTTGGAGGTCTTAAACCAAAACAATTAGGTAAAGGTCTAAGAAAGATTACAGAACTTCTTATGAAGACAAACTGTTGTTTAATTCTTATCAACCAAACACGTCAAGCAATTGGACAGTTGTATGGTGACCCAGATATTGCCCCAGGTGGTAAAGCAAAAGATTTCTTTGCATCACTTCGTATTAAATTATTAGGCCAGAAAAAGGTTGAAGTAAATGAAGGTATTGAAGATGATGAATGGGAAGCTATGTTACAAGAATGGGAAGACAAAGGTGGTAAGAAAGCAGGTATCCCAAAACCTAAACGTCCATCAGGGGAGAAGAGATCGGAAGAGCGTCGTGTAGGGAAAGAGTGTCTTCGCCTGTGTAGATC
>ERZ650304.1313-NODE-1313-length-9969-cov-3.715352_pt1 | contig 9969 bp, 8 predicted proteins | sample MGYA00376240_ERZ650304 | MGnify/ENA primary metagenome ERZ650304 (study PRJEB26733, sample SAMN07839271) | wastewater metagenome | biome: small river; feature: stream; material: water | place: USA: North Carolina | collected 2016-03-01 ...
CATAGGCTTTTTTCATGCGACTTCCTTAATGTCCTGTAGACTGAGATCTTTCGCTTTGATTTGTAGACCCGTTTTATACCAAGCTTTGAATCGCTCGGCCAATTCCCAACCTTCTTGGGAAATTTCCTTGCGATGGATCACGTGAGCTTCGTGACCATTCATCAGAGTAGGCATACTAACTGGCGGCAAAGCCTTTCCATCAAAATCAATATTTTGATATCCAAGTCTTCCAAAACTGCGTGTCATTTTAAACCGAACGGCACTGAAGCCCACACTTTCGGTAACGCCGGCTTCGATATCATAGTTCAACCATGCGGCAATTAAATGGTCCCATAGTTCGGATACCAGTGCCCGATCTTGGCGAGCTTCGGGTAATATAGTAAGCCCCCCCCCATAGGCCAGGGCATGGGGCTTCTTATCAAAACTGTTCACGATATCTTGCACGACTTTCAGGTGACTTTCCGCCACCGACGGAATCGTTCGCAGGGCACCTAATAGGGGAAAGGTAAGATCATGAATATTGCACCGAGCCAGAGTGATCGTCTTCAACGACATCAAGGGAGTCAGGGTGAAGCGGTCATCACGACAGATGAGATGATGGACCGCTACAAAATCACTCGTATCAAAAGGCAAGACACCGTAACGGTACTCCTTCAAATAGCCTGATAGCTTTAACGAGATGGCCTCAATGAAGTACTTTTGTAAAACCTTGTTATTCCAAGTGTCGTAAGGGCATTCAAGTAGAACATGTTTCAATTTCATATCAATCCTCGAGTTAAATGCTCACTCTTTTTGTTTCGGAAATTGAAATTACCACATGAGGAAATTAAATTTCATCCACCTATTATGTTTTTTTCGCATAATCTCGATAAGGCTTCAGGAGCCCATATGTCCCATACCAAACAAATCCCCGTTCAGTTCTACGAGACACTCTTTACGAATTCAGTAAGCATTTCCCGAGAAGCCGGAGAGATCTTCAAAAAATGCAAAAATAAGGAGGCTTTGATTTCTGATATCACCGATCGTCGCACTGAAAACGGATTGGCCCCCCAAACTTCAGGTTTGCTCCTCCAGCTCCTCAATACTCAGAACCGTGACCCCTCCGAAAACCAACGCTTGCGACAAATCGTCTTAGACAAAGCCAGGACTTTACGAGAACAACTCTACGGCCACGACGTGGCCGTCATGGTTCCCATTGAAATTAGCTCGTTTTGCGCCAGCAATTGTTCATTTTGCGGATGGAGATCAGACAACAAAGACATGGTGCGGCTTAAGATCTCGCCTAGCGGAATTGAAAAGGAAATTGAAAGCTTATCCCACTACGGATTCTCGCACTATGAGATTGTCGCCGGCGATGATCTCAACTTTATAAAAAATGACCTTGAGGGAATCATCAAACTATTCAAATCAAAATTGAAGGAGCTGAATACGGGCGCCAGGGTCTCCATTTGCCTGACCCCCCTCTTGAAGCCACACTACGAAACCCTCAAAAAGGCGGGCTTAGATACCGTGTTGACCTGGCAAGAGACCTACAACTTTGAGAATTACCGAAAATTGATCACGTCGGGACCCAAGGCAAATGGAATTACGACCGACTTCAAAGTAGCTAAAAATGAGGACGGGTGCCTGATGCGCATGAGCTCTCACGAAGTCTGCGTGCAAACCGGATTGCAAGTAGGATTAGGCGTCATGCTCGGACTTGACGAAACCGATCCCGAAGCTGATATTCTTTCGGCCATCCAACACGCCAATAAATTGATTGAGACCTACCGTGACACGATTCAACCGATCATCATCGGTATGCCGATTTGGAATCCCATTACCACTGCCCGAACCGACAACTCCGTTCACCATAAGTCCAAAGTTTCCGGTGAAGAGGATTTTGAATTGATCTCAGCCATTTATTTACTGAGTCTTCCAGATCGTTTTGCGTGGGTATTTCCAAATTGCCGCGTTTCAAAAAAGACTCAGTTGGAATCGATTAAAACCGCCGGTTGTTTCACGTCCGGTATGGTGCGAGTGGGCCCCGGAGCCTACCTGAATTTCGACAAGAAGGTAGACTTTACCGACACTTTCGTTAAAAGCTCAGAAAAAGTGGAAGCGCTGACTCAAGAGAAAGTACTCACGGGAGAGCAGTTCCAGCATCATTTTGATTCACAAGAAAACTACAATAAACGATTTAAAGAAGAAAACCTGATTCAGGTAAAAGAAACTAAATTCTTAGCTGAACTCATTCAGAAAGAAAAACACCGGAAAAAGAAAAAAGTGGCATGACCTACTTTTCTGAGTCGGGATCAGGCCCAAACGATGTCGATTTCACACTTTCGATCCCCCAGATGGACACACGAGACTTCTTCGATTTGCGCTAATTTTTTACCTAAAACCCCATAAAATGAACTAAACACCCCTTGGCGATACAGGCAAGCCTCTCGATTGTCGATAGGGTCGTGTACAAAAACAGACTGAGCTAATTCAGTGATCTGGGAAACTACCCGGCATCGGTCAGCGGACAAGCTCTCCAATTTATAGTGATAAATGCGATCATATTGCCGAGGTGCGTACTCTTCCAAAATGTAAGAATAGAGCTCTCTCGGTGTTCGAGACGCCAAAAGACGCTTTCGTACCACCTCCGGAAACAATGCCAAGGTCATAGTTCCCACTCCTCTAATCTGATCTTCAGAATAATTTTCTCTCCCCAGGCCCTTGATCAAATCTGTAGTAATTCTAGGGTGAATAAAATCCGTCGGATTTGAAAAAGCTTCTGGATGGATTTGAATTCTACGAAAATAGGAACGAGCATAATCTTCTCCATGATAGAGACTCAAATGGGCAAAAATGACTTGAGCCGCACGGGCCCGAGCCATTTTTTCAACGTCATTTTGATACCGCTCTGGCAATGCGGTGAGATCACCTTTGAATTGCCGCGCTAACGCCTGATAGTCAATCCTTCCGCTAAATAAAAGGTCCATGTCTAGCTTTAGGGCATCCGCGAGCGAATAGATCTCATCGATTGAAAAGTCGCTTTTTTGAAAACGCAACTCCGCGTACCTGGACGGCAAGACTCCCAGCATATCTTGAAAAGTTCGGCGGTCTACGCCGACGCTGTCTTTAATTCGGCCGACGGTTCTTCTCAGACGAGCGTTCAAAAGCTCTGTCTTCGTATCCGAAATAGAGTAGGTCATTCACCGTATGTCTATGCTGAACTCATAAAAAAGTCGATTTTAGAGTGAAAACCTTCATTTCCTTGCATATGGCCAAGGCTATGCTAGACAACGACATCCACTATGAAAGAGGAGCCCTCCATTCAAGATTTAAGTAAATCGTCATACTTTACGTCTCTCCCGGAGAGAGCGCCTTCTTCTCTCCAAATTCAAGAGGAAGGCTTAGCTTTAACCTCGTTTGATGGCGCCCAACTTTCGGCAAAATGGACTTTTCCCGAAGGATCCACTCAAGGAATATTACTTTTATTACCTGGAAGTGGAACGGTGGGCATCGATGGGGACTTAAGCAGCCCTCTCTTAGGGTGCGGTTATCAAGGAGCTCCCGCCAAACTCAGCGATCAGCTTGCACATTACCTTGCCACTCATGGTTTGGCTTCCTTTCGTTATGCAAAACGTGGCTTCGACGATCCTGCCCAAACTTTGAATCAAACGCAGCCCTTCCTTTTGAACGATAGCCTCGCCGCATTCCAGTTCATTCGGAGACAATATCCCCAAATGAAGGTAGGTATTGTGGGTTTTAGTGAAGGAGCTCTTCTGGCCGCTTTGCTAGCGATCCAAGAACCTGTAGATGGCTTATTTTTACTTTCTTTACTGACTCGAAGCCTGAGGGAGGCCATCGAGTATCAATTTCTAGAATGGCCTATTCAGCTTTTGAAAAGAAAACTGACCTTTTCTGGGAAAAAAGAGAATGCGAGTTCTTTTCAGAACGTTCAACTTCCGCTACTGGGACCGGGATTTCAGGGAGTTCCCTGGCAGACTGTTACTCCTGATCTGCGGGATCCTCATTGTCTAGAAAGAGATCTGATTCCCGCTTATAGAAAAAACTTCGAGATTGTTGAAAGTTTACTGGCTTCGCCGGCCTTTTCGGGATGGTTTCAGTCCTTTAATACCTTGCCGTCTTTTTCTCAATTGGCTCAAAAAATCTCAGCTCCCATGTATGTCTACCAAGGCTCTGAAGACGCGCAATTTCCATCCAGTCTTGTCGAGGCCGATCAAGTCCACTTTAAGTCGTGCAAAGCGTTTCGACTCTTTCAAGGACTCGGACATTGCTTTTCCCCAATGGAAGGGCCACTGGGCGAACGAAAAACTTCGGGTCCCTTTGACCCCACGCTACTAGAAGCCGTCACTACCGATATTATTCGCACTTTCAGTTGAACAGGTTTAGCTAGCCTGAATCGAATAAACACATTGATGGCTATCTTTAAAATGGCATTCTTCCTCACGGATCATCAGAGGCTTTTCTCCAATGAATTGAGGAAAATTTGAAAAATAGGACTTTTTATATCGACACAACCAATCACTCAGGACGTCCTCTCGATAAGGCACTTCCTGCATGTGCAATTCCGGTTTGACAGAAATCACTAATTTTTTTTCGTCGAGTTCTTCAATATTATATTTAAAATTTGTTTCATAACGATGCATATTGAAGATGAGTGTTTGAAGAAGAGGAAGAGGAGAAAGCAAAGTTTCATAGATTGGATGCATCGATCCATGCAGCTTTTCTGAACGCGTCTGCGCGATAAGCTTTGGAAAAGTCTTCTGATTGAGAGTCCCATTTGATAGCGCTATTCGAAAAAGATCCAATTGAAATTCTGCTCCCAATGCAGTGTCAGGATATAAAAGAAGCTCTCGTGGAATTTTCAGGGAAGCAAGGAGAGAGTGAACTTTAGATTGTCCAAGCTGAAGCGTTAAAAAATCAAGCAAAGGATAGGCATCTCTTAGTTTTGAAAATGGATGCCCAGCGTAACTTTCCGGAACCGCCAACGTCCTTCCAAACTTCTTAGAAACTGCAGAAAAAGGAATCCTCCCAGAAAAAAGCGAATCAATGGAAATACCAAAAAAACCTGCTAAACTCTGGAGCTGAACCGGCGTCAGTCGCTGAGTTCCATTTTCTACCCGGCAGACTGCCGTTTGATGCAATTCGAGAACAGTCGCAAGTTCCTGCTGAGAGACTCCAGTTGCCACACGAAGATTATTTATGATTTCACCGATCCGTCTATAAAGCTGATCAGATGCGCGATGTTCACTAAAATTATCTTTAACCACATTTCCTCTTTACTTCTAGAAAACCCTACTCGAACTCAAATGGACTTTATCTCAAAAAAATCATGGAGTTAAACCGGAAAGTGATTGTAACAAAAACCACTCCTAAAAGGAAGCTTCTCAAAGCTGGATGTTGGTTTTTAGACTCAATTGAAAGATCCCTTTATTTCCATCAAAAGAACTCACTTTTAGCTATATATACAACGCGATATGATATATTCACATAAAATATTATTCTAATCCGGATCGCAAATTCAAACTTGACCATCCGGAGAGATCGTTTTTCCAGAAAGGTCAGCATGAGTGTGCATACTTTCAACTCCTCTCATCCGGACGAAATTTCAGAACGATTTATAAGAGTAATTCCACGGATTTCGGCAAAATGGAATGACTCTGTTCGTTTGGAGTTTTCTCGATACCCTCATGATCCCTCTCTCTTAGAGAACTTGTTGCCTCAATTTTTCAATAAATTAAGCAGTAAGCTTGCACAAAGAAAATCTAAATCAGAAATAAGACCTCAGCTCTCATTTGAAGATCAGAGAAGCGCCCGAAGAATCCTGTCTGCTCAGTCTCTCAGTCAAATGCTAGTGGGATATCACCTTCTAAGGAATGTCATTTTTGATGTCCTAGAAGAATCAGGCGCTATTGATGATGCCGATCGACACCTAATACTAGAAATCTTCCGCCTTGAGACAGTCACACTCACGCAGTCATTTGTACGATTTAGTAGTGAATTCGATTATGCTAAGTTCGAAGCGGACATTGCCCATTTGAAAATGGAACAGAACACCAGAGACCAGTTTGTCCTCACGCTCGCCCATGACCTTCGCACTCCCTTAGCCGCGGCCAAAATCAGCGCTCAACTGATCCCCCACCGCCTGGAACAACCCGAATTGATTCTCAAACTAGCAGCGAAAGTGAATCGAGATTTAGAGCGCATCGACCACATGATCAAAGACATCCTAGATCTGAGTCAGGTCAGGAATGGACAGTCTTTGCCCCTCCAACTTGCATCCTTGAACTTGAATTCCGTTATTCTAACGGTCATTGATGAATTATCCCAAACTCACGGAGATCGCTTTGTTTGCGAAGGAGAAAACGTAGAGGGATTCTGGTGCGAAAACTTTCTAAGGCGAGCCCTCGAAAACCTTCTAGACAATGCGGTAAAATATGGCTGCTCCGATGTACCTATTTCGATTCACATTCAATCAGATGGTCATCAGGTAGCCATTCTCGTCCACAACGAAGGAGAGCCCATTGCTCCAGATCAAGTAAAGTCTCTCTTTCAGCCTTATTTTAGATCTCCTCAAGCAGAAATGAGCGGAAAAACCGGCTGGGGAATGGGTCTAGCGCTTGTGGAGTCTGTGGCTGAAGCTCACGGAGGACAAGTCAAAGTAGAAAGTTCGTTGTTGGGGGGCACCACATTTACCCTGTCTTTACCCAAAGATGCCCGCCCTTACCAAAAGAATCATGATGACTACGCCACCACCTTGGTTCAAATGTGATGCGCTCATGGAGCTTCTCGAGAAGTATTGATTTTCAAAAATCGAATTTCTTCTTCCGAAAGATCAAAATCTCTATTGAGTATTGAAAAAATTCTGGAAGAATCTTGAGGAGTCAAGGGTATCTCCTTTTCATTTTCAAGTACTTCCTTGATTCGCAATTGGCCTTGTCGATCGGTATCCACCCAATCCGCCAAAATCTTGAATTTTGCATTTTGAATGCTTACTTGAAAATCGGAATCCACTTTCATGGGAATATCACAAAAGCTAATCCCTGTGCGGCGCGGGTCTTTTAACAAATTACGTCCATCCACCCCCTGATCGGAAACGGAAAAACCCAGGGCTCCCAAAATAGTGGGAAAAATATCGATCTGAGTGGCAATACTCTGCACTTGGTGGGGTGCCCCTGGAATCTTTATGAAGATGGGCACATGAATCAGCTCATCATAAAGATGATAATTGTGACCGTACATGCCCTTCTCAAAAAACTCTTCTCCATGATCTCCCACCACAGCAATGATTGAACGATCATAAAGTTTCTTCTTTCGGATCTCATCCTCAACTTTTCCCCATTGTTGGTCGACATAGGCCATTGAATTCCAATACCGATTACGAATCCGCTCAATTGCTCTTTTGCTAGGTCGAGGTTGAAAATGCTCAAATCTCAATTTTCCGGAAAAATCCGGAAAAGGAACTTTAAATTCGGGAGCGAAGTCATATGCACTATGAGTACTCTCGAAAAAAATCACGTAGACGTGTTTTCCGGAAGGATTCAGTTCTTGAGCGAATTTATCTACCAATAGCTGATCGCCTTGCCAAGCGACATCCCCCGGATAAATCCATGAATCCGAAGCGAAGCCTTGATTAGAACCGAGAATTTTCAATAGACCTTCTCCCCAACCCAGATTCGAAGCCGAGAGAAGATGAACCGCATAGCCGTCTTTGGACAGAGCTCGGAGAAACTTACTCCCTTGACCGTGAATGGGGACTAGGATCTTGGGATCCAATCTTCGAAACGGATAAAGGCCCTCAAAAATAGAAAACCAAGAATGAACCGTCGCGTTTCCGTTACTAAAAGTTCGCGTAAACTGAATCGCATCTTCCTGCCCAAATCGGGCCAAATTTGGCGTAATTTCGGGCTTTACAAAACTCCCGCGAAAACTCTCCAATACGAATAAAAAAATATGCGTAGGTCGACTTTCTGCAGAGCTCTGATTTTTACCAGAACTCGGTAAGCGACTAGGAAGATCCGTTGAGAAAGAATACGGCTTGAGCACGGCCGGAATCTGCATCAACGTGGACTGAGGCCGAATAAAAACCGGATAAAAAAGAAAACTTCTTTGCTGCATCTCTAGGATTCTAGAACCTAGGGCCTTTGATGACACGACTTGTTCTAAGAAAAGAACGGGAAAGGAGAATATCGAAAGCAGAATCAGAACCCTTCGACTCAATAGAAACCGACGTTCACCTATTTTGAATCCGAGGAAAAAAAATCCAATCGGAAACAAACAAGCAATCAACAAGGCAATGAAAGGGATTCCCGAAAACTTAATGATCACAAGCGTTTCGTGCAAGTGCCCAGACAAGGCATAAGAAAAAAGCTTCTTTAAATGAAACTTCTGATTTGCGTATAAAACCGCATCAATGTGGAACAAAGCCAAAATCGTAAACAAGGTCCCATAAACCATCCGACCAGAGCTTCGCAGCCAAAAGCACGCACTCGCCGACAAAGCCCACAATGTAAAACAAAAAGCATAAAGAACAGAAGATGAAAACAACCATCCCTGTTGAAAAAATGTAACTTCAGTTTGAGTATCTAAAAAGAGAGAGTGGATTAAAGCAAGGGTCCATAGAAAAAAAATACCGACGAGCGCGCTGGAAGCGGACAAATACTTTCTAATTTTCATAACTTAGTAAAAGACGCAAAGGACACGATATTTCACCATCACTTGATTGGTGAGCTTTCTTTATCACATCTCTATAGGTGAAGCAACGCCTGCCTCGAGAGAGGCGTTGCTTCCAAATGTCCGATTTTCTCTCTTCTCGAAAGAAAGTTGAAAAATCCTAGTTCACCCACGCACGTACTTGCAATAGAAGTGCAGTCTTACGGCACCATCAGCTTCCTTTTTGCCGAGCGTCACGGTAGCCATAGGCCCACTAAAACAGCCTGAACCCTGCAGTTCTACACTTAAGCCTTCTGACGATACAGACCCCACCATTTGAGGTGCCGTTGAACCCGGCAAGGCTGAATGTGGGGCTTTTTCAAGAGTAAGCTGCATCGTCATCGCCATACCCCCAGAGAATGTGACGGTCAACAATCCCTTCAAATCGTCATCCAACTGCAAATTGCCCACATAGGAAGGTTGTCCCTCTTCAGGAGACAATTTCCCACTTTCACACAACATCCCCGCGACTGCAAGTTGACTGAACGAAACCGCACACACGAAAGCCAAACTCATCACTAACTTTTTCATCGAGTATTTCCCCACACAATAGATACGTTGACGAGAACCTACAAGTTCTCTTTCATTTTACGCGTTCTTTGTACTGTGTGCCCCCCCCGAATGCAAGCTATTCTAGAATGATTTTCTGATTCCGTTTAAGTTCGAAAAGCCATTCCTATTATGTATGCAACTGATTCTCCCGACGTGCACTGACATTAAAAATGACGAGCTGCCATACAATCAGACCCAGAAGAACCGCGGTCTTCGAAAGAGGAAAATGAGTGTATTCTATTCCGATTTGATCCACAGAATGCCCTTCGGCAGGTGCCTCATCCAAAAGGCTGAATCTCAGACCAATTGCTACGGATCCGTGCTTACCATTATTTGTTTCTCCCTCCGGGAACCTTGTGATCTTCAAAGAAAAAACAGATAAAAAGAATAGGAGTATTAAGATACTTAAAGAAGAAATGTAAGCAGCCCGCGCGGCTTTTCCCGTAATGTATTGCTCCCGTTCATCTCGCTCTTGGAGATTAGCTAGCCTACGTAAAGTTTTCTCTCGCACTTTAGGAAGCGCCACGAGCAAGACCAAAAACACGATCAATACCGCGAACCACAGCATGAGGTTCCAAGAAAGAACATTCCATAAGATGATTGTAAAGACCTTAGGATTCTTGAGGATCTCTACTTCCGTATACCGGGTTCCCCAAACCATGCAGATCAAAACAAAGGGCAATGCGCCAAGTAAATAATTTTGAACGA
>ERZ650304.1314-NODE-1314-length-9958-cov-8.832172_pt1 | contig 9958 bp, 16 predicted proteins | sample MGYA00376240_ERZ650304 | MGnify/ENA primary metagenome ERZ650304 (study PRJEB26733, sample SAMN07839271) | wastewater metagenome | biome: small river; feature: stream; material: water | place: USA: North Carolina | collected 2016-03-01 ...
AGCACCAGCAGCGGTTTCTTCGTACGCAGTTTCTTCGTTCATGTCAGTCTCCTGATGTTGTGTGCCTTTGGCTTTGTTCTTCGCCATAAGTGCCTCCAAAAATTTACAATCTAACCAGATAGTGTAGTCACCCACATCACCTGATTACACTATTAAGATTATATCATTATCTTTTGGGCTTCAAGTGTAAAAACGCTGGTCAGACTTTCGAATTTGACTACTGTATATTTCATTTGCCGCTACCTATACGATATGTTTGGCGGTTGTTAGCTGAACCAGCCTCATAAATATTGCAAGTTGATGCAACCATCGATTTGTGTGTTTTGATATACTTACCTAGACGTCGTGTATTTACCAGCATGTCACACTTCTCATATTCCTCACTACCCATAGCCCAGTTCGCAATCTCCTGTACTGTGAATGGTGTCTTAATACGTCTTGGATCCATCGACCAATAAAGACTGAACTCTTTTAGTCCTTGGAATGCCCAATCAGCATCAGTTACTGCAGCATCAGTAGCACCCATCAAATAGTCTGGTATCCATTGGTTCCCGATACCAAAGATCTCAGCCATTAACATGATGCTCTGTTCAAAGTTAATCAGTCGATGCTTTGCTCGATACTTCATATTCCATTTCTGGCTTACAAGCTGGAAGAACCGAGTCAATACAATAAAATGGTGTGCTAGCCAAGCTTCTCGACCACCAAACCTTGACAACTGCTGCTCTTTCCAAGCCATATCATATGACACAGTTCCATCGATAATGTCTTGTGCTTTGTCAAGTTCAATAATCACTGAACGTTGTAAAATGTCACTGTTGAGGAAGGGTTGAGTAATTGCAGTAATCCCAAACACACACCGCACTGGGAAACGAATTACTTCAGCGTTGGTATAGTACTTCCGCATTTCGATGGACGGATCTGTTTCAGTGATTATACGGCAGATCTCGTCAGATAATCTTTGACGGAGGTTCTTGTCAAGAAGCTGTACGTTGTCAGTAACATGAAGACCTCCAGCATTGGATACAGAAGCATGCCAGTCTTTGATGTCTTGAGGACTGTTCCGCAATCTTGGTGTCCCAGTTTGCATTAGTAGTCGTAGTTCTTGGAGTGTTGATTTACCAGAACCAGCTTCACCAAGTGTCATTTCGATGGGAAGTTGCATACCTCTCCAACGGTACAACCAAGGCGCAATGTAAAAGAGTAGTGCAGTAATCACACGTTGACGATCTTTGTCTTTAAGACGTACCTCTTGAAGTACTTGCATCCACCAGCTACTAACAGGAAGACTGATCTGTTTCTTATATTCCTCAACTAAGAGTTTGGTATCGACAGCAACAACCTGTTCAGATTCGAATAGTATATTGTCAGTACCATTCGACTTGATACGTAGGCCATCCTTATCAACATATGCATATTCACCATCACCAAGCTGCATAATAACACAGTCAGCGTTAAGCTTTTCCCTAGCAAAGACTCTGTAGGGTGTGACATTTTCTACAGGTTCTTCGCCTGTAAAGTGTGTACCAATCCATTGTATCACTTTCTGGTCAGCTGCACCTAAGCCAAATGACCTATACATGAAATGGCCGAAAACATTCTCGGTAAATTCGTTTGGCGTACCGTTAAACTGTACTTTTAGTAGTTTGTGTGTCTTAATGTCAAAGTAATATGACTGTGCCTCTTCTTCAGAACGTAACCTAATTCCACGGTTATCAAGCTCTGAAAGTACGGCAATTGAAATTGCTTGTGTCTCTTTCCTTGACATCTTAGTCTTTTGGAGTCGTTTGTTCAAGAAGTCACGTATGTTTGGATGACGGGGAAATGCTGATTTCTTTGCAAGGCATTCGAGAAGAAGCTTGTCGAATGCGCTTTTACCTTCCATTAGGTAATAGTCATCAACACCAACCTTATCTTCACCTTCAATAGGTGGAAGATGAATCTGGCGTATCATGTTAAAAGCGATACCACGAAATCTGAGTTCAAAGCCAAGAGTGGCAGCAGCTCTTTGTACAGAAGTATTTGTCTTCTTGACATTGTCTGTATCGTATACAATGATTAGTTTCTTTTCCTTAACAAGTAAATAGTCAATAAGATCTTGCATACCAACAGCAAGTGGTGAGTTGAAATCCTCTTCTGACTGACCTCCTGCTGGTAGTTTAGCAGTAATACTTTTGTCATTAGATTTCAGTTCAGCATCTGATGGAATAGTAATAATCTTGTTCCGCCAAGAATCTACACCACCTACACCGACACAAGGATATCCAAACTTAGTTAGTGCAGCAGCCTTCTTCTCACCTTCAGTGAGCAAGATATACTCTTCCTTTTCAGCTACCTGTAAAAAGTTCTTCGGGAAGTAAAGATGGTTCATGGAATCTTTTGGCTGTTTGTACTTGACATCATTGTCAAACAGCTTTACACGATAGTGTCCAGCAGGTTTCCCATACAGAGTGTAGTATGGTAGCACATAGCCTTGGATTGAAAAGGATACACTAGTTGCAGCCTTTTCTGGTGATGACATTGGTCTAGCATTAACATCGTCAATAACTAGCCCAGATTTAGCAAGATCCTGTTCAATAAGCGTTTGAACATTGACTTGTCCAGTTGACTGATTATAGTTTGGCGTGGATGGATTATTCATGTTAAACCTGGGCTATTGAGTATGTTACTGCTTGAACAGCTTAGAGAGCTCTTCACTGTTTGGTTTATTAGCTGCTTTCTCAGCCTCTTCAGCTTTGATCCGAGCAGCAATAGCATCTTTGTAGATGCCTTCCAACTTTTCCAAGTCCTTCTTTTCATCACGAACTTGGCCGAGCATATCGATCAGTCCAGAAATCGTTGCATTGGCAAGATTTGGCATCTGGAATTTAGGTTTATCGCCTGCGATACGAGTAGTCTTGTATGTATCGAAGTCAATAGTCTTCATGTACTCTTTAATTTTGTCTGGTCCAAAGAAGTCCTTGATCTTATCAGAATCCATCCGGTCCTGATAAGTATGTACGATGTCAAGGCTGAATTTTTCACCATTACGAGGCATTATATCTCTCCGCCGCTAAGTTTGAAGTTGATCATTATCAGTTGCTCAAGTCGATCCAGTCTCTCTTCAGTACTAGAACTATGTCCGCACAAAGCTTCATCACGTATCTGGACCAGTTTATATGCTTGGTAGAGCCTTAAACGTGCTGGATCACGTTCAACGATTATGCTATTTATTGATGGGTTCATCACTTTCATCTCCTCCTATTGTTTTCGGAATCTGCATAAATTGGAGACGATATATTGTCTTCAAATCAGCATCACCTTTGGCGATGATATTTTGTAGTGCAAAACTACGTACAGCATTCTTATCTTGATCGATTCCAGTCAGAAACCATCCAGGCTGGTATCCATAATTAGGGTTGAACATGAAATCCAACGAAATTGGTAAAACTGTCCGTTCTTTGCGGACACCTTTATGATTGATGTAGTCAAAACGTACTATTTCCATTGGTCCTACCTGTCCGATTAAAGGATAGTTGTAGTAGCTGTAGTAGGGCTATACCACAGCTACTAGGTTAGTTCAATTTAGTGAATAAATCCTCTAGGATTGCTCACTGTACCAGTAGGAACTTCACCTGGACGACCTGGACGAGCTCCTCCATCATAGACATAAGGATCGTTCGGATCTTCAGGAGGAATACCACAATCGTTCTCACAACCAGGATCGACTGGAGGTTCCTCAGGGCCACAGTTTTCACCTTCGCAGTCAGGTGGATCAACTGGACCACAATCACCAATACATGGAGGTTCTGGACGTACTGGAGGTTTAACTGGTTTTCCAGGTTTGTGTTTCGAATTGTTGCCGCCATCCTGGTTACATCCAATATCTTCAAGCCAGACATTATGGATCGGATCCCAAATCTCACATCGTTGTGGACGCTGATCCATAGTTCCAGAGCATGCTGAAAGAGCACCCAGGGCTACTGTAACATAGAGTAGTTTATAGATACGCATTACACCTTCTCCTCTGTTTGTCCAATTGCTTTAGCCTCTACAGCTGGAGCAATGGTTTGCGCTACTGCAGTAGACACAAACTGATTAACTGCAATAGATGCAGCTTGTTTCAAGATTCCTTCTACCAACTGAAGAATTGGTATGACCATCTCTTCAGGGATTGGAATACTCATATCGACATCATTGTAATTAATTGAGATCTTACCAATATATGGGTTGTTCTCACCCACTTTTTGGTATGAATACTTCGGTGAAATAGTTAGCGACTTGAGTACATGAGTCATGATTGACTTCCCTTTTTGTCATGTTGTAGTGTTATAGTTAGTCGTAGCGAAACCCTTTGAAGATAGGCTGCCTAGGTGCATCTTTTGAACCATACGGCATGTATTTGAAAGTTATTGTCTTACCTTGATACTTAGCAAAATTTGCATGGATCTCAAGTCTTTGATCATCTGTGAAACCTGATCCAACTCTAACCTCTACACCACAAAATTTGCCTGACGTTACATTTACAATAAGCTTACCGATTCTACGGTCATCAACTATTTTGTTCTCTTGATGACTGCTTCTACGTGTGTATCCACGTTCGTCAGTGAAAGCAGTATTAGCATTCCGTTCAAGAGGATCCCAGCCAGTAACAATACCTTCAGCATCTTCAAACCTCTTCGCTTTAAGTAGGATACCCTCTTTTAAGGTAGAACGATTAAACTTGTAAGGCCCAAACTTTTTACGGTACATTGCACCTTCATAACCGTTATCAACACAATCGCCTTCAAAAGCATCGAACTCTTCAACTGTATTGATTTCTGTATGGCCAAGCAATCTTACACGGTCTCGAAGATGATCTGGTAATGAATTAACGATACTTGCTGCTTCATCCAATCTTGTTGAGAATGGGCAAGTATAGAATGGCCCATATGTATCAAAGACATAGTATTGGAAGTCAGGTTCTCCTGCTTGAGTCATTACAGCAGATTGTGTCTTGTTGAAGACTGATGGATCTGTAGGCTCACCCACAAGAATTTCACCATCCAAAAACCGTAGTCTTGGATCTGATAGGAATTCTTGTACAAACTTATTTGGAATTGACTTACAAGATCGGGAGATCGCTCCCATCTCTTGATGACAAATGACTCTGATACCATCAAGCTTTGGACTTGCTAGCATCGGAAACTGTAACTTACTATAGTCATCGCCACCTTCAAAGGTAGCTGCTAGGAGAGGTCTGAAGGCCATATCTTAACTCCGATAATAAGGTTATTTTGTTTGCCTCGTACCGAGTTGGATACGATTTCAAGGTATCCTAGCTCAGTTAATCGGTTTATGCAAGCTTTTAAGCCTCCATATGAACATCCAGCAAGTCTGGATAGTTGGCTATAACTTGTCGATAGTCTTGATGTCTGACCTTCTCGACAAGTTTTGGCAATCTTGGTTAGAACGTCAGCCTGGAGCTCTGTTAAAACGAGCATTGGATTAAGTGCTCGAAATGCTGGTACAATAAAATGGCTTTTGGAATTCGATTGTACTACTTGTACTACACCTTGTGTCCGTAGTAACTCACAAGCTGCTTTGACTCTAGCCATCTTCTCGCCATAGTATTCTGACAAGGTACTAAAACTAACTCCTTTAGGACTGTCTTTGTACAAGACTGGGAAATCTTCGATAATCTCTTTGGCAAAGTCTTCCAAAGGAATCTTTGACGGAATCGAGACAACAGCTGTATGTACTTTGGTACTGATTCTAGGAGGTTGCTTCATCATCAGAGTCATTCTCGTCTTCCATGTTGTCTTGATCATCTTCAAATACCCAATACTCTGAACAGAGATTGCAAAGAACATTCCAAGCTGGCCAGGAATGGATCACAGGACTATCTGGAGCACGTACCCAAGCATCTTCAAGGATCTCATGACACTTAGCATGATCTTTACGTTCAATACTCTTGTCGAACAGATCGAATTCCTGATCAGGAGTATGCGTCTTGAGCAAAGTTTCTTTCAGCTGATCCTTGTGGACTGTAAGCTCTCTCCACCAATCGTCTTTTGTATTTATAGCGGCCATTCTACGGGCTCCCAAGTAGTAGTTGTAGTTATTGGTTGTAGATGATGTGCAGCCATTCGGTGATGCTTGGCAGTATATAGTTTACCAAGATCAGAGCTGCTACAAACCACCAGGCACCTCTACCGAGTAGGATAAGGAGTGCAGCACCATGCTCACGTTTCTTGTCTTCAATGGCTGAAGACATCACAGCGTCAATAAAAGCTTTGTTGACACCACTTGACTCTTGTGTTGGCCTATCAGATCCTAGCATATCCCTCTCCATTAGAATGTTGTAGGTTGTTTAGTTAGAGACTCAATTTCTCGTGCAAGCGAATCCGAAATGGTTGAAGCAACAAAGTCAATAATTACGTTGTCGGATTCATTCATGCAAGAAGATACGATGTCAAACATATGAGCCTCAGTGACGACATCAAAGTCATCATCTTTCAGGTTCTTGTTAAATGTTGACAGATTCTGGTTAAGCATAGATGCGATTTCATAGTAATTGAAACCGAGCATCTTAAGGAATGCTACAGCCATACCCATCGGAGAGATGCTAGTGTAAGCATTAAGATGCCTACTCAGATGCTCATACCGATTAGCAAACAACTCTTCACGGCTAGTATTATGAGTCGTCTTGCCTACTGCTGAAGGAATCAGAATATTCTGACGAGCCTCTTCAAGCATATGTTCAAGAGCTTTGAGATGTTCTTCGGAAACAGCCTTCTTACCGTTAGCATAGAACGATACTATAACCTGATGAGTCTTGAGAATGTTAGCAATCTCATGCTGTCTAAAGCCTCTAGCTTTGAGTTCGATGAGAATGTTCTGCGCATGAGTCAATACAGGCTCTTCAGAGATGGCTTTAGTTTGAGCCAATACGGCCTTAATTGACCGACGTGCTTTAGCCGCTTTTTCAGCTTTAAGCTTTTCCTGATCAATAGACATATTATTTCCACTACCCTTTAGGCGAATGAATCAATTCTACTTATATTATTATGAAATCAAAAGGGTTTCAATAGGGTAAATGATGGTCTGACTAATATATTATTAAGTGCGATAGGTCAGACACCTCTGGCTTCAGCCCTAAGATTGCAAACAGCACTAAAATGCATAGTACTATTATAGCTAAGGCATTATAAAGGTAGTAATACTGTGCGGATTGCCTCATAAAATTTCAAAACGTGCAAAGGGAAAGTAATGTAACTAATTTTTTCTGGTTCTTCTAACTCATTGAAATTATTAGAAAAATTACTATCATTACTTCATTATTATTGTTAATGTGATTCTAAAAATCGGTTTTTAGAATAATGAAATATTATATTTATGATGTGTTTTTATAAACTATATAAAAAAACTAATTAAGTAAGAACAGTAATTAAGCCTAATAAAATCAATAGGTTAGAAATATGCCGACTCTATTAGTTCCATTAGTTTCCTCAAAGTTGGGAATATTTTGATTCTTTATAAGAAAGTCATCGATTTATGACAACGATGTTAACATAGATCCGCATAGATCGTTGATGCTGACCCACCTCGGCCCGGTCCTGCACAAAACACAAATTTTTTCGGAAAAGTTTTACAACTTTCACAGTAGGTAATGTCGCCGGTTAGTTTAGCAGGTCATCTCTACGACGTAACACAATAACATACTCATCCTGCAGGTTATCTCTATTGACTATGACATATTTGATATACTCCTTTGTCACTTCATGGTCACGGAGAATGTATTGATAGGCCTCCCCAGGACCGTTTACTTCATATATCCTAGGCAGTTTCATACTAACCTTCTGAGCTCTTGCATACCAGCCTTTAAATATGTCAGTAAACCTACCGCCCTTAGGAACTTCGAACTGGAAGCTATCTTGAATGCCCATGGTAATATTCATAAGTGCACCCTTAGGCATTATATGGCCTCCCCTTTACAGTTTTTCATTTGGACCGCGTTTCAATTCGGTTGTAAGTACATTTCGGACATGCTGATATCGGTACCCAGTGTAAGCTGAGATGTCTTTGACTGACAAACCCTGCTGGTGAAGGTACCGAATGATAGCAGACTTGGTCTTGTAAGTCTCTAGCAACTTGTGGAATGGAGGTACAGCCTGACCATCTTTATTGGTCATTTTAGTCAGCTCTATGACAGTCTTGTCAATATCCGTCATCACTGGAACGTCTGGACCCACAATGTCCTGGAGTAAAGAGTTAGCAAAGGCCTCCTGTTGTCGGGCATTTAGCCGTTCTTTCTTACTTAGTCGCGCATCCTCGTCGTCATCATCTAGACCACCACTACTATCGTTGGCTTCCGCCTTGAGCCTTGTATATTCCTTGTAGGATATACCTGTAGCTGATCTTGTAGCGGCGTTATCACTAGGTTTCTCCAAGTCGCCCATAGTTCCCTCCGTAATATGCTTTTATTATATAATATTCAAGAGGTCAAATCAACTGTCAAAATTTATAGACCAGGACGCGAAACCTAGCTAGACCTGTAGCTGTAGAACACAACGCACTGACCGGGCCTCACAAGTTTAGTCCGTTCTGGAATGACCTGACGGCCTAGTCCGCCCAGTCCCTAGGACTTAAAAGAATAAGGGACCTTTCGATCCCTTATTCTGGCCTACCGCCGACTGTTAGACCTTTTTGACTGGCGTGATCAGGACGTTGCGGACATGCTGGTAGCGAATGCCCATGAACTTGGCGATCTCACCAGTCTTCTTACCCTGACTGGACAGATGACGAATGAGTGCCGACTTCGTCTTGAACTCTGCCATGAGCTCGACCAGGGTCTTTTCGACAGGTGCTTCGACCGGTGCTTCGGCGGTTGCTTCGACCTGAGCTTTAACTTGACGTGCCATATTGGTATCTCCTTGGTTGCATTTGTCTGTTCTATGAGCTGCTCTTCGTTCTTCGCAACTCATACTTATATAATACAGTAGACCTCTTAGGGCAATCAATATGTCAAATGATGTGCCGCATATATGATTTATTTACTAGGCCGACAATCGTTTGACCTATTGATTAGACCACTTAGTCCACTATATAATATAGGTATATAAACAAAAGAACAAGGAGTTACTAAATGACAAAGACAGTCGTACACCCAGACAAAGAATATATAGTCAAACTGACACGGTCAGAACTAGACCTTATGACATCGATCCTAGATGACATAATTGAAGAGGCGGACGATTACGATGACAATACTGACGTCAACAACCTGCTCGGTTACTTGAACAGTGTCGTGGTCTTGTCTGACCAAGAAGACAACAACTAAGTACAACTGTCCTACCTAGTACAGGTGGGCCAACCGTTTACGGCCGACTTGGTACGGAATAGTCCAAAAGTTTAGGGACAAACATTTGACATAGTGATTTGGTCATATGGTCTAATATAAGATATAATTACTAGTGAATAAGACTAGAGACAATAAAGAACATAGGAGCTACCATGAAAGACCACCTTGGTAATAAGAAAGAGTCATCGACCTTTCTAGTTGAAGTCCTTGAAATGGACATATTCCATAACAAGTACTTAGATGGTAGTGCAGAGTTTAAGGTCACATACCTACTTGACCAACATGGTCAAGAGGTCGTAATGCACATGTATCCGACTAATGTCATTGCACTAGTTCAGTGTCCGGGAGTGACAATGAACGATCGTGTAGTCATGGGCAAGGAAGAGGAGGGCGATGTATTAGTATGTACTGGCCATAAATTAGTTCATCAACTGCTCTAGTCAGGGTCATATTAGTAGGTCGTAGTGTTGTAGAATAGTCTAGGTCAAGGGCGTGTCTTCGGGCACGTCATTTGACTTTTCAGGGACTAGTCCGATCCGGTAGAAACAAATTGGGCGAGCTAGACCGGTAGCCTTTACGCACTGACAGATCGGAAGAGCACACGTCTGAACTCCAGTCACTTAGGCATATCTCGTA
>ERZ650304.1315-NODE-1315-length-9957-cov-4.560594_pt1 | contig 9957 bp, 14 predicted proteins | sample MGYA00376240_ERZ650304 | MGnify/ENA primary metagenome ERZ650304 (study PRJEB26733, sample SAMN07839271) | wastewater metagenome | biome: small river; feature: stream; material: water | place: USA: North Carolina | collected 2016-03-01 ...
CGTGGAGATCATCCCGACGACGGCCCCCCGGCTCGTGCTGCTCGTCGGGACGTGGCGCCGAGAGGGTGACGACGGTCGGATGGACCTCGCCTATCACGAGGTGCACGAGACGGACCGCGCCGTCGTTCTGAACGACCTTGCCGGGGCCGAAGTTCAGGTGCGCTACGAGACGCCCACGGGCGACAGGACGGGCGCGGAGAGGGCCGCCGAGGAGCACCGCACGACCATCCTCGCAGCCGGAGCGCTCGCGTGCGACGTGGACCCGCGCTCCGCGGTGAACGTGCGCAGCCGGGCTCCCGAGCTTGCGGCCGCGCGCACCCTCCCCGAGAAGATCGACGCCTTCTGGCGCGCGAAGGACGAATGGCCGGACGCTGCCCGACGCGATCTCGGTTCTCTCTGGGGAGAAGCGATGAAGATCCGTCCCGTCTACGTCGCTGGCCGTTTCCGCGACAGCTCCCCCTGGCTCGTCCACCAGAACGCCATCGCCGCAGAGCAGCGCGCCGCCGTCGTCACTCGCTACGACGGGCTGGTCGCTGTGTGCCCGCACCTTCTCACCAAGAACCTCGACAGCTTGCGCGATGAGCGCTACTGGTGCGAGGCGACGCTGGAGATCATGCGCCGGTGCGACGCGGTCTTCGTCGGGCCGGGGTGGGAAGACTCTCGGGGAACCCTGACGGAGATCCGAGAGGCGCTGCTACTCGGAAAGCCGGTGTTCTTCGAGGAGAACCAGCTGAGGATCTTCGCCCTGCAAGCGGAAGCGCCCTATGCGCCACTGCTCGACTTCGCCGCCGGGTGGTTTCTGGGCGGCAGCAAGGTTCGCACGACGCAGCTGATCATCGACCGAGAACGCCTTGTCTGCGCGCAGTACACCATCGACTGCGACGGGACCCACTTCGAGGGAATGGGTACGCTCGCCTGGGCCATCGCCGTCACGTCTTTCATGCGCGCCGGTGGCTGGCTCGACATCGTTCCCGGCGCGCTCCTTGGCTGGATCAATTATCGCATCGTCGAGCTGGATCGCCGCTGGAAGGCCGCCATCTAATGCCGATGCCCACCACCGAGCGCCAGCGTGTCACCCGCTACCGCCGGCCCATCTGGCTTCCCGGCAGCCCCGCCTGCATCGACCGCGAGATCCCGATCGCCACCGGCCGCTGGTTTCGCCGCGACCTCAAGCCGGGCAACATGATCGCCTGGTCCTTTGTCGGCTTCTCGGCGGAGCCCTTTGGTTTCATCTTCGCCGTCGGCTGCGAAGGGTCGGCTGCCCAGCAGTTCGCCCGAGCGCTGGCCGATCGGTGTCGCTGCGCCAGCTGCTGCCCAGCGGGAAGCACCGTTCGCATCCCGTTCGCCGGCGGGTCGGTGGTGCTTCCGGTCCGCATCTGCCACGCCCTGCGCGCCAAGCTCGGTCGCATCGCCAGGCAGCGGAAGCAGGAAGCCGGCGCTACCGCCCTCGATTCCTCGGCGGCAAGCACATCGCCCTGACGATCGCCCCGTAGCACTGCTCGACGACTTCCTTCAGATCCTGCTCGCCATCAATCACCGCCACTGGATCGCCACTGCACTGCAGCAGATCGACCTCTTGCTCGTAGTTCAGGGCGATCTGGCGCTGGCGCTCCGTCACCTCGAAGCGATCGGCAGCGAGGCCCCGACCTTGTCGGCGCTGCTCGGCGACCTCGACCTTGCAACGAAGGAAGATCGTCAGGTCCGGCCGATACGTCGGGCTCAGCTTCTCGACAATCCCTCGCTCGATCCCGTCCTGCTGCTGGTAGGCGAGCGAGCTGAGGAGGAAGCGGTCGCATAAAACCAGCCGGTTCGCTTCCAGCGCCGGCAGGATCACATGCCGCAAGTGGTGCCAGCGGTCGAGCGCGAACAGCATCGCCAGCTGGATCGGCTGCGTACCGGGGACCTGGAGTAGGTGACGGGCCTTGTTGCCGTACTCGGAGTCGCTGGGCTCGTTCGTCCAGAGGCTGTCTCCGCCCATGCGCTCATGGACTCGGCGGGAAACGGTCGTGGTGCCGCTGCCGTCGATGCCCTCAAAGACGATGAACAGGCCCCGCTGGCCGGGAGGATAGAGTGGTTTCATGCGACTCAGCTTCGAGCATTCGCCGCTGCGGGTCAAGGGGAAACCGGCGCGGCTACAGAGCCCAGCAGCTGTCCAGTTGCCTCAGCCCGCGCTCGATCACCGCCGCCCGGTCCGCGGCGCGAAGCCGATCCCATTCCCCCTGGAAGCCCCGGTAGAAGTGGCCCGCCACCATGTAGTGCGCGCCCCGTCGCCCGTCCACCTCATAGAGATCCTGATCGAGCTTGGGCAGCCCCCCATTGCGCTCGATATAGGAGATCGCCACGTCCAAGATCTCGACGCTGCAGCCCGCCTTCGCGCAGGCGTTTTGGTTTCCTGGCCGGGGGACCGCGGTGAAGGCCGGCACCCTTCCCCATGGAAACGGGTTCTCTCGCCGGCTCACCCACAGCCCCCACTGCTGATTCGCGAAGTGAACGCCCATCTGCTCGGCGAGCTTGAATAGCTCCGCCGTCGGGATCTCATAGGCTCGGGTGACGAGCAGCTTGTCAGGCAGCGCGGTCATGGCGGATCGCCTTTTCGTGCGTGCGAAGGGTTTCCAGGCTGCTCGCTGGGACGCGCTTGTCCGCGCCGGCTAGCTGGTGAACCACGTCCTCTGGGACGGCGAAGCTGTGATGGCTCGCCAGGCGCTTCGCTTCGATCGGCAGAAACAGGCCCGCGGCGTCCAGGTGGTCGGTGTGGCCCCGGCTCTCGGGACGCCACCATAGAAGGAAGCGACGGTTCCGGGACTTCTCGACGGAACAGATCAAGTACATGGTCATGGAAAGATGGTAACGGCGTGCAATCTGTGGCGTCAATTGTCTTCTGCGTGAATCGTTCGCGGCAGCCAATAGAAGCGAGTCAGAGACGGAAGGAAGCCACACAGCGCGCGAGCTTGAGGCCACATGCACTGGACATCTTTTGGGCCTTTTCCCGCTTCGTTCCCCGTCTGAGACCGATCGCGACATCGCCGCCGCTTGAGGCCATATGCACTGGACAAGTCACAGCGCGGCTGGCTTGTCCACATGCTCGCCCTCATGCCCAGGCTTCCGACGACAGATCCCACCGCCCGGCAGCCACTGGTTGCAGTCGCCGTAGATCTGCCCGTACTCGCTCTGCGTCACAAGGTCGTGGCTGGCGTGCTGAGCTACCCAGGCGAGGTCGACCGAGCGATGTCCGATCATCAGCTCGATCGGCCAAATCCCGAAATTGAGTCGCCCGAGCGGCACCAGCGCGGCGATGTTCAGTCGGATCTGCTCGACCAATTCCCCGAGGTGGTTCGCGTCGACAAGTCCCAGGTCGCTGTGGCACGTCCGGCAGTGAAGATCCCAATCGATGCTCACGACGAAGACCCCTCGCGCATCACCGGCCGATGCACCAGCTCCACCGACTCGAATCCCGCCGCGCTCGCGTGCCCGCCACCGCCGTACTTCTTGGCGATCTCCGAGACATCGACTTGTCCAGCGGAAGCCAGCGAATACTCCCACCGCCCGTCCTGCCGTCGCCGATACGTCACCGCATACTCACCACCCCGCTGGCGCAGCATCTCGGCAGCCACGTCGGACCACAGGATCACCGCGTTGCATGCCCATACCGCGCCCTCATCGAAGAAGACCAGCTCGGCACGCTGGGCGATCTCCAGCGCCATGCGACGGCGGTATGCGAGCAGCGGCTGTCCCATGTCGGCGACCTTTTCCAGGCCCAGCGCCGCCGCTTCGCTCCACTTGTGTAGGTCGTCGCCAAGCAGTTCCAGATAGGCGTTCACCGCCGCGGACTCGGGTAGCTCATGCCGCCACAGGTCCCGATCCTGGACGTTGTTCACGACCCACTCAATATCCGGGTTTCCGTCGGGGAAGAAGTAGTCATAGGCGATCCGCGCGCCGCTGCGCTTCACATCGTAGATCACCCGCAGTCCATCGCCGCGCACCTGAGCGAGGATCGCCGGCGCCGTCTTGTGGTGGTCGAGCACCGTCACCGACGAAGCGCCGCTCACCAACCGCTGCACATCCTCGACGTGATCCCAGCAGAAGTCCAGCACGTAGACCTTCTCTCCGTCGACCGCCGGCGGGGGCTGTCCATAGAAGCAGGGGACGAGCACCGCGTCAGGAATAGCCAACTTCGCGACCCAGGCAGCGGCGATGCCATCCTTGCAGCCGCCGTGGTAGCAGACGATCGTGCCCGCGGGGTGGTGGTTGAAACGGAAGGGAGGTGGTTGATTCATCGTCGGTGAGTTTGTCATGTGCGCACCCTATCACACATCAGGGCCTTGGTGCGCCAATATCGCTCCTACGGAGTTCCCCAGTTGAGCCCCTTCCCCCGGCGGACACCCGCACTTCACAAAGAAGCACCGCCAGCACCGCTCCCCGGCGACGGCGATCTCGATCCGCTTCTGCCTCTCCCGCTCCTCGGCGCTCACCTCGATCTGCTTCTTACTTGGCCTCGGCGCTGGCTTGTTGTCGTCGGTGGCGTGCATGCTACTTCATCTCCCCGAGCGCGTGCAGCGACGCCGCCAGCCTCGCGCTTCTCTCCGCAGCCTCGGCGGCGAGCGCCTGTTCTTCATGCCGGGCTCGCCGCTCCCTGGCTTCCATGAGGGCCTTCCCGCGAAGAACTCCACCGCACAATGCACACTGCCTTGATTGTCTCGGTGTAGAAACAACCCGATGTTCGCATATTTCCACTACATCACAGTATTTCACCATGGTATGCCGTCCCTCTGCGATGGCTCAATACCCAGACTTTCTCCAGATAGTTTCCTGCGAGGAACACATTGTGGTTCCTCAAGGGGTTCTCTACCGACGACACAGCTACGATCTGGACTTCTTCAAGCGCGGTCCCCGCAAGTGGCTCCCTAACACCCGCATGCCCCTACAGGAACCCACCGGACCCTACTGTGTGGTTTTCCTGACTGAGTGTACCTGCTGGGAGATGCGTTCCAGGTGCTACCGCTGCAAGCGAGCCGGCCACCCGGTTCTCTGTGCGACCACGGCTCCGATCATAGTCGATGCTGCTCAGAAATGGCAACCCCGAAGGTGTGTGCCTCAGACTGTGAAGGACCTCGTCCGCACTCGTAACCGGAAGTACCAGCGGGATACCCTCGATCTGCGGCGGCGCTACTGGAAGGTCTGCGACGGAAGAGGGCCGGTGAAGATCATCCGGAAGATCCGCGAGCGAATCGGTATGCTTGCCGACCCGGCCCTCTCCGAGGCGATGCGAATCGAGTTAGAGGCGGCCCAGGTGCGGGACTTCGATCTGCTAGAGCAGGCGATCAGCCGTCGGACGCAGCGTCACTTGATACAGGGCGAGTAGACGCACCGACGGGAATCCGAGCAGACCCCGCCTTCGGGCTTGGAGCACTTGCAGAAGGAAGGCAGGCAGTCGCTGTTCGTCATGCAGGGGTGGTCGACGCACGGGTTGAATACTGCCAAGTCGGGCGGCTGCCGCATGTCAACCGCCGAGCTTAGGTCTGGGGTTGACGGCGCAGCGGGACAGCAGACGGGCGGGCAGTTGCAGCAGCCAGCGGAAACGACGGCAAAGGACAGGGCGAGGGCGGAGAGGAATCGCTTCATGACGATCTGGAAACCTTTCTTCTTGGGCTTGTGTTTTTCGAGGATCGTCACGGGGTCCGATCAAAAAACTCGACGCAAATAATGCGGGCTTTGGGTTCTTCGGAAAACAGGCTAGGCCTTTTTGGCTGCGAGCTTCTTCATCTTCTCGACGCGATCATGGATGAGGCCCGGCGACACTCGCTTGGGGTCCGGCTCGACGGTTTTTGGATCGACCGCCATCATGCGGTATGTGCTTTCTTCGATCGACCCGTCTTCTAACTGCATCTCCTGGGCCACGATCGCGCGCCAGGTCAACTTCTCTGTGCTCTCGGCGGCGTCATAGGGGATCATGCGCGGAATCCCGAACTCTCGACGCAGCGTGATGGGTTGCGGGTTTCCGTCTGCATCCAGCGTCAGCAGTCGATCGCCATCGCGTCCCAGGTAGATTGCTGGGCTGCCAAAGATAACAAGCACATCGCCGGGCTGCAGCGAAGCCATCCAGGCATTGTAGGCTGCGCGCAACTTCAGCGTCCGTGCCCGTTGCTCGTCGAGAAGTTGTTCGTAGGTGGCCTGTTCTTGCGTCTTCATGAATCCCTCCGTCGTCTGTTGGTTTTTGATCACCGCCGATACCCAACCACCCCGAATCGAATACCCGGCTCGCTGCCATAGATCCGCCCGAGCTGCGCCAGCGCCCCCGCGAAGCTCTTGCGGAAGGCCTGCATCGCTTCATCGACGAGCGCCGCGGTCATCGGCACCGCCTCGGCATCATCGTATGCCGGATCGAAACTCGGTAGCTCCGGCAGCCGTCGGGATTCGTTCGGCAGCCACAGGTGCGGCCCGTTGTCCTGAAGTTGAAACCCCGCCAGGCAATCCCCGATCTGCTCGGCGGCATCGACGAGTCGTACCGTCTCGACGAGCTTCTTGGTCGTTCGCGGCGTCACCGGCTGGCCGCACTCTGCGCAGAACCTACCTCGCCTCGGCTTCCCACAGCACGATCCGTCGACCAGCTGAGCCTGTACGACCTTGGCTGGCGTCACCTGGGCGTAGGGCGTCACCCGCACGATCAGCCGGCTACTCATGATCCACTTCCTCGACGAGCCCCATGAACTTCGCCGGCGCATCGTACATGACCGGCCGCCGCTCACCGGCGCGCTGCAGGAACACGAGGCCCAGCCCTGCCGCGTCCAGCGGGTCTGTGCGGTAGACCAGCCGGCCGTCTCGCTTCTTGAGCCGCGGCAAAAGCTCTCTCTCCTCGGGAAGAAACTGGGCCAGGATCTCGCACTGAAACAGGTCCTTCCGCTTGGTGCCCTTCCACTGCGACGGGGTGAAGGCGAAGCACCTGGCACCGATGGCCCTTCCCCGGTCGAGCATCATCCCCGCGACAACAGCCAGCGGCATGATATGCCGGCCAGCCCCGATGGCATTCACCGCAGCCCGACCAGCCTGCTTCTTGTCGGGTCGGTAGAAGACCTGGGGGAACTCGGTCACGACCACCTGGGGGCGAACCGGCCGCTGGAGATCTCGCATCCCCATGTCCTCTTCGATGGCGTCGCACATGGCCACCCAATTTTGGGGCAGATGCTCATGGTCGCACTCGGAGGCAGTTCGGCAGGCGGGGCAGCGAGATGACTTCTTCTCGGGAATGCGCGACCAGGCGGCGGCGACCAGGCGCGACTTCGTATTGAATAGCGCGCAGCCGCAGTCGGGACAGCCTGGGTCTATGGCGAGAAGGGACACAGCGGGAAGGCAGGTAGCATATTTATCGGGCGAGGTGCGAGAAATCTTTCAGGCAGGGGCGCGGCTAAGATTCCCACTCGGGCTTGTAGTCTTCGGGGCGCAGGCCGAAGGTTGAAGCCACCGCCGCGTGCGGGCTGTTGATGCCCATGTTGGCGATATGAAGCACGTACGACTTGAAGCTACCGTCCGGCTCTGGCGTCTTGTTCTGCACCTTGACGAACTGAGCGATGGGATATTGAAAACCACTACGCTGCGCCTCGTAGAGCCGATAGAGCTCGCCGTAGTCGTCTTTGCAGTACAGCTTCGCATCCAGGTCCGTCATCAGCCGCTCGTAGCCGTAGCGCTGCATCAGCACCCGCCGCACCTCGGCGTTTCTGACGCCCATGATCTCCTGGGCTGTGACCTCCGACCAGCTCGTGATGTACCGCTCGGGGACGACCACGCGATCCATGGTGTAGATCGCGTCGCCGTTGCTGTACTTGACGACAGCGCCGGTGTGGTTTGTCGGAGCGCCGGTGTCGTCATACAGGTTGACCACCGGAGGATCGCAGACGATCGCCACATCGCGGAACGGTGCCCACCAGACGTTCTCTTCGGCAAGGATCTGCATGCCCTTGAAGTAGTCGAACGACGGCGAGCCGAGCACGTTCACCAGGAAGTCGACGACTTGCGGGGAAATATGACAGCCAGCCGAGTTGAACCAGGAAAATCCCAGGCACTGCTCTCTCATCTGAGTGGCGACAAGAGATCGCATCGCGACGATCTGGAAGAAGACCGCTGCCTCGCTGACCCGCATGAAGGCTTCCTGGGCCATATTCAGCTCAAGCGCCTTGGGATCGGCGGCCGAGTGGCCCTTCAGAAGCTCGGTCACAATTCCGATGACGACGCGCTGGAACAGATCGGAGATCGGCTTTTCTTCGCTGCTCTCCTCAAGGCTGCTCTCGATCCGGGTATCTGGATGAACCTGCGAGAATGCAGTCAGCCGCTGCTGCAGCCGGCCGATCATCGCCAGCGGCCCGACCTGATCCATCAGAATGGTGCGGTGCTTGTTCGCGCCGTGGTTGATATCGCCACCGATGGGATCAAACCACTGCGCCAGTAATCGGCCAACCCGGCGAAGCTCCCACGGCGAGTCCACCCACAGCACGATGCGGGGCGCATGAACTCCGACCGCTTGGTAGGCCTGGACGAGCCCTTCCTTGACGCGCTCCCGGTCGGCCTTGCGTCCAGGCCGCACCAACTTGCGCCACTTGGCACGCAAATGCTCGATCTGCTCGTCATAGTCCGAGAGGTTCTTAATCTGCGACATAGGTGGCTCCGTCCATCTGGCGCCGAACGATGTAGAGGCCGGCAGTGATGGTCTTGTTCCCGTGCTCCGGGTGAAGCATCGGGGTGTCTTTGTGGACGACGAGGATCATGTCAGACTCGTCCCACGGGTTGAGTGCGGCCTGAAGGTGAACCTCCTTGCCGGGCTTCTGGCGGAACAGCTGCGCATCGGCTGCCGAAACCTGATGCCGGTGCGAAGTCGCGGTGCCGATGCCGAGGTCGAGCCGGCCGGCGACGGCTTCTACTTCATCGTGGTCTTCTGGGTCGAACACATCCTGGGGATAGAGAAGAAGCCCGATGTCCCCTTGCCGGGCATAGATCCCTATACGCTGGTTTCTTGGGTTTTTAATGGTCATCGACGGCGAATAAACCCCGATCGAGATGGGTTGTCAACGTCAATCACCGACGGCTTGTTCGATTTTTCTTGCCCGCCAGCCGCGCCCATTGTACATCTTTGTACATGAACAACCCACTGACCACCCATGAATCCGCTCTCGTTCTCAACTTCGGCTCGCTGCTGAAGGATCTCAACGCAGCTCGCCACGGTGCCATCGCCCAGGACAACGCCTGGATCGTCAAGAAGATCGACGAGGCCAGCGCCCAGATCACCGCCGCATTGGCTGGCTTTGCTCGCTCGTGGGCTGGCGACGGCGAGTGCGTTCCTCTACATGAAGGGGCGGTGGCCAACTTGGTCGAGCAGGCTCAGAAACTGATCGACCGCGACCTCTGGCAGTTCAACACCGACCCCGAGATCGAGTTTGCCGAGCTGCTCGGGCCGGCGGCTGCTTCGCGATGACCCGGCCTGGCAGCGAAGGTTTCCCCGATCGCCTGGCGGCCTGTCTGCACAACGTGGGCATCTCCCAGGCTGCCCTTGCCCGAGCAGCAAAGACGAGCCACGTCAACGTGCTGCGGTGGCTGCGGGGTGAAGTCGAACCGAAGATCAGTTCAGTGGAGAAGCTGGCGGTGGTGCTGAAGGTGAGGGCGGGATATCTGGCTTATGGCGAAGCAATCTAGTTCACCTCGCCGCGCCACCAAGAGTTCCCCTTGATCGCCTTGGCCATCTCTAGATCGCCTGGCCGACTGCGCTTTTCCAGCATCTTAATCAGGTTCTCGTGCGCCCTGTGGTTTTTCTTTTCCATGACAGTGAAGACGGTGCCGTAGAGTTCGTCTTCGGCGCAAGCATGTAAACCATCGGCCGCCACTCGCCTTTCAGCAGCCTTTAGCATCTCATCCATAGCGAGCTGTCGACGAAGAATGGCCGCAATGGTCGTTTCGATCAGGCGATCCAGGCGACTC
>ERZ650304.1316-NODE-1316-length-9950-cov-3.539363_pt1 | contig 9950 bp, 12 predicted proteins | sample MGYA00376240_ERZ650304 | MGnify/ENA primary metagenome ERZ650304 (study PRJEB26733, sample SAMN07839271) | wastewater metagenome | biome: small river; feature: stream; material: water | place: USA: North Carolina | collected 2016-03-01 ...
TGACTGGAGTTCAGACGTGTGCTCTTCCGATCTTGGTTTTGTCGAATGCTCGATGGCGGAGCAGATCCCCGCTATCTAGCGCGTCGTATTATCCGCATGGCTTGGGAGGATATTGGCTTAGCAGATCCAAGAGCAATGCAATTAGCTAATGATGCTGCGCAAACCTTTGAAAGACTCGGCTCACCTGAAGGTGAGTTGGCGCTTGGGCAAGCGGTGGTTTATCTTGCCGTGGCCTCCAAGAGCAATGCCAGCTACAACGCCTTTAATGCCGCCCGTGCATTTGTGGCGCAAGACCAATCTAGAGGCGTGCCAAATCATTTGCGCAATGCCCCAACAAAGTTGATGAAAGAGCTCGGTCATGGCAAAGAGTATCGCTATGCCCACGACGAACCGCATGGCTATGCTGCTGGCGAATCCTACTTACCCGAAGGTATGAAAGAGCCGCACTGGTATGAGCCTGTTGAACGCGGTCTGGAGACTCAGATTAAAGAAAAATTGGCTTTCTTAAAAAAGCTCGATGAAGAGCATAAGAAGAAGTAAGGCGATATGAGCACAAGGACTCCAGCTACTTTTTATTACGACATTGTTTCGCCATTTGCCTATCTTTACGTCAAGCAAAGGCAACGTCTTGAGGACAAACTAGATATCAAGCCAGTTCCGGTTCTGTTGGGCGGCCTTCTACGCGCAGCCGAGAACAAAGGTCCAGGTGAGGTAGCAGCTAAACGTCCTCATACTTATCAATTCTGCGTCTGGCAAGCTGAGAAGCTTGGCATCCCCTTTCGTTTTCCTGAGCACCATCCATTTATGACAGTTGCAGCGCAACGTCTTTTAGTTGAGCAGAATGCTGACTGGACAATGGTTGAACGGGCCTTTGAATATGTCTGGGTAGAAGGCAGAGATCCCAATTTATCTTGGCCAGAATTTTGCACATACTTAGGTTTATCTGCTGACACTCCTAAACCTGAAAATCCAGAGGTAAAAGCAAAGCTGATTGCCAATACCAACCAGGCCAAAGCTGATGGCGCTTTTGGCGTGCCTGCTCTGATAGTCAATCAACAGTGCTTTTGGGGAATCGATACTATCGATTGGGTCTTGGATTACCTTGCCCGGCCTGGTATGTTTGAAGAGGCTTCTTATGCCTATGCTGGCAATGTGCCTAATGGCCTGAGCTGACAATACAGCCTCATTCACCCATCATGTAGTAATGAGCAATACAATCAATTCAAGTTACTTTCATATTGTTTAAGGAGTTCATATGCGCAAGCTACTCGCCGCCCTCGTTGTCACCCTTTCTTGTTTTGCCAGCCAAGCTGCATTTGCAGGACCAAAGGTCGAGTTCAAAACGACTATGGGTAACTTTGTGGTGGAACTAGATGACGTTAAGGCCCCTAAGACAACCGCTAACTTTTTAAATTATGTGAAGAGCGGTTTTTATAATGGCACCATCTTTCATCGCGTGATTGATGGCTTCATGATTCAAGGTGGTGGCTTTACTGCCGACTTAAATCAAAAGCCAACTAATGCTCCCGTAGCTTCTGAGGCGCAAAACGGTCTAAAAAACAATGCCTATACGATTGCCATGGCTCGCACATCTGATCCCGATTCTGCAACCGCGCAGTTTTTTATTAACGTTAAAGACAATGCGGGTTTAGATTATCCAAATGCGATGGGCAATGGCTATACCGTATTCGGCAAAGTAATCTCCGGCACGCAAACGATTGATGCCATTCGCAAGATCCCAACCATGGTTGCCCCAGCTCCACGCATGGGCAGAATGGCTGATGTTCCAAGCCAGACTGTCACTATCGAATCTGCCACGATTCTGAAGTAATCAGACTTTATTAGGTTAGCCGCGATGATTTTGCTCGATGACGCGCAAAGTACCGCGGCCTCACCTACCAGTCGCCTCTATGAAAATGCGCTCCACTACTGGTGCGTACTTCCTAGCGGCGATAACACCTTAGATTTATCTGCTACCCAGAAATGTCTTTCCGAGGTCTCTGAATCTCTCGCCAGGGGTGAATATGTTGTAGCCGCTTTTGCCTATGAATTAGGTAGGCAGATACACAAACTACCCCAGAGGCCATCTTTATCTAATGAGCCACATCCATTAATAGAGGCTTGGGCTTTCTCAAGCTTTAAAAAACTCTCTAAACAAGATGTTGATAGCTGCATCTCAGAAAAGCTGGCTTTGCTTGAGAGCTCTCAACGTTGTGCAGGTGTAATGGATGTTCAAGAATCCATTTCTCAGGATCGCTTTACAGCAGACATCGACGCTATTCAGGAATACATTCGTAACGGTGATAGCTACCAAATTAATCACACCTATCGCATCAAGGGTGAGACCTATGGAGATCCTTTAGCTTTATATAGTCGCCTACGAGATAGGCAGCCCGGTAGATTTGGGGCTTACATAGAACATGATGGGAACTTTCTGTTATCTCAGTCCCCAGAACTGTTTATTGCGCGTGATGGCGATACTTTAAAAGCCATGCCCATGAAAGGCACTGCCAGTGCTTTATCCGTGGTTGCCACTGCTTTATCTGATGATCCTAAGAATCAAGCAGAGAACGTCATGATTGTTGACTTACTACGCAATGATCTGAGTCGTATCTCATTACCGGGATCGGTAACGGTACCCAATCTTTTCGAAGTGGCAAGACATGGCGATGTTTTGCAGATGACTTCTACCGTGCAAGGTCAAATCAAACCCGATGTCAGTCTCTTTGATATTTTCAAGGCCGTTTTTCCATGTGGCTCTGTTACTGGCGCTCCAAAGAAGCGCAGCATGGAGATTATTCAAGAGCTTGAACCCGAAGATCGTGGTTACTACTGTGGCGCTTTAGGATGGCTTGATCCCAACGGCAACTTTGCCTTTAGCGTACCCATTCGTACAGTTGAAATTGCCATAGATAGACAATCCCATGCCTCCACTTTCACTCTAGGTATCGGCGCAGGCATTACCAATGACTCCGATGTCAAACAAGAGTGGCAAGAATGTCATATTAAATCTGCCTTTCTGATGGATCTACCAAGCGCTACCGGCTTATTCGAAACGATTGCAGTGATACATGGAGAGCCACAGAGACTCCAATCACACATACAGCGTATGCGGGCCTCTGCTTTAGCTTTAAGAATTTCCTTTGATAGTGCGGTAGCAGAAAAGTTGATTCTGGATGCTTGTGCGTCGCTTGATAAAAACTTGTCGCATCGATTAAGACTAGATCTCTCAGCCAATGGAGCGCTTTCTGTTTCAAGCGCCGTCATTCACCAGACAAATGAACCCGTCAAAATATTCTGGGCTAAAGACATCCTGTCTGGTGATGTAACGATGCATTCAGGGGATGCGCTGCTGCGGCACAAAGTTAGCGAACGAACGCTTTATGATCAAGCATGGCAAGAAGCTACTAAGCTAGGTGGTTTTGATGCCCTCTTTTGCAATGAGCAAGGCTTTGTGACAGAGGGTGGAAGAACTAGCATTTTTGTTAAACCTCAAGGTAGTTCTGAATGGCTTACGCCACCCGTCTCAGCAGGTCTTTTGCCCGGCGTTATGCGTGCAGCCTTACTTGCTGACCCCAAAATGAATGCCCGTGAAGCCAACCTGACTATTAAAGATGTTTCAATGGCAGATGAGATTATCCTTAGCAATGCCCTTCGTGGGGCCATCAAAGCCCATTTTTAGAAAGTCAGTATGAAGTATTGTCCTAACTGCGCCGCTGTATTGACGATCAAAATTCCAGCTGATGATTCTCGTGAACGCCATGTATGCGAAGCCTGTGGCAGCATTCATTATCAGAATCCTCGCAATGTAGTGGGCAGCATTCCTGTGTATGGCAAGCAAGTACTCTTATGTCGCAGAGCGATTGAACCTCGTCATGGTTATTGGACACTTCCCGCAGGTTTTATGGAGTTAGGTGAAAGCACGAGCCATGGTGCTGCTCGCGAGACGCTCGAGGAGGCTGGTGCCGAAGTGAATATCGGACCGCTCTACTCCCTACTCAACGTGCCACACGCCGAGCAAGTGCATCTATTTTATTTGGCGACGATGAATACTCCAGAGTTCTCCGCTGGCGAAGAAAGTCTTGAAGTTGCACTCTTTAATGAGGCTGATATTCCTTGGAATGATTTAGCTTTCCCCACAGTCAAGCAGACTTTGGAATGGTTTTTTGCTGATCGTGCCGCAGGAAACTTAGAAGCTGGCAAAGAATTTCATGTGCGCAGTCGCGACATCTTGCCATCCGAAAGAATTTAAAGAGTCCTATGGGTCAGATTGCCTGGCTAGGGCCTAACGACCCTTTTCCCAATCCTCTTCTAGAGGCCGATCCAGATCCTAGCGTTCCTGGGTTGATTGCAGTTAGCGAACAAATTTATCCAGGACAACTCGCACGCGCCTATCAACAAGGCATCTTTCCCTGGTACTCCGATAACCAACCAGTGCTCTGGTGGTCACCAGATCCCAGAATGGTTTTAAAGCCAAGCAACTTCAAATGCAGCGATTCCTTGCGAAAAATTATTCGCCTCTTTTGTCAAAATTCCCAATCTCAAGTAGAGGTGGATGGAGATTTTGGTGCTGTCATCCGCTCTTGCGCAACTAGTGCACGCAAAGATCAAGACGGCACTTGGATTACCCATGAAATTATGGATGCCTACACAGCATTACATGAGCAAGGCAATGCTCACAGTATTGCTGTAATTGAAGATGGTCAGCTGATGGGTGGACTTTATTGCGTTTCTTTTGGAGGCATGGTTTTTGGGGAGTCCATGTTCAGCCGCAAGACCAATGCGTCCAAAATCGCTCTAGCGGCCCTCAGCGCATGGTGCCTGACCAATGAGGTGCACATGATTGACTGTCAGCAAGAGACGGCTCATCTGCTTTCTTTGGGCGCCGCACCCATATCGCGCAAAGACTTTTTAGAGCAACTGCAAGTTTCTTTAAATCAAACTAAGATTGATAAATCTTGGACATTTGATAAAACAATCTTGCATCACTGGCTATGACCCAGCTCAAAGAACTTCCTCTAACTACCCTGCAGTTTTATGCAACTGCTCCATATGCTTGTAGCTATCTTCCGAATAAGACTGCTCGATCTCAAGTAGCTACGCCATCACATTTGATTCATGCGGATGTCTATAGTGATTTGTTAAATGCTGGATTTAGACGTAGCGGTTTGTATACCTATCGCCCCTATTGCGATGAATGCAAAGCCTGCATTGCAACACGCATCTTGGTAAATCAATTCACACCTACCCGAAGTCAACGCCGTGCCCAGAAAAAACATGCTGGTCTTGAAGCCTCAGTATTAAATCTCGGCTATCAAGAAGAGCATTACCAACTCTATCAACGCTATCAACATGAGCGACATGAAGGTGGAGATATGGATAGCGACGATCAAGATCAGTACATGCAATTTTTATTGCAAAGTCGAGTGAACTCGCGCATTGTGGAATTTCGGGATGGTCCTCACGACCCGCATCCAGGTCGATTACGCATGGTCAGCATGATCGACATCATGGAACAAGGTATCTCCTCGGTTTACACCTTCTACGACACCTCAAGCCATGCTGCTAGCTATGGTAGCTACAGCATTTTGTGGCAGATCGAGCAAGCACGGATCTTGGGCTTACCTTACCTCTATCTTGGCTACTACATCAAAGAAAGTAACAAGATGTCGTACAAGATTAACTATCAGCCCATGGAGGGGCTAATCGACGATCATTGGCAACCGTTGTCTGAGTCATAATATCTACCCATGATCGATCGTTACTCCCTTCTGCGCCCTTGGCTCTTTTGTATAGACCCTGAAAAAGCCCATAACCTCACTCTGAGCAATATGGATCGCGCGCAGCGCTGGGGATTATTAGAGCGTTTGGTAACTAAGCCGATTAACGATCCACAAATGCTTTGTGGCATCGAGTTTCCAAACCCGGTTGGTCTGGCTGCTGGATTAGATAAAGATGGCAAACACATTGATGCACTAGCCGCCTTAGGTTTTGGATTTTTAGAAATTGGCACAGTAACGCCACGCCCACAGCCTGGCAATCCAAAACCTCGCATGTTTCGCCTTCCTGAAGCACAGGCCATCATCAATCGTATGGGCTTTAACAACGATGGTGTTGATGCCTGCGTCACCAGAGTGCGCCGTTCTAAATTTTGGCAAAGCGGCGGTGTTCTTGGTATGAACATTGGCAAAAATGCCAGCACACCAATCGAAGAAGCTTCCCGTGATTACGTTTTGGCCATGGAAGCTGTCTACGAAATCGCCACTTACATTACCGTCAACATCTCTTCCCCGAACACTCAAAATCTGCGCGCTCTACAAGGCGAAGAAATGCTCCGTGAATTACTCGGCAGCCTTGATGAAGCTCGAAAGCGTTTATGCGATCGCCATGGCGTACGCAAACCACTTTTCCTAAAGATTGCGCCGGACTTAGATCATGGCGATATCAATCTCATTGCTGATCTACTAATCGAGTTTGGTATCGATGCAGTCATTGCTACCAACACAACCATCTCCCGCGATGCAGTCAAAGGAATGGAATTTGGCGAAGAAGCTGGCGGCCTATCTGGTGCACCCGTTCGCAATGCCTCCAATATCGTCATCAAAGCTTTGAAAGCCAGGCTTGGTAATCAACTACCAATCATTGGCGTTGGCGGCATTATGTCCGGTGCTGATGCTAGAGAAAAGATCATGGCAGGCGCCAGCCTAGTCCAACTCTATAGCGGCTTAATCTATCGCGGTCCAGACTTGGTCAACGAGTGCGCCACTGCCCTAAGGCATCCCTAAAACGCGTTTAAATCGCCCCAATTAAGGGGCTTTTTTATTGCTTGCCCCATAAAATGGCATTTCACAATATGCAATTTCATCTGAAATCGCTACAATAAGCCCTATGAGCACTAGTAAAACCATCAAAACCCCCAAATCTACCGGTGAGGTTGGCAAAACAGCCATCCAGGTAGTGGAGCGCATGATGAATTTGCTAGATGCGCTTGCTGATCAAGAGGACTCAAGCAGCCTCAAAAATCTTGCTGAACTAACTGGCCTCCACCCTTCTACTGCTCACCGCATTTTGAATGACATGGTCGCTTGCAGGCTAGTTGAGCGTGGTGATGGCGGCACTTACCGTCTTGGTTTAAAGCTACTAGAGCTTGGCAATTTAGTGAAGGCAAGATTGTCGGTTCGTGAAGCGGCGCAGTTGCCAATGCGTACCCTACACAAGCTCACTGGCGAAACAGTGAATCTATCTGTTCGCCAAGGCGATGAAATTGTTTACGTTGATCGTGCTTATAGTGAGCGCTCAGGAATGCAAGTTGTCCGTGCTATTGGCGGTCGTGCGCCCTTGCATCTCACCTCAGTTGGCAAACTCTTTTTAGCTAGCGATGACCCCAGTCAGGTTCGAGCCTATGTCACGCGCACTGGCTTATCTGGACATACTCGCAATAGCATCACCGAATTAGGAAAACTCGAGGCAGAACTCAATCAAGTACGCAAAGTAGGCAATGCTCGTGATGATGAAGAGTTGGAGTTAGGCGTGAGCTGTTTAGCTGCAGCTATCTTGGATGACACCGGGAAATTGGTTGCAGGCCTATCTTTAAGCGCCCCAACCGATCGTATTCAGGCGGACTGGCTACGCGCTCTTCAAGAAACCGCCCTACAGATCTCCAAAGGCATGGGCTTTAAACCCAAATCTGCCGAACCAGGCAGCACAAACTAGCCTTACATTAAGCGACGAATTGGCTGTGCGCCAGATGGCATGCGCTCATACCAATCACGTACACGCACGGCATCAGCAAAACGAGATTGCGTTCCTACAGAATCTAAGAACACCAACAACAATGGCGTGTTATTTACCCTTGCCTGCATCACCAAACATTTACCAGCAGCATTAATAAAACCAGTTTTTTGTAGGCCGATATTCATATCACCAGAGCGCACTAAGCGATTGGTATTCAAAAACTTTTGCGGACGTTTCGCAATCACCATGGTCAGATCCGGCCAAGTTGAAAATTCACGAATGGTTTTGTATTGATATGCTGCACTCAGCATGCGTGTCAGATCTTCTGCTGTGGCAACGTTCTCACTCATGAGACCAGTTGGATCCGCAAAATGAGAATGGTCCATGCCAAGCTCTTTTGCTTTTCGGTTCATAGCGCCCACAAATGCTGAAACACCGCCCGGGTAATTTCTTCCCAAGGTATATGCAGCGCGGTTCTCAGAGGACATTAAAGCCAGTAGCAAGGCTTCTTCACGAGTTAATACTGTGCCGCCAGCCAAACGTGAAGTGCGGTAAATTTGCACATCCTCAGAATTAATAACCAATGTCTCGTCTAAAGGCATCTTGGCATCTAACACCACCATCGCTGTCATTAACTTTGTAATAGAAGCGATTGGCAAGCTGACGGAGGGGTTCTTTTCAAAATACACTTCTTTAGTATCTTGATTAACCACCATCGCTACGCTTGATTTGAGATTCAGGTCGTCGTGTTGTCCGCGCAATCCCAATGCAGTTGCAAGAGATGGTCTTGCAGGTACGACCGGCTCTGTTGAGCGCGTTACTGTTACGCGAACGGTTTTTGGTTTCTTGGAAGTCTTGGTGTTTGTCTTAGCGGCTGTTTTAGTAGTAGTTTTGGTTTGCTGTTTATCTTTATTAGCAGCAATTGCAGGTGCATTCGCCATAGCGCCAACCGCAAAAATTACTGCCAGGGTAAAAAGCCAAAATCGATTCAAACGCATCCCAAAATACCTTCCAAAACTTTCAACATACGGAATGATAATTAATTTCCCAGAGCAAGGCGGTTTTATTCGCCCCAATATAGGTCTTCCACTCACCAAAATCCGCTCTCGCTAATACGCCCTACTCTGCAATTGTCGCCACTGTATTAGCCTGACGTGCGTTTACCAGCACCACGCCCGTCATCGTTAAACACAAACCAACAGCCATCAACAAGGTGAATGGCTCATCAAATAACAGCCAAGCCATTGCGGCAGTTGTCGGCGGTACTAAATAGAGAAAGCTAGTGACTTTGGTAGCAGCCCCCTTGCGAATCATCATGAACAGCAAGCTAATCGATCCAATCGATATGGGGAAAATAGCCCAAAGCAACGCGCCGATGACTGGTGCATTCCAAACCATAACTCCAGCTTCAAAGAGGTTCATACAAAGGAATGAGAGAGCTGCAGATACGCCAAATTGAATTGCAGATCCAGCACGCAGATCAAATACCGGGCAATATTTTTTTTGATATATTGTTCCAAAGGTAATGGAGAGTAATGCAGCGAATGCTAGAAAGTAACTGATCAGTGGAATACTCAAAAGTCCTACTTTTGCCGCTACGACTAAAGCAACCCCCATAAACCCAAACGCCAATCCAATCCATTGCTTAGTTGTTACCTTCTCTGAAACCCAGGCAGCAAACCAGGCAGTCAAAATAGGTTGCAGACCCACTATCAGAGCTACTAATCCAGCGGTCATACCCAATCTAACCGCAACCCAAACACCCATCAAATACCCAAACTGAAGCAAAACGCCTGCAATAGCAATATGCTTAATTTGCGACCTGCTTGGCCAAGTAATTCTCCAAACCAGACTGAGAGCTGCCATAGCAGCCAAAACTCCAGCAAAGCGCCAAAACAAAAAGGTGGCTGGCTCAACGTATGGCATTGCCAAACGCGCAATTACAAAGCCAGTACTCCAAATCAATACGAATAAAGAGGCAATCAGGCTGTCAAGCTTCAAACTCATAGATAACTTATTGAAAGTGTGGAGATTTTTAATTAAGCTATGATTTTAGGCTCATTTCTCTGGCCTCAGCCCTGATCTTGAGACCATGCAATATAAAACACCAAATACTGATCAATACAGCCCAAATCAATTGACAATGTGCGCAAATAGCCCATAGTAAGCAAAGCCATGAAATTAACAGTAAGGGTAATAATATGAAACTAACGTCA
>ERZ650304.1318-NODE-1318-length-9933-cov-6.679490_pt1 | contig 9933 bp, 13 predicted proteins | sample MGYA00376240_ERZ650304 | MGnify/ENA primary metagenome ERZ650304 (study PRJEB26733, sample SAMN07839271) | wastewater metagenome | biome: small river; feature: stream; material: water | place: USA: North Carolina | collected 2016-03-01 ...
AAGTTGTTGAACTCGCCACAAAAACAATATCCACCATATTTTAAACGGGGTTGCTGCTTTCATGGTTAATGCTTTCAGTGTGCAAATATAACGGGTTTCAACCAAATGAAAACGGCGCAAATGTTAATTCCGTTCGCGCCTCCGTGTAAATAAAAACCGTCCGTCAACCAAGGCTAACGGACGGTGAAAAAAGCACTACCATGAGGCTTGTTCTACTTCTTTTTTATCACTGAATAAAACAGGATAGAGAGGAGCGAAACGCCTGCCGTAATTACCTGCCCCCAATTTTGAGCATATAGCGCGTCAACCAAAGACTTTAGTGGCGGTAAAAGGTCTGCCAGCTGCGGGGAAAGTGCCACGACAACGTTTGTCACGTAGGCCCAAAAATTTACGTCCTTCAAAACGTTCTTGTTGAATTTCGCGCTTATCACCCATGTGCGAAGGGCAAACCCGGCGGCGATTACCCCGGATACTGCCGCCACAACCATTCCAGCCGTTGTTTGCGTCATTCCGCCGAAAACGCTGGTTCCAACCAGCATTATTTGAACCCAAAGGTTTGTTCCTAACCACGGGTTTGTGGTTGTGTTTACTGCTGCATTAGCATTAGTACTCATTGAATTGTAGGTTTTAGTTACGCCACCGGAATACCCGGCTGCGTTGTTTTTGAAGTGTGCTTATTGCTCAAACCAGCGCCCGTGCGGACTTTGGTGTGTTTCGATAATTTCAATCGTGTCTGGTTTTGCCGGCCTTAACTCCGGCGGCTTTCGCTTCTTAATTTTCCTTGCCTCCACCCGATTCGCAATTGAATCGAATGCCCTGGCGTGTGAGTCCAATGATGCCTCGGACGCTGTCATTAATGAATCAAAATCAACGTCGTCCGTTGCTATAAACGGCACATATGTTTTTCTGCCGTTGTCGGAAGTGTTTGTACAGGTCATGAAGCACAAAAGAACAAGTGCCATACATAATATCATGTCATGTCGCAAATAGTAACTCATTTTTGCAGCTTTTTAAGTTCGTATTCGTGCGCCTGGTTAATTGAATCCTGCTTTTGATTAAATGATATTTGGCGCAATAGGTATTCGCTTTTTTGGTCCTGGCAACCATTATACTTTATTATCCAATCCTTATTCAGATTGTCTTTTTCAATCTGTATACTCTCTAACCTGGCAAATAAACCGCCTACCGCTGCCACAAGCACACCAATTATCCAGAAATAGAAATTTTTTGAATTCGGTATTTGTTGAAGCATAAGGCATGTGTGGTGTGTGTTTTGATGAAAAAATGGGATTAAAGTAATTCAGTTGAGATGGCCTATCCGTTTTTGCACTCTTTGCCAAGCTCTTTTTCAAAGGCTGTCAATAGGCCGTAGTGGGCTTTCATGTTGATACGGTAGTGCTCCGGCTCAACAAATTCCTTCCCGCCAGGACCAATACCTTTTTGTTCACGCTCAAACCGGGCTGTGGCAATAATACCGCCCCATAGCTCGATACGGTGATCGCTTGCTCCGGCCAACAATCGGGCATAGGCTTTTGCGCGGTTGATTTCAATCTGTTGAATAACCTTCAATTCCAAGCCGGTAATTTCAGCCAGAATGGCCATAAATTCTTTACGGTCTGCTTCGTATTCAACATCAGATGTTACGTCGTTTTCGTCTTCTAACATTTCAATTTATTTTGAAAATTATGTAAAAAATGTACCACAATAACCAGGTTGCTGGTAGTGCAAAACTAAGCACCATTTGCCAAATTTTCAAGCTCCACCACCATTCCCGTACAAAGTCCTGCGTTACAGCGAATAACGCAAAAACCAGTGCCAACAGTAGAGCAAAATATTTGCTTGTCATCGCAGGGTTTCGTATGTTACGCGGGCAAAAAGTGTTCTTATTCCCATGCCGATGGCAAAATTTGCAAGTCGGTATTTCCAAGGCTGTTTACGCATTCCGGTTCCAATGCTCGAAAGCGATAGCCCAAAAACGTCCACCTCATCCGCCGTATGCCATACGTCCCGGCCAAAGTTGGCGAAGTATTCTGCCTTGTGCCCCTGCTTCGGGTCGTTATTGTGGTAATTCCGCTTCCATGCGTCGCTACCCCAAAACCCGTCTGGGTTCGCATTCCAACTGTCCTCAAAAATATACGGGTCGGCGTGGTACGCTTCCCGCATTCCGTGTGCAACTCCAGATAAGGCAAATATGCCCCAAATTGAGAATTCTTTACCGTCCCAACTTTCGTTATAATCGCTCCAGTTTAATGCCTTTCGCTTTTCAGCGTGGACTTTAAAGTAGTCGTGGTTGTTCCACCGGAGGCCTCCTTCATTGTTGTTTTGAGATAACGCGACAGAAGCCGCTATCATCAACATTAACAGGACGCTAGATCGTTTTTTCATCATGTGAAAATCATAATTATTGGAACAAAAACGGTGCCGCCAGGCGGAGCGGATGAATATACATCGCCATACATCATACCGCCATGCCAGTATTTTGTAGTGCCTGGATCATACCCTGACACAAAGATACCGCCCCATATTGAACCGTTCCACCAATATTCCATAATTAAGCATTTACCGCAGAAAAGTCGTCTGCGTTAACCCATCCGACCGTCCCGTCGCAAACCAAGTAAAACTCCAACACTCCAGCATCTGTAACCGTTGCTGTCGTTCCTGTAAGCGCCTCAAAAGCTCCGTCGCTGGCCGCCGTTGCTGTATCCAAAAGAGTATCCGATGTTATTCCAAGATTGTAATTAGCCTTTACATATAATTTAACCCTGCTCCCGTTATACACAGCGCCATCGCCGGTTTCTGACTCTCTGACGTACACCGTAGGGGTGCATGTTTGCCCTGAATTAATCGGAACCTTGAATGCAAAAAGCGACGTATTGCATGGTATCGTAGCCGACTTTGCGGTGATCCTTAGCGACGGGCTTGCTGTACGATATATCACTGCGTCCGGATTGATAATAGCCTGTTTTATGTGCGTTCTGTGGTTTGCGGCGGTCGTATCAATCCGTTGAAGTGCTATTGACGCATACTCATCTAAGAATGTGTGCGCTGTTGCATTTAACTCGTTTGTCGATGCCAGAGTACAGTTATTGCACACTATTCTCCCTCCAAAGGCGGCGGCAACATTAATATCAGCGGTCGAATGCGCTATTGAAACTCCAAATGTGCAGCTATTAAACACGTATAAAGTTCCATGATTATAAGCGTTCACAAAAGTAGCGCCACTCCCCTGCGCGAAAGAAGTCCTTCCTCTGAATACGCAAGATGTAAATGTTAAAATCGTCCAAACTGATCCACCCAAAATACCGCTAACCCCTGCACTTGCATTCCCTAAAATATTACATGAAATAAAATCAGTGCTGCCGGCCATCCCACCAATCCCCGTGGTGCATGAAACTATATCAAAAGAGTCAACGATTTTTCTTTGTCCTCCATTAGATGTGATTCCAGTTGTACATGTATGGACTTTACAGGACGATATTTCAGTAATCGTATCTATTGACAAAAGCGAATTTATTGCAATCCCTGTCCCGCAAGAGGCTATGTTGTTATTGGAAAAAACCCCTCCACCGCTTGTTATAACGCTACAAACTATTCCTGTTCCCGGAGTTGCCTGTATGCCAGAAACAAGGTTCCCAGTAAATGTAAATACGCCGTTATTCGCACTGCTAACCGAAACGATATTTGTCGATGTAACGGCTGTGCATGCTACGCAATCTGTAATCGTCCAGAGTGATCCAAATGCTAATGCTCCAACAAGACCTCCATTAACGATGTTTCTAAATGCGCACTTGTTAAATGTGCCTGAATTTACCGACGTGGTTAAGTGTTGAATTTCAACGCCCCTTTTATTTGTTGTGCTTCCCCCAATAAATCCAAACTCTGTATTATCGAAATTGATATTGCTTGACTCTTTGCAGCAAACGAATGTGCCTACGGTTGCCGATGTTCCAACAATTTTCACGTTACTTGTAATGTTGCCAACTTCTCCAACGCAATCACCAGTACCTGTATGCGCGGACGTAAGCCCAGCCGTAAGCGTAACCTGAGTCGACGAGTCAACCGTTAAAATCGTTTTTGTTTCTCCTGCCGTTGTAACCGTACCTGTACCCGTAAACAAAAGCGTATCTCCGGCTTTCCATCCAGCCGTTGAAACAACCTGTATAACTGTTGCCGCTGCTGCTTTATCTGCTGTTAAGTACGTCCACCTGACCTTGTCTTCACCTGCCATGTGTCCAATCGACTTCCTTCGATAATCGATTCCAAAGTCAATGTTGGATACACAGTCAAACGTCCACGTAAATGATGAATTTGTAGGCATCCGGCCCGCGGTTGTTCCCAACGTAAGCTCTCCGCCATTGTACACAACGACATTCCCACTTATCTTTTGAACGTACGTTGTCGACGCCGTTAATCCAGCCAATACTATTCCGCCTGCCGAAATTGAAAGCGCTGGCGTAACTTGAGACGTAGAAGCTGATCCGTAATCGACCGTTGATGTATCGTTAAGCGTTACCGTTCTGGTTGTGGTGGATCCCGCTGCTGTCCATTCGCCATTTACCCACCTATCATCACCTGCAACAGGAGCTTGCGTCGTGGTAGTTCGCAAAATCCGTGACCAGTTTGCTGTACCTGAATTAAACAAGCTTAGCATTGATGCTGCGCTAGTCTTAACCCTGACTTGGTAATTTGTTGCAGCCGATAATATCAGCGGAGAACTAAACTTGAAAAACATCCAACCTCCATCACCGGTATTTAGCGCATCGACAAAGTCGGTCATGTTAACCGTCACCTCGCTACCGGCTACGCTTGCGGCCAACGTTGCGTTGTATAATTCAATCGAAAATGTACCCGTTGTTCCAATCCTCGCGGCTATTTTAATGGCTACGCCATCTACGGTTATTGCGCCCGGAGTAAAGTTCGACGACCCGCCATAAGTGGTTCCAACCGTGTTTATACTTGTTTCGGATTCAAGAAAAGATGTTGGATCAATTAGCGCCCATGTTGATGCTGAGGTATTGTTGCCGTTAGCAACGGCCATAAGTCGTGCCATAATTACGGGATTTGAAAAACAAGAGTGAGACAAAGCCCTTTCGCTCCAGTTCCTGCTGCGTCAATATCAATGTGGATCTGATCGCCCGTCAACAGGTCATCGTTTGCCGTATCGATTACTGCCGCTGCCGCTGTACTTGAATCTGTTTCGCTTGCATCGATAGTTATCCTGGTTGATAACATATCTGCCGGAGAACCAGCGCGAACGCGCCTTAGCTGAATCGTGAGGGGACCAGAACTCGAAACCGTGGAAACGCTTGCGCCAACTCCAATAAGGTTCATTCCTGTTAGGTAGTCGTTTACCCTGAAATATGCCTTGCCGTCGCCAGTGGTGATTGCAGACCCGTTTGGATCAGTAACCAAGATTGCGACGTTAGCGATAGGCATAGCGTCGCCAGGCGCAAACTGCTCAAACCCGGTCGGGCCTCGTTTCAATGGCTTAACGAACGTTGCCATTTATTACGAAATAAGTATGGAAGGCTGAATTGAAAAACGAAGTACGGTTGCTGACTCCGCAATACCAACTTGCTGCTGAATATCATTCGCTGCGTATGTCAGGGATGCGTACAAAGCAATTGCTCCGGTGGTTGAATTTGAAAGGAAGTATCGAGCGCCCGGTGTTAATCCAGAAAAACCCGTTATTTGCCCGTCATCAAAAATTACGGTTCCGGTGGCGCCGTTTGAAATTGCCGATGGCACAAATCCTTGTGCGGCTTTCCCCTCTGTGTTTGCATCCGCTTTCAATAGTGTGCCGGAAGGTCCGATGTATACCGCGTCCCTCGCCGAAAGGGCTTCGCCTGCGGTATATGTTTCGGCTCCAGGGCTTCCGTTTGATGCTGCCGTTACACGCCCATCCGCGTCAATAGTTAAGTTTGAAAGCGTATAAGATCCCGGCGTTACTGTAGTTGCCGCTAATTCTGTCGGGCCAATAGACCCGGCAATAACAGCAGCGGTCATAGTGCCAGCGCCATCATTGTACGTGAAATCAATTGTACTCGAATCGGTAAGCGAGCCGCCTACGGCATCCTGCGCCGCCTCTGTGAAGTCGGAAATAACCGATGCGGTAAGTGCAGGGATATTTGCCACGGGCAACGTATCCGAAGCGGTCATTTGCTCAAAGCCTGTTGCTCCCGCTTTTAGCGGTTTTTGCGTAGCCATTTTATTGTAATTTTATAGTTACTGAAAAATCAATTTTCATTTTATTTAATCCGGATGAAATGCCCGCTTTCTGAATAGTAACCTTCCCCGTAGGCTGAGTACTGACAACTTCGCCGTCATCATCTACCCAAAGAATGCTATCTACAGCGAATCCAAACGACATATCAACGACCTCCCCGACCTGCTGTAATGTGACATCGTTTCCGATTGTTGCGCTTGTTGTTGTTACCGCGTACGCTCGGCCTATGTGCGAATTATCAAGGGGCTGAAAATAGAAAGCCTCGCCCCCGTCAATTATCACTACTCGGCCCGCACTTAAATTCTCACCTGCCGGATAATCAACTGTTGCCCCCGGAGCATCGGCTCCAGGTGTGCCGGGCGGGCCTGTTATTCCCTGATTAGCAACAATTACCGTTCTGTTCCCAACCGTTATGCAAGTAACCACCGGATTAGCAACACAAAAAGAGACGCCTTCGTTATCGGAGACAACGATCTTTTTCTGTGTTGATGTGATGTGCATTACCCGCATTACGGCTTAACTATTATTTTACGAGTGTACAAAGGGTAGTGTCCACCGTCCGGTTCAGTGATAATCAAATCTGCTGTATATGTTCCTGCTATGTCGGTTGTAGGCGAACCAATCAACTGTTTTAGCTTGTTAGGGGCAACATATTCAAGGCCGTCTGTGCTTACATCTCCCAATGTCAACGTGTCAATTACGGTTCCGGTTGAGTCCTTAATAACTAACTCAAAATCGTCTGCTGAAATATCAATAGGGTCGCCGGTCGCCGTGTCTTCATTGAAAGACAGTTCGTCAGGATAGGCAAACCCAACCCTGTATTCATAGGGTTCAGGATTTTTGTTTGTACAGCAAACTGCGGCCATGTCTTTATTTTTTTGCTACTTCAGCGGGCTTTTTACCGCTCAAAAATTCACTATTTTTCACAAAAGCCTCCATTTCGGCGGCCTTTACAAGCAGGTTATTTGCTATTGTAATAATCCTATTCGCCTCATCACTCGCTTTTTTAGCGTCTGATCGGAGGGAAAAAATGTACTGCTGAACCTGAACAGTGTCAGTAAAGCGAATCGGATTAATAGTCACCAGCGGGCGCGGCGCTGTTTCGGTAGGTGCGGCCCGGATTATTTCATTGATAAAAAACTCGTTGCCCTTAACGCCTGTGGTGTCGAGCGCATAAGCAACCGTCTGCGAAAACGCAGATAGGCTGCATAGAATAAAAATAAATGTGATTGTGATTTTCATGTCAGTTCTGGGTAAAAGTTATCGAAGGATTCAAGACTAAAAGTGTAGCCGCCACAGCCTGACTCACCGCGTTTTGAATCTTGTCTATCTGCTGTGTTCCGGTGCCTGTGTAGGCATTTATATCCGATTTGGTGTAATTGATATTGAACTCTCCGTAAAGCGCCGTGGAAGAAGGTTTGTATAAATCAAGGTGTGCCGTCCATGTTTCCAGCCTTACGTTATAGGAAATTGAAACGAAAATATCCGGTGTGTCAAATTGCTGAATGCTGCCGGCCTGCAAAATAATGCGCCCGTTTGTCGAGATGTACGGCGTTTGGCCGTATGCGCTGAATGAAGCAGCGAAAATGATAATAAATAAAATATGCTTCATAGACTTGTCTGTTTAAAGCCCCTCCAACCGTTTCCTGGAGCGGCGATTATCATTGCGGTTTCACCTGCCAAAACGGTATTAAACGTCGTTCCGCCCGTGGCTTTTGTCACGTTACGGGACAGCGTAATGGTTTGGCTGGTATGGTTCATTATCCAATAGTACCTACCTGCAAACAGGTCCGGATCCGGTATGGTATAAGTTACCGGAGCGCCGCCGCCTGTTTTTATGACAACGCAGTGCGCCGCTGTAAGCGTCAGGTCGCCGCCAGGCGTTGCGATTTGAAGCCCCAAGCTCCCCTCTACCTGCAAGGTACTAAGAATGTTTGTTGTAACCGTAGATCCTATGCCGGTTCCGATCGGTGTAACAATTACCCGGTCAGACGTTTCACCCCCTACCGCTATTCTTACGCTCGAGCTATTCGCGGTATTGCGGTTCGTTATCCTGGTTGCGTCGGCGGCGTCAAAGTATCCCGTTTCGCCGTCCAACACGTCTGTTCCAACGCCGTAGCTTACTACCGCTTTTGCGTTTCCCTCGCTCTCCTCCAGGTGCAATACCGATCCGGATACTGCGCTGCCGGTTAGGGTGCCGGCGCTCATTGTTGCGTAAGCATCAAGGGCGTTTGTAACGGGGTTCCGGCCAAACCCAATCTTGCCTCCGTTCGGGTTAAAATTTATTGGGTAATACGTGTTGTATGCGTCCTCATCCCTTGTTTTTATCCATGATCCCAAAGCTGCCGTGGCGTAATTGCCAACGGAAACCATGTTCTGGTTGTAGGTTGAGGCGCCGTTATCGTAACTGCGAATGTTTAGCACCGCGTCCTCCGCCGGTGTAGCAACTACCAATGGGCTTGCGGCTATTCCCGAAATGTCAAAAGCGGCTGTGACGTTTGCACCTGTCACCGGGTTGGATTCATACCGCTGGAAAACGTGGCGACCGTCTTTGTGCAGGTCGTAGAATGTATTCCCGTCAATCGTTGTATTCTGAATCAACGCGCCGCCCCATTGCACCGTAGTGCCGGATAGGGAAAGTCCGTTGTTTGCCGCCGTTACCGTAGCTGCCGCCGGGGCTGCAATCCAGTCCGTACCAGTTACGGTACTTGAAAGTATCTCACCGTTTGACCCCGGACTATTATTTGAATCATAATAAGCGCCCGTAACCCGTAAATTGCCTGAAACGTGTAACTTTTGAGACGGCGCATTAGTGCCTATTCCTGCGTCACCATTCAGGTACGTTTTGGCGCTTCCGTCGGTGCTGTAAATTGCAAAGCGGTTGGTCGATGCGTTGATTGTAGAAAGGTACAGCCCGTATGCGTTCGTAGGCTGGAAACCGCCGGAACTGGTTATGGTAGTGAACATGCCGTACATGCTTGTTGCGTTCCCGCCCATGTCGTTGTACACGCCGTAGTGGCTGCCGTTGGCTTGCGCGTTGGTGTTGTACATGGTTGACAACATGCCGTATTGCGCTGCGATGCTTCCACCGTTGTTACTCGATATGTCGTTTCGGACCGTGTACAAATTATCAATAGCGCCGGTGCCTGAAATGTCTACCGTGTTGTTTTGGCTTTGGACAAGGTCTTTCGTGTTCGATCCGTTTACCCGAACAAGGTTTGCAACCGCCTGGAAAATTCCGGATTGATTGCTAGAAGGGTTGTATGTAAAGTCGTTTGAAACGCCGCGGATTGTGCCTGATGCGCCGGTGAATGTTCCTGTGAAAAATGATCCAGCCGTTCCGCCCGTTCCAGAACCGCCGCTTACAACGTGTAATTTCGATGTCGGGTTCGTGGTGTTTATCCCCACGTCACCATCGTCTTGTAGCATCAATGTGTTGCTTCCAGATGAATTGTGAAACTCCGCTGAAAATGTGGCGTTCGTTGAACCGGCCCCCTGGACATATAGTCCGTCTTTGATTTGCCAGCGGTAAGCCGTGTTCAATTCCGTTGAACTTCCGACCAATCCCCTATCTGTTGTTGAGGTCAGGTAGGTGAAGCTGCCTGCGTCTGTCCACTTAGATACGCCAGTGTTTGCAATCGTAACGATTCCGTCGAGCGAAGTTCCCGTTGTGGTAAGGCTTACGCCGGTACCTTCAACTAATTTCA